>OAWJ01000732.1_pt1 | contig 24640 bp, 25 predicted proteins | sample 1517021 | NCBI WGS metagenome assembly OAWJ01 (sample SAMEA2580121, study PRJEB22360) | human gut metagenome | biome: human gut; feature: human-associated habitat; material: faeces | place: Denmark | collected 2008/2010
GCTTTTTTCTCGCTGTACTGTTCAGTTTTCAAAGAACCATCGCTCTAAGCGACTTCATTACTTTAGCATGAACTTCGCTTCCTGTCAAGCCTTTTATTATCTTTCTTTCCTTTAATTACAGGATCTTCCAACCTGTTCCTTTTCAGAAAGGAATCAACGCCGTCAGAAAAGCCATCAATCCAAATATCACGCCGGGGAAATTGGCGATAGCAATAGGCCAATCCCTTTCTTTTTTCAGTAAGCCATAACCAACCCATAATATGCAGTTGATCGCAGCCGCAAGCGGTTGTATATAATCGCCCCTGTTTCCATGCAGATTGCCTATAATTTGCGGGATATAGGAAACATACATAACAATCGCCGCAACTGCCGCAACGCTTCCCAGCGCCTTGACTATTTTTTCATTCATGATCTTTCTCCTCCGTTATCCTATCTTATAATAAGGTATAAAACAAATTAATTTATTAAAAACTTAAAGCTCATTATATCACCATCAATAATTTTCTGAAATGGCAAAATGAAATCAATTTCATCTTTCTCCAAAACATATTAAATACTTTACTTTCCACATTTTCTAATAGTAAAATGAATATAAGAATAATGATTTATACTTAAATTATCCTTCCATTTTCACGCAGGAGGCCGCCATGAAAAAAACTTCACTTTCATTCATGATCACCGCCGGAATATTGGGTGGCATTTTCACCTTTTCCGTTTCTCCCCATTTGGCGGACGCTTTTGATTTAAGCGGCACCCTCGGTGCAGTCATCGGCGGTGCCCAGCAGTACCGCCAAATCGATGCATACATGGATCACATCAACAATACCGATGATGGCCGCAATGAATATTTTCAGGCTCTCATCAAGGACCTGGGCGTATCGGATAATGATTATTACGCCCGTCTTTTGGATGACATTATGGGACGGCTTACCCAAGGCATCGGTGCATCTGATCCTTCTATTTATAACAAACCCTACTTATACTTTTTGAATGCTGATCAGACATTTAATGCGTCCTGCGGTCTTGGTCATGTAATGACGGTGAATGAAGGGATTTTCAATCTGTCGGAAAATATAGACGAAATCGCCGTAGTCATCGCTCATGAGATGGGTCACGGACAGAAAGACCACGTACTTCACGGCACACGAAAAAAATTAAAGACAGCCATTGGCGGCACGATACTTGCCGGCGCCATAGGCGGAAGCGCTTTTTCAGACAAGGCCATGGGAGTGCTTACGCAGCATATCAATAATGTGCAGATCACCAAGAAAGCGGAATGGGAAGCGGATAATCTGGCTTTCGATTATTGTTACCAGGCAGGCTATAATCCGGGTGCAGGCGCAGCTCTATGGGAGCGGGTCATTGAAAAGAAGGGCGATACTGCCGGAAACTTTATCGGTGAAATCTTCTCTCCCAATGACCACCCCGGCCACAAGGAGCGGCGTGATAATTATGAAAAGAAAATCTCCGCACTGTCCGGCGGCCGTGTAACAATCAAGAATAATTCGGATGTAGTACAAATTAATAAAAAGGATTTCCTCAAACCCGCCCCACTTGCCGACATGAGTTCTACAGAAAGGAAATATCTCGTCATGGGCAATCTTGCCGCCGCTTATGATCACGGGCAGAATATTTATGACGCATATGTACAGAACGGTACGGTGATGCTGGGCAACCAAGCGATTTTCACTCCGGTCAGTGGGGATATTTCCGCAGAAGAAGCTGTTGCCATCCTGAATCGTATCAAGTAACCTCTCAATAAAATGCATTTGCGGCCGTTCCTCCAAAGACGGCCATTTTTTATTGATCTAAAATCGCAAAAGAAAACACCCGCCGAAGCAGATGTTTCATTCGAAAATATTTTTTAAGGATTTTATCTCAAAATGGACTGAAGAAATGAGTGCGTCCTTTCGCTTTGAGGATTTTCAAAAATTTGTGTGCTTGTTCCTTCCTCTTCCACTTTTCCGTCTACCATAAAAAGGACTTTATCAGAAACAGATTTTGCGAAAGCCATCTCGTGGGTAACGATTGCCATGGTCATATTCTCATCAGCCAGCTGCTGGATGGTTTTCAAAACTTCTCCTGTCAGTTCAGGATCAAGCGCCGAAGTGGGTTCGTCAAAGAGCATGATATCAGGATTCATGGCAAGCGCCCGGGCGATGGCTACACGCTGTTTCTGCCCACCGGAAAGACTGCCCGGATAAATGTCTTTCTTATTTAACAGTCCGACTTTGTCAAGAAGAGCGTCAGCAGCAGGAATTACATCCTCCCGCTTCATTCCTTTCACATAGACCGGCGCGGCAAGAATATTATCCAAAACCGTCATGTGCGGAAAAAGGTTAAAAGACTGGAAGACCATACCCATACGGAGAAGAATCCTTCTTGCCGTCACATCATCGGCATAAACGACTTTGCCGTCTTTTTCCTGTGCCAGGTATTCTCCTTCCACACAGATAGATCCGCCCTGGATGAGTTCTAAATGGTTCAGGCATCGGAGAAGCGTACTTTTCCCCGCGCCTGACGGTCCGATAATGGAAATTACCTTTCCCTTTTCCAAATCCATATCCACGCTGTGAAGGATCGTATTTTTCCCAAAATCCTTCCGTATATTTCTCATTTCAATAAAACTCATGGCTTACTCCTCATAAACGGCATAGCGATTTTCAACATAGGTCAGAATTTTCGTCAGAACCGCGGTACAAACAAGATAGAAAACACCTGCCACCAGGAACGGAGTTGTGTCAAAATCACGTTGTACAAACGCACGGGTAACACGCATCAAATCGTTCATGGCAAGAATGTATACAAGAGACGTATCTTTCAGTAGCGTGATGGTTTCATTTCCCAAAGGCGGAATGACGCGTTTCACTACCTGCGGCAGGATAATATGCCACATTGTCTGTTTGTAGGTAAAACCGAGCACTTTCGCCCCCTCATACTGCCCCTTGCTGATGGACTGGATCCCGCCGCGGAATATTTCTGCAAAATACGCCGCATAGTTAGCCACAAAGGCAAGTATGGCCGCAGGGAAATCGCTGATCTGCAGATCAAAAATCAAAGGCAGCCCGTAGTAGATGAACATAATCTGAAGCATGAGCGGCGTTCCGCGCATCAGATAGATGTACGCCCCCGCCGCCTGACGGAACAGACCGACTTTGGAAATACGTACCATGGCAAGAAGCATTCCGAGAGGAAGCGACAACACGATGGTAAAAATAAATATTTGGGCGGAAACGCCAAGACCGCTGAACATATTCGGCAGTATACGGAAAATGTAATCCATAAATCCCTCTTCAAAAACTTTATTCCAATGCAATAAAAAATCGCCATTTATTATACATCACCTGAGGATAATAAGAAACTTTTTTCAAAAGAAAGAGGCCGGCGTGCATTACGCCTGCCCATTTCTTCGTTTCAGCTTATTTCAGGACGATATCTTTGCCGAACCATTTCTGGGAAATCTTAGCGGCTTCGCCATTTTTGATGACTTTAGCAATACCGTCATTTAAAAGATCCACAAGAACTTTATTATCCTTCTTGATTCCAATGGAAAATTTATCTTTCGATACTTCACCCGGAAGTTCACGGAACTTGTTCGGTTTCTTGGTCATATAGTATTCGATCAGGCAGGTGTCCGCCAGTACCGCATCAGCACGTCCCGATTCCAGATCCATAAAGCAGGCTGTCAGATCGGGATAAGCTTTGATTTCTCCAAAGGACTTTTTCAGATTTTCATCGCGATCCAAGAGTGTCTGCGCTGTACTGGATTCCTGAATGGACAATTTCTTTCCTTTTAGATCTTCTGCTTTTTGTACGGCGCTATCAGCAAGAACTACATAGACCTGTACATTATCCATGTAAGGTTTCGTAAAAGCGAGGACTTTCTGACGTTCCGGTGTCATGGTGAATCCATTCCAAATACAATCGATACGGCCGGATTCCAATTCAGTCTCTTTGCTTGCCCAATCAATCGGTTTAAATTCAATCGGTATGCCGATTTCTTTAGAAACTGCTTTTGCCATGTCAATATCGAAACCCACGATTTCGCCTTTGTCATCACGGAATCCCATCGGCGCAAAAGTATCATCCATTCCTGCCACAATCTTTGTCGGCTTTGTCGATTTATCAGCTGCCGGAGCATCCGCTTTCTTTTCACCTCCGCAGCCTGCCATCAATCCGGCAGCTCCGCAGGCCAATGCGCCAATGACAATCATTTTTTTCCAGTTCATATTCATTCTCCTTTTCTTTTCCACTTTATCTTGCTAAATAAATACTATGACAGTATACTAACTCACCGTTTTACTTTTGTCAAGTAAAGCGATAAATTTTTTGAAAAATTCTTTTGCAGGGTATTCTTATCGTTTCCGGCGGATAGATTCCCCTTCTCGCCATGATATAATAAGCATGGAAAGAAGGGACTCTTATGACTACTCCTGTTATTTATGATATATCTATTGGAAAACATAAACCTCATTCGGGGACGCAGACAAGCTGCCCGTTCTGCCACAGAGAAACACTGACAGATATCTTAGATGAAAAAGGCGACATCATTTGGCTCATGAATAAGTATCCTGTTTTCAGAAACACTTATCCCACAGTGATTATCGAATCGGCAGTCCATGAAGCGGATCTCACGGAATATACCAAGGAAAAAGCGCGGCAAGTCATTTCCTTCGGCCTGGAAAAATGGAATTTGCTGGAAAGAGATCCTCGTTTCCGCTCGGTAATCTATTTCCGCAACTACGGTCCTGAATCGGGCGGATCCCAGCGCCATCCCCACTCCCAGATTATCGGACTTGAGGATTACGATTACAGAGACAATATCGACCGCGAAAACTTTCTGGGAACAATCTTTCATGAAGACGAGAATTGCTTTGCTTCCCTTTCATCATACCCCATATGCGGCATGGGGGAACTGAATGTAACACTTAAAACAGACGGCTGCACAGACACTTTTGCCGATACCATTCAAAAAATCGCAAACTACATTCTTCATGATTTCCCTATCCCCTGCAACAGTTATAATTTATTTTTTTATCATATGAAACACATCCATGTGAAACTGTTCCCCCGCTATATAGCAAGTCCGCTGTACATGGGGTATCGCATTACCCACGTCATGGATGATGAAAGCTCAAAAAATATTATCTCAATGCTTACCTCACCCAAATATTTTGGCTGATTACTTTAAGGAGAACCTATTGAAACTGTATGCTTTCAGTGATTTCCACCTCTCCGGCGACCCGCCGACAAAACCGATGGATATTTTCGGAGAGAACTGGAAAAATCACCGTGAAAAAATTCTCTCTGCATGGAAAGAAACCATTACCGCCGGCGACACGGTCATCATGGCGGGCGATATTTCCTGGGCCACTCATCTGGAAGATGCTCTTTCCGACCTGAAAACGCTTTCCGCACTCCCCGGCCGGAAAATCATCGTCCGTGGCAATCACGATTACTGGTGGAACACCGTATCAAAAATGAAACGAATGACAGACAATGCTTTTGAATTTATTTTCAATTCTGCTTTATCCGTAGAAAATATAGCGCTCGCAGGCACACGGGGATGGATCCCCGAGACATCAAAAAAAATAACGGAAGAAGATAAAGTGATTATCCTGAGGGAACAGGGACGGTTAGAACGTTCCCTCATAGAAGCGGAAAAATTTAACTGTGAGAAAATTTTCGCCATTCTCCACTATCCTCCTTTTGATGAGCAGAGAAGGCCTACAAAAATAATGGAGATCATGAGATCCCACGGCGTAACAGACTGCATTTACGGGCATATCCACGGTAAACAGAATTTTAATAACCTGCCAAAGGAGCTGGAAGGCATACAGCTCCATCTCACATCCTCCGATTATCTGGACTTTAAACCTCTCCTTCTTACAGAATGGAATGAATCATGAAAAAACTAACAGAAAGCAAATTACTTGCCGGTTTCATTTACGGTGACCATCATACAAAAGAATATGTATACCTGCCGGGAAGCGAACTGGGCGCGGACATTCCCGTCCTCGTTTATGAAACGGATGAAGGGCGTCGGGACTTATCCATGGATGAGGCTTTGGACGTTATCGAAAAAAGAAGTTTAAAGCCCACTATCCACCCGATTTTCGGGAAAAGGACACTATAAAACGCGGTGCATGATAACCCACCGCGTTTTATAGTGTTTCAACTCCATGTTTTCATCCATCACTTCAACATCATTACCGCCATGTGGCGTCCGGTTCTGCCTGCCGCTTTTCTGTAAGAATAAAACAAATCATTCCTGCAATACGTACAGATGCCGCAGTCTTCAATATTTTCCGGCAGAATACCTGCCCGCTCCATAAGCATACGGTTCGCCAGCGGCAGATCGATAAGAATCTTCCCTTCTCCTTTAGGTGCCGAAAGCCTCTTCATTTCTTCTTCATCAAATATCTTTTCAAAAGCTTCCACTACATCTTTTTCCACTTCAAAGACGGATTTACCGATAGCCGGTCCGATTCCCGCTTTTATATTCTTCGGCTCGGCGCCATAGCTTTCCTGTAAATGACGCACCGCTTCCCCCGCTATATTTCCTGCCGTTCCCCGCCATCCTCCATGCGCCACTGCAATGGAAGACGTCACGGGGTCATAAAAAAGGAGCGGCGTACAGTCGGCATAATTCAGTCCGAGGGGCACGTTCTTTTCGTTGGTGTACAAGCCGTCGCACGCGGGAATGGCGGAAGTGAAATCCTGCGCGCCGCGTCCGCAGTCCGCCTTTCCCACCTTCTCCATATGGATGCCGTGAACCAATGCGCAGTTCACCAGCCTTTCGGGAATAATGCCGAGGACATCAAAGAATCGTTTCCGATTTTCTCTGACTTTTTCCGGCGCATCATCCGTAGAAAACCCCATATTGAGCGAATAGTATGCCCCTGTACTGACGCCTCCGTTCTTTGTAGACACGGCTGCTATCAGATTCTCATTTGTAAAAACATCAAAAGTAAGGAAAGATACGCCGCTTTTCGTTTCAATATGCATATTTTTTCCCTCATTCATAAAAGGTTCCATATCCGCAGGTACAGGCGCAGTAAACTTCATCGCTTCTCCCGTTTCGGGATGGGTGAGAGTGACCGTATGCGCATGAAGCGCCTGGCGGCTTATCAAATCATGATTCCCGCCATACAAATCATCACCTAAAAGCGGTGTCCCCATGTACCGTGCATGGACACGGATCTGATGTGTCCGTCCGGTGAGAAGATGGAGCTTTAAAACGGTATAGTTGTCCCCGTGGCGGAGAACAGTATATTCCGTCCGTGCAGGTCTGCCGTCTTTCCGTACCGTCCACTCGATAATGCTTCCCTCTTTCCGCCCGATAGGCGCGTCGACAATGCCGAACTCTCCGGGAATATAACCGCCTGCCACGGCGATATACTCCCGATGTATAAGGTCATGAGAGCGGGTCAGAGCATACTGCGCTTTCGCCGACTTGGCGACTACCACCACCCCTGTCGTATTTCTGTCCAGGCGATATACAGGATGGATTCCCGATTTTTCTCCCTTCTTTTGGAAATATCCCGCTACCGCATTCACCAGGGTATCATGGATTCCCGCATTCGTAGGATGGATGATCATTCCTGTCCCCTTGTTCACCACAAGAAGAGTGTCGTCCTCATAGAGAATATCCAGGGGAATATCAGCAGGCACAATGTCTGACGATTCATCCCACACCAAACGGATGCGGTCTCCTTCATGAAGAACGGTTTTCGCATTATGAATCCGGGTACCGTTCAGCCAAACCTCCCCGTTCCATTTTATCCGTTTCCATAAAGCGGAAGAAAATCCTTTATGCCCCCGTATAACATCACGCAAACGGCGCCCCTCATCAAACGCATCCGCTTCAAAATCGATTTCCATAGCCATCACATTCCTATTACACATTTTTTCTATTTTACCATGAAACATGGACTCCACAGGAAATAAAAGAGGCCACAGAAAAAAATTCCATGTACCTCTCCCATTTTTAATAAATAAATTTCCACGCTTACTCTTTCAGCGCCGCCACGCCTGCTTCCAGTACCTTGCCCACACTTTCGCGGAACACCAGAGAACAGCGGCTGTCTCTCGGCGTTTCGTCACGGTTGATCATAACCAGGGAGTCGCCTTGGAAATAATCCACATATCCCGCCGCCGGATAAACCACCAAACTCGTCCCGCCGATAATCAGCATATCCGCATGGGATATTTCATCAATCGCGTCTTCAATCGTATTCCTGTCAAGCATTTCCTCATAAAGAACGACATCAGGCTTGACTACGCCGCCGCAGCCGGGACAATGGGGAACCGGACTGCAAAGTTCCATAAACTCCTCCATACCGTACATTCTGCCGCATTTCTGGCAAATATTCCGCAGTACTGAACCGTGTAATTCAATGACTTTTCTACTTCCCGCCTTTTGATGAAGCCCGTCAATATTCTGCGTCACCACGGCGGATAATTTCCCCATCTTTTCCAATTCCGCCAGCGCCGTATGCGCCCGGTTCGGTTCCGCTTCCAGCATCATACCTTCTCTCTCTTTGTAGAGGGTGAAAAATTCCACGGGATGCTCCGCATAAAAATGGTGGGAGAGCATTTCTTCCGGCGACCAGGGAAGCTCCGTCTTTTGGCGATATAACCCGCCTTTCCCGCGGAAATCGGGAATATCCGACTCGGTAGACACTCCCGCGCCGCCAAAGAACACGATCCGGTTATGACTTTTCAACATTTCGATAAACTCTTCCATAGGCGCCATGAAAATTCTCCTTTCTCTGCTGTCCATTTTCTTCATTGTACCTGTTTCTTTCCCATTTGACAAAACGGAGAAAAAAGAACTACTATTTCCATAATATAAGGAGGTTACTATGAGCAGACTCACTTTAGAAAAAGCAAAGGAAATACTGAAAAAACACACCACGGAAGACCATCTTTTCACCCATGCCCAATCAGTCAGCGCGGCAATGGGCGCCATGGCCGATTATTTCCATGAAGACCGTGACCACTGGGAAGCTATCGGCTATCTCCATGACGTGGATTATGAAGAATACCCGGAGGAACACTGCCGCCATGTCCGGGAATTCCTCGCCCCCGAAGGTGTCGATGAAGAAGATATCCATGCCATCATTTCCCATGGCTGGGGCGTATGTACGGATGAATTTGAACCCGCCACTCCCCTGGAAAAAAGTCTTTTCACCGTGGACGAATTGACAGGCATCATCATGGCATACGCACTCATGCGTCCTGAAGGGATCGACGGCATGGAACTGAAAGGGTTCAAAAAGAAATTCAAAGACAAAAAGTTTGCCGCGGGATGCAGCCGTGATGTCATCAAACAGGGTTTCGACATGCTCGATCTCGATCCGAACCTCGTGATGCAGCTCTGCATTGACGGCATGACACGTTATAAAAAAGAATTGGGACTGGAGAAATAATCCGGCAAAGACCTTTCGGAAGAGAGGTCTTTTTTTATGCACGAAGCAAGCAAAAAGAGGAGCATCCGCTCCCCTTTATCAGTATTTCCTGCCAAATACAATTGTTTTTGAAGCAGGTTCCGCCGTCGGAAGGGACTCCGCTTCGTAAACAAGGTCTTCTGTCAGACGACCTTTGATATGGAACACACTTTCCAAGTCTTTTTCATTAATATAAACCACGTCGCTCTTCACGATCCCCGGCACCTTGCCCAGACGGGTCATCAGTGTGTTTGTTTCCCCGTCCCAGTAAGCCCCCACCTTGGCGGCGACAGACGTTTCCACTGCAGGGATCCAGATACTTCCATCTTTACCGAGGGCCTTCTTTTTCAGCTTCCGCCCGTTGATGACAAGATCATAATGTTTTGCCACATAAGTCACGCTGCCGTCAGAGGCGATGATCTTATGATACACTTCATCGGGCGTGGCAAAGTCTTCCACACCGTAACGCGCAAGATATTCTTTTACAGACGATACGGTGAGCGGTTCCCATCCGTAGCCGTCAGGATAAATATAGTAAGAAACGGTATGATCCGGAGCTTCTTCCATAATCACACGGTCATAAATGATTTCCACGGGTGTTCCCATGGGCACACTTTCAAAAAGTTCCTCCACATCTTCTTCATACATACGGATACAGCCGTGAGATACACTGCGGCCGATAGACCATGGCGCGTTCGTCCCGTGAATACCGTAATTCCCGTAAAGGCCCAACCAACGGTACCCAAGAGGATTTGACGGACCGGAAGGCACAGTAGTTTTCGTTTTCGGATCGGTCCACACGGGATTCACTTCTTTTTCTGAAATGGAAAACTCACCAACCGGAGAAGGCGTTTCAGGCGCCCCGACAGCCACAGGATAAATGCGTACTTTCTCCATCCCCTCGTACAGCGTCAAAAGCCGGCTTGCCAGATTCAATGTGATTTTCTTTCCTGTTTCACTTTTCTTCGGCGCCGGAAGCGGCATCCCCGATAAACTGCCTACTTCCGTATTGATAGCGGCATCTGCCGTATATCCGCCCACCCCGGCCAGCAGAAATACGATATAGCAAAGAGCTGTTATTTTTTTATGCAGTAACATATCCACTCCATTATTCATGAAATATCATTTTGATTATACTAATTTGCTGAAATCACCCCAGCGCCTGTAAACATCCAAAACATTTATCAAGAGAGAGATACGGTTATTTCTGACAGCTTCCTCTTCCACCATGACCATGACGGAATCAAGAAACTGATTAATTGGTACGGTGAGCGTTTTCAGGGCAGGAAGGGCGCTGCCATAATCATACGCATTATAAGCGTTGGTAACTTCTTCTCCTGCTTTTTCAAGAGCAGCATACAAATTCTTTTCCGCCTCTTCCGTAAACAGTTCCGGACGAATTTCAACAGCAGTCTTTCCTTTCGTAATATTCACAAGACGGGTAACCGCCTGACGCATTTCCAATTCCCCCTTCACATGGCTGTCCATCATGGAATGCGCTTTCAGGAATATCGCATATACATCATCTATCGCTCCCGCAAGGACAGCGTCTACGATATCGTAATCCACCCCTTCATCAAGAAGAATAGCCTTAATACGCTGTCGGAAGAAATCCTCCACTTTATCCGCCGCCGTATCTTTTTCTTCCTGCGTCCCCGGCAGGAGCGCAAGAGCCATTTTCACACCTTTGCGGACATCCCAGTGGATCTCCCCGTCTGTCAGAATATGGACGGCGCCGATCGTCTGGCGGCGGAGCGCAAAGGGATCCTGAGAACCGGTAGGAATCAACCCGCGAAGAAACGTTGCCGCCAGATTGTCCAGCTTATCTGAAAGAGACAGCGCCCTTCCGATAGAAGATTTCGGAAGAACATCGCCGGCAAAACGGGGCATGTACTGTTCAAAAATAGCGGCTGCCACCTTTGGCTTTCCCCCGTCAAGAAGAGCGTATTCTTTGCCCATCTCTCCCTGGAGTTCCGTAAATTCCGTCACCATGCCCGTCGCCAGATCGGACTTGGACAGATAAGCGGCACGTCGGACATCTGCCTTTTCGGTATCTGTGAAATTCCAATCTTCACCGATTGCTTCCACCAGCTTCACCAGGCGGTCAGACTTATCCAGCATCGTCCCCATGCCTTCCTGATAATTGATGCGGGAAAGCGCTTCACGATGGCCTTCCAGTGATTTCCTGCGGTCGCCGTCAAAGAAGAATTTCGCGTCATCAAGACGAGCTCGGAGAACACGTTCATTTCCAATCTGTACATTGCGGATCGCCCGGTCTCCTCCGTTCCTGACCGTCAGAAAATAAGGCATAAGCGAGCCGTCTTCTTTTCTGACGGGATAGTACCGCTGATGGTCACGCATGGGAGTCACCACCGCCGGCACGGGAAGATCAAGAAATTCTTCATCAATGCGGCCATAGAGCGGCGTCGGATACTCCACCAGATAATTGATTTCTTCCAGGAGATCCGCATTGTGCCAGACCTGCCCCCCCAGCTCCTTTGCTGTCTTTTGCAGCCCCGCGGTAATCAGGGCGCGTCTTTCGTCCTGATCCGCAATGACGAACGCCTTCCTCATCGTTTCCTTATATGTTTCCGGTGATTTGATTTCCACCTCTTCTTTGCAGAGGAACCGATGGCCGCGGCTCATCCGGCCGCTCCGTACATGCGCAAATTCCATAGGGACGACCGCTTCTCCCGCCAGTGCTACGATCCAGCGGACAGGACGGATAAAGCGGGCTTCCTCATCACCCCAGCGCATACTTCTCGTGAAATTGAGTCCTGTGATAAGAGAAGTGAAAAGAGCGGGCAGTATTTCTTCCACCGTTTTCCCCTTATTCACCACCTGTGCCCAGGTATATTCTCCCTCTTTAATCAGGTCATCCGCAGAAATTCCCTGTCCCCGGGCAAATCCCTCGGCGGCTTTTGTCACATTTCCATTTTCATCATACGCAGCACCGATAGAAGGCCCGCGTTTTTTCACTTCCTCATCAGGCTGCGCGTCTGCGGCGGCAGTCACGATAACAGCCAGCCTTCTCGGCGTGGCGTAAACGTCCACCTTTTCAAAAGCAATCCGTGCTTCATTCAGCTTAGCGCCGGCAAGAGCATACATCTGTCCAACGATGCCAGACATCATATTCGCCGGCATTTCTTCCGTACCGATTTCCAAGAGAAGATTTTTAGACATTCGCGTCACTTCCTTTCAGCATGGGGAATCCCAGCTCCTTACGTTTATTCAGGTACGCTTTCGCGCACATACGCGCCAGATTTCTCACCCGGCCGATATACTCCGTCCTTTCCGACAGAGAAATCGCGCCGCCCGCGTCAAGCAGATTGAACGTATGAGAACATTTCAGCACATAATCATAAGCAGGCAGGACATAGCCTTCTTTAACAACACGGGCCGCTTCCTTTTCATACATGTCGAACAGTTTGAAAAGCATATCATGGTCAGACAGTTCATAACTGTACACCGACTGCTCATACTCATTTTCATGCCATACATCACCGTAAGTCACGCCGTCCGTCCATACCAGGTCATAGACATTATCCTTTTCCTGTATGTACATGGCGATACGCTCCAGACCGTAAGTGATTTCCACAGACACAGGATGTGCATCGATACCGCCGACCTGCTGGAAATAAGTGAACTGCGTGATTTCCATGCCGTCCAGCCACACTTCCCAACCGATCCCCCAGGCGCCGAGCGTGGGAGACTCCCAGTTATCCTCGACAAAGCGGATATCATGCTCCTCCGGCACGATTCCCAGTTCCCGCAAAGACTCCAGATAAATTTCCTGGATATCATCGGGCGACGGTTTCATGATGACCTGAAACTGGTGGTGCTGGTACAGACGGTTCGGATTATCGCCGTAACGTCCGTCATCCGGACGGCGGGACGGTTCCACATACGCCACATTCCACGGCTCCGGCCCGATCGTTCTGAGAAACGTCGCCGGATTCATCGTCCCTGCTCCTTTCTCCGTATCATAAGGCTGCTCCAATATGCAGCCCCGCGCCGACCAAAACTTCTGGAGCGTCAAAATAATCTGCTGAAAAGTCATATGTCCTCCTGCAAATAAAAAATCCCCGCAACAATTAAGCTGCAGGGACGAATTACAAATCCGCGGTTCCACCCTCATTGGCCAAAGGCCCGCCTTCGTTTAATAGCTGCCCTACTCCGTTCAGGCAGCAGCTCGGAAACGCCTTCCGCACAGTGCCGGACTCCCACCCTCGCCGGCTCGCTTGATCATGCGTACTCCTCTTCCTCATCGCTATGATTATAGGAACATTCTATCAAACGGCAATCAGAATGTAAATACGAAATACATAAAAACAGTCTTTCCTATTCCTCGTTCTCACTTATATTTCTTTTCACCAATAAAGCCTAAATATCTCTCTATTCTCTTGACTAAAGACGTATCTAAAAGGTAACTTTCACATTACACAGGCATAGCCATAAAAACCTGATGATTAAGTTCATTTTTAAGTTGAATGGCTTGTGAAATAATATATTTATAACCTCCCGTATTACTGGGAACATAAGCGTCAGGGTCATTTAAATTCTCATATTTGTAGAGTTTTTCCGTAGCAACTGCCACCATATAATAGATTGCTCTTAATGTTTCGTTAATATGATTCATCGAAGTCTTTCCATCTATAACCGGATTCCCGTGCAATTTTTTACTTAAATCACTATGCATATTAGATAACCCCTGATTGAATCCATGAGCCTCTTTTTGAATTGGTGATTCATGATTAACTCTCTTAAGTAAATGATACCTTGTTTTCGGATTTATATATGAAACATTAAACTGTTTTTTTAGTTCCTCCACTGTACGATATTTAGCCTCTTCGTCCAATTCTTTAGCAGCGTTCTTCGCCAAATAACATAAATATTCTTCATACCGACAGGACAAATTTTCAAAATTGACTATATCCGCATATTTTTCAATAGCTGATCTTAGAATTGTAAGAATTGGCCATCCTGTTATGTACTCTATTTGATTAGTACATCCAATCAGGCAACTCAGTGCAGCTATATCTTCCGTTAGATTTCTGTAAACCCAAAAGCAATAATCGTTTGCAATCAAAATTTTCTGCCCACGTTTATTATTAATCGATATTCTGCTCAGTTCAATAGTATTCCCATACAAAGCATAACTAAGTCCAGCTAATGTGTTTTTTACATAAGGATTTATTATCATAGTAACCTTGTATGATGGTTTCAAAAGTTAAATCATCATTTTCCCTTTCTTTTTAATCCTGTAGTTCAATACATCCAGACATTGTGAAACTTTTTATGTTTCCTTAATATTTATCATCGGAATCATCACCTGATGGAAAACATCCTGCTTCAGGAAAACAATCTCCGCCATAATCGGGACCACAGTCATTTACATCTGGATTACATGTTCCATCTGGGTAACATGAGCCCGCATCAGGAGGACAATTAACCCAAAAACTTGGATCACATTCTACATTATAATTCTGGCAAGCATATTTATAATGTACATTTGTTAATAATTCTAATTTTGGCATGATGTATTACCTCCTGAATATATAAGTAATTATTTAATTTGGCCCAACCGTAGATATTAACGACCATACATCGCCTTGTCTCCTTTCTGTAAAAAAGAGTGAGATGACTTAATTAATTTATCAATAAAATTTTGCACTGGTAACCATCTACCGGTGTAAGGATCATATGTACAATACCATGGTTTAGATAAAAATTTATTTCCGTTTGAATCTGGACGACAATCATGACACACATAACGGTATTCACAATTTTTACACTCATCAATACAGTCTTTGGTTAATTTCATTATTTTATCATTTAATATTTCTTTTAATGTATGATGCTTTAAATTACCATGACTCACTCGTCTTTCCATTACACAGGGATATACTTCTGAGCGAACTGATACATATATTTTAGAAGAAAAGCAATTGTGTCCATTAATAAATCGACGAATCATCTTTTTGTTTATAGGATATCTAAAACACTTTGACGTAATAAGCCTTTTCTTAATTAACTCAGGCGTCAATAAAGAGAAATTAGCTCGCCCTGTTAAGCGCACAACATCCTTATTCGGATTCAACTTATAAAGGCTACTATTATTGTTTCCAAGTTGAATATTTTTCATTAATACATTACATATACGGTATTTTATATTAGCAGCATTTAATTTTCTGATTGTTTGATTTGTTTTATTCCATGCACCTTTTCTTTGCGTTACTTTATCATGGTTGTCTGCTAAATTTGAATAGACTGATAAAGCAAATTTTATTTTATTTTCAGCAAAATACGGAATAAAGTCATTTTCTACCAATGTACCATTTGTGAAAATCTCCACAAAATCAAATTTTCCCAAAAGATAATTAAGATACTCAAATATTCTACGACCTAATATAAAAGGTTCTCCTCCTATTAATTGTATTTTGCGGATGTTATTTTTTTCCAACTCATCAATAATATATTTGAAATCCTCTAATGCCATAATGCTACCATGATTACACTTTGCTTCGTTATAGCAATGAACACATTTCAGATTACATATATCTGTTATTTCTACCCAGGCAAAATCAATTGTATTTTCTTCTTTTAAATCAGCTATGTCGCTTTTACACGATAATAATTCATGTGTGATTAAGTTTTTACGTTCTATTTCTTCTAAAAATTGTTCTTCATTAGGATTTAAATAATTCCCAGACAAGGCTTTAGATAATATATTCTTTGCATCTATGTTTAATTTAAATAGGAGTCCTCTATCTAAATCATAGAGTAATGCATTATGTGCACCTTTTACAAAATATACATCAGAACATAAATTCCACATTATTTCTCCTACAACAAACCAATTCCGATTCTTCAAGACTCTATTTGGGTTATAATATTGTCAAATTACTAAAGATACATATTTTGCTGCTTTTTAACTAATTATCCGAGCCACAATAATCTATAAATGGTCCACAAGGATCATATGGACTACAATCTAGTACCTAATCGCAATCAGGATAACATTCAAGCGAAATACATTCTTAGTTACTAATGGATATGCAAGTACATTCTAAATCGGAATCTTCATTTTTCATGATAATACTTCCAGCCTTTTAATGCATTAATATTTCTTATTAGCACAAAATCTACGGTGGTATTAAGATATGTTGTGAAAGCGAGAAAATCAATCAGTCCAGTTTTTAAGAGATCATTATAACATTCTCCAAATAATCTCGAAAAGAATTCACTCAAAGACTTATTATTTATAGTGCTGCAATTATTCCTGTGTTAAGCACCAATATAACTTTACTATTACTTAATGCTTTAGAGAAAATTGGTTCTTTTTCTATATTTTGAATAATTAATGTTTATACAATATATCTTATACCCCCCCCCAGAAATTTTTTCAATATCATGTATATTTAATATTTTTATACCCATTTCATAAGATTATATATCAGGCACGAATCATTAAAATTATTCTTCACGGATTTTCGAGAAATTGTAAATACACATAAAAATCACGAATACCCTATTGTATAGGAGAACGCGTCATACTGAATAAGACCGATCAAAAACTATATGCAAGAAAACAAAAAGCAACACCAAAGGTAAGGAATCCGTGACCCCATCAGCGTCATAGATTCTTCACTCTGTGTCACTATTTCGTTTCCTGTCTTTCTCACAAAGTATTTTTGCCCCGTTCAGAATGACAGGAGACGGCAAGGCGTCATCCGAAATGAATGTGAAGGGTCTGTGCCCATGGTAAGGAAGACCATAAGACGTCATTCTGAGCAAAGAATCTATGACTGTGGTGAGGAAGCCAGTAAGCTGTCATTAAAGTAATAGATTCTTCACTCCGTGTCATCGTTCCATTTCCCGTCTTTTCCACAAGATATTCTTGCCTCCGTTCAGAATGACTGGGGACGGTGAGACGTCATCCTGAACAAATGTGAAGGATCTATACCCGTGGTGAGGAAAGCCGGCAAGACATCATCAGATGTAATAGATTCTTCACTCCGTGTCACTATCCCATTTCCCGTTTTTCTTTCAAAGTATTTTCGCCCCGTTCACAATGACACTGGACGGCAAGGCGTCATCCTGCGCCGTGAGAATAATCTGCTGTAGTGCAGAAAGCATGCTGCCCTTTCTCCTCTGCGCAAAATTTAATTTCTTTATATCCTATGCTAAAATAAAAACAAAAGATTATCCTATACGGTCAAGAATGAGGTGAATCCATGAAGTACAGAAAAACAATCCTGCTCATTGCCGCCATGGCGCTGTCCGCATCCGTTTACGCATCGGATACCGCTTTTTCCGATTCTTATGAGCCGGCAGGAAACGGTATTTCCCAAAATACAGAGTTCCCTTTCACTGCCGCCGTAAAGCAGAACGGCAAGTGGGGTGCCGTCAACGGTGAGGGAAAAACAGTCATTCCCATTACTTATGACAAGATCGCTCTTTCTCTTTCCGATGAGGAAATCAGGGCAGCGGATCTGGCAAGCGAAGATGACCGCGCCGATCTGATTGAAGTGAAGCAGAAAAATCTCCGCGGTTTTTACGACAGAAACGGTAAAAGAATCATCCCCGTTTCTTATGAAACACGTTCTTTCTGGAAGGAAGGATTTCTTGCTGTAGAGGGCCGTGATAAAAAAATTGGTTTCTACAAGAAAGACGGTACAAAGCTGACAGATCCCGTTTACGAATCGGTATCTGATTTTGAACAGGGGATGGCAATCGTCAAGTCAGGAGGCAAGTACGGCTATATTGACAAAAAGGGAAAAGAAATCGCCCCCCTGTATCAGGAAGCTCATTTCTTTGCGGACGGACTGGCAGCGGTAAAGGAAAAAAACAAATGGGGCGTTATCGATGAAACAGGTGCCTATGTCATTGCCCCGACGTACAGCAATGCAGGCCCCGCTTATTCTGACGGACTTCTTGCTGTTCGGGACAATAAAGAAAAATGGGGATTCATTGATAAAGAAGGGCGGACAGTCATTCCTTTCCAATATAAAAGTGTCCATCCCCTTTTCCATGAAAGTATGACTGCCGTACAGGCGGAAAATAAACTTTGGGGATTCGTGGATAATACAGGAAATATAACGGCAGAGCCGCAGTTCAAGGCAGTCCTCACACCGTTTTCCGAAGGCCTCGCCGGTGTCAGGACCATCGACGGAAAGGCTTATGCCAAAACAGACGGCACGATTGCCTTCATGGCGGACTATGATCAGCTCTATCCTTTTGAGAAAGGAATCGCCGAAGTCAGAAAGGGGACTGTCTCTAAAGAGCATATCCGCCGCGGCTTCCCTATTTCCATCGGCATCGGCTGGGGACATTGGTTTTACCCCCGCTGTTACCATCACTCCCATTTTGGCTGGGGCATCGGATTTCCTCTCTGGTGGCCAGACTACGGCTATGAAGAAATCATTCCTGCCGTAGAGGTCAAACGGGGATATATCGACAATACGGGCAAAGTGATTGCCGCCACATCCAACGACCATGTATTTCCTGCTACGGAAAACGGCATTCTCATTTACAACAATTCCCGCTACGGCTGGGTTGACCGTAAGGGAACATACGCCGCCCACACGATTTACCGTACGATCATCCCTGCTGAAGACGCAAAAGTCCTTCTTGCCAAAGATGAAGACAAGAAGTGGGGCATGCTTTCCATGACCGATGGAAAAGAACTGGCCCCTTTCCGATATGATGATCTCAAATATAAAGGAAACGGCATGATTGCCTACAAGGAAGACGGCAGATGGGGCCTTATGGATACGGCGGGGACACCGCTGACGGAACCGCTTTATAAAAGCATCGGAAACGCGGAAGACAACCGCATTCCCGCAAAGGCAAAAGACGGCTGGGTGTATCTTGACTATGCAGGCAAAAAAGCAATTACCTTTGAAAAGGATGCGGAAGATGTCACCGCGTTCAGAAAAGGAAGAGCCGGTGTCAAGACAGACGGTAAATGGGGACTGATTGACGGCGCGGGAAAATGGATCTGCCCTCCCGCTTATGACGATTTGGATATCTTGTAAACCAAAAAGCACTTGCCCTCACAAGAGGAAACAAGTGCTTTTTAATTGCCTTATTTACTTTCCAAGTCAGCAGCGATTTTTTCAAGAGCTACTTCCAGGGTATGCCAGCCGAGAGTGGCGCACTTCACGCGGACCGGCATCTGAGAAATATCTTTCAGCGTGTATGCCGCTTCCAGTTCTTCCAATGCCGCTTCATCTTTCACATCGCCGCGGATCATGGCAAGGAAAAGTTTACACAGCCGGATTGCTTCATCTACGGTGCGGTCCTGCAGAAGCTCCGCCATCATGGCCGTGGATGCCTGGCTGATGGCGCATCCCGTACCCGTATAAGCAAGATCTTTAATAATACCGCCATCCACTTTCACTTCCACATCGATATCATCGCCGCAGCTGGGATTATGCCCATGCTCATGAACAGTGGGCGCTTCCACTTTTCTTTTATTTGTCTTGTCTCTGTTATATTCCAGAATCAAATCTGTATAAAGCTGCTGCAGATCCATCAGTCGTCATACCCCATTACTTTTCGGACACCTTTTAACTTTTCAAGGAAATAATCTACTTCCTCTTCCGTATTATAGAAATAGAAGCTTGCCCTGCAGGTCGCGTTGATTCCCAGATATATATGGAGCGGCTGCGCGCAATGATGCCCCGTACGGATACATATGCCGTCATTGGACAGAATCTGCGCCACATCATGAGGATGCACGCCTTCCACGGTAAACGCCACAAGGCCTTCTTTCTCTTCCGGTTCCGTACTTCCTACAATATGGATGAAAGGAAGTTTTTTCATGCCTTCTATCGCGCGGGTGACAAGTTTCTTTTCCTGTGCCCTTATTTCGTCAAACCCGATGCCTTCGATATAGCGGACAGCCGCCACCAGGCCCACGGCGCCTTCCACATACTGCGTCCCCGCTTCAAACCTGGCAGGAAGTTCCGCATAGGTGCTTTCCTGCTCATATACATTTTCAATCATATCGCCGCCCAAAAGGAACGGTTCCATGTCTTTCAGCAATTCTTCTCTGCCGTAAAGAACGCCGATACCGCCCATAGAACACATTTTATGCCCTGAAAACGCGAAGAAATCACAGCCAAGTTCCTGCACGTCCACCTTTTTATGGGGAGCACTCTGCGCACCGTCAAGAACAACCACCGCCCCATGTTTATGTGCCCGACGGATCAAAGCCCTTGCGTCGATAGAAAGACCGAGGACGTTGCTTACCTGGGCAAAGGCAAGGATTTTTACACGGGGATCGTCAATCTTTTTCAATTCTTCTTCCGGAAAATGTCCCGTTTCCTTATCCACATACATATACTCAAGAACGGCTCCTGTCTTTTTTGCCGCCCGCTGCCAGGGGACAAGGTTCGAGTGGTGTTCTGAAACGGGAATGAGGATGCGGTCGCCTTCTTTCAAATGGGTTTCCCCGTATGAACGCGCCACAAGATTCAAACTTTCCGACGTATTTCTTGTGTAAATGATTTCTTTTTCACTTTTCGCTCCGATGAAATCTTTTACCACCGTTTTAGACGTATCATATGCTTCCGATGCGGACATGGCAAAAATGTGGGCGCCGCGATGGGGATTTCCGTTATTCCGGGTTACATAATTCATGACCGCCCGCATGACAGGGAGCGGCCGCTGCGTCGTAGCGCCGTTATCAAAATAAACAACCGGATGGCCGTTCACCTTCGTTTCCAAAATCGGAAAATCTTTTCTGATTAACTCACTGTTCATTATTTCTCCTTCGTATCCAGTTTTCTCCGGACTTCGGCAAGCACTTCCTCACGGACGCTTTCATCCAATCGGTCAATCAACGGCCGGATCAGCGCCTCTACGACGATAAGCCGGGCCTCTTCCAAAGAAAAGCCTCTCGTCATCAAGAAATAAATCGTATTCATATCGAGTTGGCCCGCACTGGACGCATGATTCCCCGATACATCATCTTCCGTACATAGCAGCAGGGGAAGTGAAATATTTTTTGTCTTCGGTGAAAGCTGGATAGCGTAATCCCCTTCATCCCCCACAGACCCGCTGCAGCCCCGTTTGAAATCCAAAGTGCCGCGGAAGATTTTCTTCGCCGTATCCGATAAAGCCCCTTTCACATCAATCACCGCATTAGATTCTTTGCCGATATGGTCGATGTGGTAAAAAAGATCCAAAGACTGTCTGCCTGTCGCTGCATAAAGGGCAGTTTCCCTCATTTCAGACCGGCTGCCCGCCAATCTTCCGTAACTGTGGACAATGACCTTCTCCCCGCCCAATTCGGCGGAAACAAAATCAAGCTTTGCCTCATTCCCAAGAACCGCATACCGCTGTTCATAAAGAGAGGAAGCAGGCAGTCCCGTTTCAAGACAGGAAACGGAAAGCGCCGCATTTTCCATCAGTTCATAAAAGGACGCTGTAGCAAAAACAGAATGCTTCCTATCTCCTGACAGCCGCCAGATCAACTTCAGTTTTGCGCTCTTTTCCAGTTTGAAGATGAAACATCCCGCAAAATCCGGGCGGTCTTCTTCCGCTGTGATGGAAATCGTCAGCTCAGCCTCCGTATTTTCAGGAATGATGACAGTATATGCCTGTCCTTTTTCCGCCGCCGCCAATGTTTCCGCCGATGCCCCGCAGAAATCGGCAGGAAGCGTGCCGCCTTCCGACACATACCGTTTATCAGAAAAAACAGCCGATGCCGAACTTCCGGGAAATTCAAACTGATCCGGACTGTCGTTCACATGCAGGTACCGCCAGGTAATCGCCGGCAGCCGGTTTACTCTTATTTCTTCCATGACTGCCTCCTTACCCGATAGCCCCTTCAAATTCAAGATCAATGAGACGGTTCATCTCCACAGCATACTCCAGGGGCAGCGCTTTGGAAATCGGTTCGGCAAATCCGCGGACAAGCATCGCCCTCGCGTCTTCTTCCGACATGCCGCGGCTCATCAGATAATAAATATCTTCTTCGGAAATCCGGCCGATTTTCGCCTCATGTCCGAGATCGATATCGGAATTTTCAATAATAATGGCGGGAATCGTATCAGAGCGGGATTCATTATCCAGCATGAGGGATTCACAGCTGATTGCGCCTTTCATCCCCGATGCCTCCGGCCCGATGAACACAGCGCCCCTGTAAAGCGCAGTGCCGCCCGCTTTGGAAATGGATTTCGAATTGATGGTCACATGCGTATTCTTTCCCAAGGCTTCCACTTTCGATCCGGTATCAAGAAACTGTCCTTTTCCTGCAAAAGTGATTCCCGTAAATTCGCAGGTCGAATGATTTCCTCTGAGGATCGTATCCGGATAAAGACAGGACGTATGGGACCCGAACGAACCGCTCACCCATACCATGGATCCGTCTTCTTCCACGACAGCTTTCTTCGTATTCAGGTTGTACATATTCTTTGACCAGTTCTCAATTGTCGAATAGCGGAGACTGGCCCCTTTCTTCACGAAAAGCTCCACCGCTCCTGCATGAAGATTGGCCACATTGTACCGTGGCGCCGAACAGCCTTCAATGAAATGGCAGTCTGCCCCTTCTTCAACAATAATCAGGGTATGCTCAAACTGGCCTGCGCCGGGCGCATTCAAACGGAAATAACTTTGCAGCGGCATACGCACATGAACGCCTTTCGGCACATAAACAAAAGAACCGCCCGACCATACCGCATAATGGAGCGCTGCAAACTTATGGTAATTCGGAGTAATCAATTGACCGAAATACGGTTTGATCAAATCTTCATATTCTTTGACGGCCGTTTCAAAATCTACATAAATGACCCCCTGCTCTTTCAACTCTTTCTGCACATTGTGATACACCACTTCAGAATCGTACTGGGCGCCTACGCCGGCAAGAGATTTCTTTTCCGCTTCCGGAATACCGAGGCGGTCAAAAGTGTCGCGAATATTTTGAGGCAGATCTTCCCACCGCGCCTTCCTATCCGTTTTCGGGCGGATATATGTGTCGATGTGATCCATATCGAGCTCAGAAATATCGGGCGCCCAGGGCGGCACGTCGAGAGACTCGTAAATACGGAGCGCCTGAAGACGCTTTTCCAACATCCATGCGGGCTCTTCCTTTTCCGCAGAAATCTTTCGAATGATGTCCTCCGTCAGTCCCCGATCCGCTTTGTAAGAAAATTCCACTTCATCCTTGATATCGTACACGCTCCGATTGATGTCATCGACACGGCTTTTCTTCTTTTCTTCGGCCATGGCTTACACCTCTTTGCGATACGCGTCAAAGCCGTTTGCTTCGATTTCATTCACCAGTTCAGGACCGCCTTCCTTTACGATCCGCCCGTCAATCAGCACATGGACGAACTCGGGACGGATAAATTTCAGGATCTGGTTCAGATGGGTAATCAGAAGCAGCGAATTATTTTCATTATGGAATTCGGAAATATTTCTGGAAACGATACGCACTGCATCCACATCAAGTCCGGAATCGGTCTCGTCAAGCATAGCCAGTTTCGGCTCCAGGATACGCATTTGAAGAATTTCACTCTTCTTCCGTTCGCCGCCGGAGAAACCGTCATTCAGATAACGGTCTCCACAGGACGGATCCATGGCAAGCCCCTCCATACGGGACTTCAAAAGACGCTTAAAAGGAAACAGGCGCTGCTGCTTCCCGGAAATGGTCGTCTTTGCCGTACGGATGAAATTTTCTGTCGTAATCCCCGCAATGGAAACAGGATTCTGGAAAGACAAAAAAATACCAAGTCTGGCCCGCTTATCCGTGGAAAGTTCCGTAATATCTTCCCCTTCAAAATAAACATGCCCCTCGGTAATTTCATAAGCAGGATTTCCCATGATGGCATGGAGCAGCGTAGATTTTCCCGCCCCGTTCACACCCATGATGACATGAACCTCACCCGTATTTACCGTAAGGTTTATGCCGTGAAGGAGCGTCTTGCCGCCTACTGCCACGTGAAGACTCTCCACGCGAAGTAATTCGCTCATATAATCACCTCTATATTGTAAACATGTATACACGTAATTGTATATACAATTAAAATCTTTTTTTATTTTACAGTATTTTTCGATATATGTAAATAAACCGTCGGAATAGGGATAAAAAGGTAATGTCTGAAAATATTTCGGTTAGTTGTAAAATGAAATCGGACACATAAAAAGACAAGCAGGAAAACCTGTAGTAAGATGAA
>OAWJ01000782.1_pt1 | contig 23475 bp, 20 predicted proteins | sample 1517021 | NCBI WGS metagenome assembly OAWJ01 (sample SAMEA2580121, study PRJEB22360) | human gut metagenome | biome: human gut; feature: human-associated habitat; material: faeces | place: Denmark | collected 2008/2010
GCGCGGTACGGGTGGCGGCGAGCGCGAATCGGCCATCCGCAAGGCGGAACAGATACGGGTTCTTCAGGGATTTCAGCGTGATGTCGATCCCCGGCATCACCGCGCCATATGCGACGGCATCGGTGGCCGGATGCGCCTCATCGAACGGATCGGCGACGAAATGCGCCGCCGCGACGCACGCTCGGCGCGACTCGGCGGTGGCGGCCTGAATAGGCACGCCGGCGGCGAAGAAAATACCGTAATTCTCGTTGAGCGGCTCCCATTGAGCGGCCCCATCGGCACGCAACGCAAGGTGCATGCTATAGGCGATGTCCTCATTATTCGCCTTTTCACGGCCGGTAGCTTCGCGCGTGTAGCACAGCAATTCGTAGGAACTCGACATCGAGAAACCCCTTATGATTCGACTTTTTCTTTACAACGTTGTACACTATACAAGAAATTACATCGTTGTACAAATCAATGTCATCCGCAAGGAAGGGGAAAAATGAAATTCCGTACAACAGCAAAGCAGATCGCGGCAGGCATCATCGCCGCAGCCATGCTGGTCGGAACGCTCGCCGGATGCTCCGGCAATTCGACGAAGCAATCGTCCGCATCGTCGAAAGCCGAAACCAGCACCGCCAGCATCAAGCGCGGCGAATCGCATGATCCCTCCATCGTCAAAGCCAACGGAAAATACTATATTTTCGGCTCGCATCGCGCTTGGCTCAAAAGCGACGATCTGATCAACTGGAGCACCTTCACCAACAATCTGAGCACCGACTACGAGAAGATCTTCAAAGACATTTGGGACGGCTGGGCGAAGCAGTCCTCCAATCCTGACGTCAAAGGCAACATGTGGGCACCGGACGTGATCTGGAACGAGACCATGGGCAAGTGGTGCATGTACATGTCGATCAACGGCGCGAACTACCGTTCTGTGATCGTGTTGCTCACCGCCGACGACATCGAAGGCGATTGGACGTACGTTGGCCCGGTGGTCTATTCCGGCTTCGAACGCGTGAACGTGAAGAAGACCGACGTGCCGCAGGTGCTTGGCGAGGATGCCGACATCACCCGTTACACCTCGCAGACCGACACCGGCATCAACGCCATCGACCCGTGCGTGAAAACCGATGACAACGGCGACATGTGGATGACCTTCGGCTCCTGGTTCGGCGGCATGTGGATGTTCAAGCTCGACTCGGCGACCGGCCTGCGCGACTACAACTCCACCTACCCCACCGAAGCGAACAAGTCCGACGCCTACTATGGCGTGAAGCTCGGCGGCGGCTTCGGCAACTCCGGCGAAGGCTCCTACCTGCTGCACGACAACGGCTACTGGTATCTATTCGCCTCCTACGGCGCGCTGCAGCAGACCGGTGGCTACCAGATCCGCATGTTCCGCTCCAAGGACATCACCGGCCCGTACGTTGACGAAGCCGGCAACACCGCGATTTCCACCAAGGCCATCGGCAACAACTGGCAAAGCGACATCGGCGAGCGCCTGATGAGCTCGATCCAGTGGAGCGGCAACGACAACGCGAACATCGAAGTCTCCCAGGGCCACAATTCCGCGTTCGTTGACGACGACGGTACCGCTTACCTCGTGTACCATACCCGTTTCTCCGGTTCCGGCGAAAAGCATGAGGTGCGCGTGCACGAGCTGCTGCCGACCGCCGACGGATGGCTGGTGGCCGCACCGTACGAATACACGGGCACCAAGGCCGACAAGAAGGGCTACAAGACCGCCGACATCGCCGGCGATTACGAGATGGTGACGCACGACAAGTCCAGCTATTTCAAGGGCCCGAAGAAGGTCACCGATAAGACGAGCACCGTCTATCGCGGCGTGAACAAGCCCATCAACATCACCCTGAAGGAAGACGGCACCGTGACCGGCGACCAGACGGGCACTTGGGAGGCCGTGGAAGGCGCCAACCAGATGACGCTTAAGCTCACCGGCGACGAGGGCGAAGTCACGTATTCCGGCGCGTTCGACAAGCTTCCGCGAGACAAGGATCGCAAGGCAGTCATGACCTTCAGCGCTCTGGGCACGAACAATCTGTGCATTTGGGGGTCGCAGAAGTGAGTGAAAACGGCGCAACAACCGTGAATGCTGCAGTGCAATCGTCTGCAGAACCACTATCTGCGGCACCGGCCACCTCGCCCAACGGCATCGAGCACACGCTCGCCAACGGTCGGGTGGCCGTGCACGATCCCGCAATCGTCGAGGAAAACGGTGTCTACTATCTGTTCGGCACGCATCGTCGGTGCGCGCGCAGCACGGATATGGTGCATTGGGAGCGGTTCGATAACAATCTGAGCCGCGACCCGTACGCGCTGCTCGGCGATATTTGGCAGGCATGGCCGAAACAGGATTCCAATCCCGACCTGCTCGGCAACACGTGGGCGCCCGACGTGATCTGGAACAAGACCATGGGCAAGTGGTGCATGTACCTGTCGGTGAACGGCGACCAGTTCCGCTCGGTGATCGTGCTGTTGACCGCCGACCATGTGGACGGCGACTGGACGTACGTGGGGCCGGTGGTATATTCCGGTTTCGACGAGAGCAACCTGTGGAACACCGACGTGCCGAAAGTGCTGGAACTTGAGCCCAAAACCGATGGCACCGTCGGCTATGACCTGACCCGCTACCTGTCGCTCAAAGACACGCGCATCAACGCCATCGACGCGGCGCCCGCATTGTGCGAGCACGGCGAAATGTGGATGAGTTTCGGTTCATGGTTCGGCGGCATCTGGATGTTCAAGCTCGATCCGGAAACCGGCTTGCGCGATTATTCCGTGCGATACCCGCTGGTCAAGGATTCCTCCGATCCTTATTACGGCGTGAAAGTGGCCGGAGGCTACTGGAATTCCGGCGAAGGATCGTACTTCATTCGTGAAAACGGATGGTGGTATCTGTTCATGTCGTACGGCTGGCTTGGGCGCACCGGCGGATATCAGATTCGTCTGTTCCGTTCAAAATCGCTGCTTGGACCGTACGTGGACCAGAACGGCAATCCCGCGATTTCGTACGGTGAGATTCCCGACAATCAGGAGCGCGGCACCGGCATTCGATTGACGTCTTCCGTACAGTGGGATGGCGGTCCGGCAGAACTTGCCGATGTCGAAGTCTCGCAGGGGCATAATTCCGCCATTCGTCGGTCGAAGGACGGTCGCATGTTCCTCGTCTACCACACCCGTTTCGCGGAACGCTTTAGCGAGGGCGATGATGAAGATTACGAATCCCACGTACGCGAATTACTGCCGACTTCCGACGGCTGGCTGGTTGCGGCACCGTACGAATACCGCGGTTCCGTTGCCGTCGCGCCGACCGGCATTGCCGATATCACAGGCGATTACAACGTTGTACTGCATGATCAGCATACGTTCTTCAACGGCAAGCAAGAGGATGATGGCACGTACGTTGGCATCAATCGTCCGACGCGATATACGTTCCATGAGGACGGGCGGATCACCCGGGGTGAAATCGTAAGTTTCTTCGATACTCCCGATGCGAATCTGCCAAGGTCGACGGACGGGCCGATCACCTGCGGATCGTGGAAACCGCTTTCCGGCGCCGTGAACGGATTCAACTGTTGCGCAAGCGACGCGGAAATCCGATTGGACGACGTGACCTACATTGCACGGTTCGCAACACTCCCCCGCGAGATCGACGGCAAGCCGGTCATGACGTTCTCCGCAATCGGCAACAATGTCTGCATCTGGGGATCGCAATCCTGAATTTCCGAGTTTCCGAATAATCCGGAAAAACTGGAAAATCCGGAAACTCGGGAATCCTATGAAATCAAAAAGCAAAAGGCTTGTGACGTACTCGCAAGTACATCACAAGCCCTTCAGCTACGAGAGCCGAAAAACCGCGGAAATCAGCGCTCGGAACGGTTGATGGCCGAAATAATGGCCTTCAGCGAGCTGGTGACGATGGACGTGTCAATGCCGACACCCCACACAATCCGCGGATCCTCTTCCTCGCCAATCTGGCATTCCACATAGGAAGCGGCCATGGCGTCGGTGCCGACGGACATGGTGTGCTCCACGTAATCCATCACGGAAGCCTCGATGCCGAAGTTGCTCAGCGCGTTCAGGAAAGCGGCAAGCGGGCCGTTGCCCATGCCAGAAACCTCACGCTCCACCGGCTCATCAACGCCGACGTTCACGCCACGGTCAAGAATCCTAGCCTTCAGCACGGTATCGGAACCATCTTCACCGGAAGACACCGACACCTTCATCAGCTTCAGACGGCCCCACTGCTCGAGGGACTCGTCCTTGCTGTCGCCGACCACGGCACCAGCCGCAGTAGCGCCGGACTCTTCGACCGGCAGATACTCGTCCTTGAACAGACGCCAAATATCCTCGTCCTTGACTTCCTTCTTGGTCTCATCGGCGTACGCCTGCACAACCTTGTCGAACTCGACCTGCAGACGCTTCGGCAGATCAAGATTGTGGTTGGTCTTCAGCAGGTAAGCCATACCGCCCTTGCCGGACTGGGAGTTCACGCGGATGATGGCCTCGTACGTGCGGCCGATATCCTTCGGATCGATCGGCAGGGGCGAGAGCCCCCCCCCGGTGGTCACGCTCGGCGGCCACCTGACGAGCCTCAAGACCCTTCTTGATGGCATCCTGGTGAGAGCCGGAGAAGGCGGTGAACACGAAATTGCCGGCATACGGGTGACGCTCGGAAATCTTCAGCTGGTTGCAGTACTCAACCGTCTTGCGAATCTCAGGAACGTTGGAATAATCGATCTGCGGATCGATGCCCTGCGTGAGGAAGTTCAGACCAAGCGTGACCAGATCGACGTTGCCGGTGCGCTCGCCGTTGCCCAGCAGGCAGCCTTCGACACGATCGGCGCCGGCAAGCACGGCCAGCTCGGTGGCGGCCACGCCCATGCCCTCGTCGTTGTGCGGGTGCAGAGACAGCACCACGGCGTCGCGCGGCACCAGATTGTTCGACACGTATTCCACCTGATCGGCGAACACGTTCGGAGTGGTCATTTCCACCGTTGCCGGCAGATTGATGATCATCGGATGCTCCGGAGTCGGCTTGATGACGTCGATCACCGCATTGCACACCTCAACGGCGTACTCCGGCTCGGTGCCGGTGAAGGATTCCGGAGAATACTCGTAATACAGGTCGATGCCCTGGGCTTCGCCCTCAAGCTCCTTGCACAGGGTGGCCGCGTCGGTGGCGAGCTTCTTGATGCCGGCTTTATCCTTGCGGAACACGACCTCACGCTGCAGCACGGACACGGAGTTATAGAAGTGCACGACGGCGCGCTTGGCACCCTTCAGGCACTCGTAAGTCTTGCGAATCAGGTGCTCGCGAGCCTGCGTCAGCACCACGATCGTAACATCGTCAGGAATGAGCTCACGCTCGATCAGCATACGAATGAAATCGTAATCGGTTTCGGAAGCCGACGGGAAGCCGACCTCGATCTCCTTGAAGCCCAACGACACCAGCAGATTCCAGAAACGCAACTTGCGCTCGGAATCCATCGGGTTGACGAGGGCCTGGTTGCCGTCACGAAGATCGACGGAACACCAACGCGGTGCACGCTGCAGTCGCTTGCCCGGCCACGTACGCTCCGGGTAATCAAACGGCACCTGCTTATCGTATGCGACGTACTTGTTGTACGGCATCTTGCTGGGCTTTTGCGGAGCTCCAATATAACGCGCCGGAGGCAGCAGCGGGTCGTTGTTCCCTCCGTTGGACGCTGCAGCCACTGCCGCGAGATCAAACACTGAAGATTGATCCTGACCCATCACTCCTCCTTATCTGTAAAGCTGGGCAGGCCTTCTGCCGGCCCACATTGTTACGTGCATGTTACCTACCTGCACTGCCGCCCATAGTAGCGGCAACCAATCCCATATATCGCCGGCATTCCGCCATATGACGGACAGACCACGATTTTCGTCTCTTTTTCACCTCATATCCAAATTTGCCGCATTACAGTGAGCATCATGACCTTGCGATTCAACAGCGACGGCACCTTCCGTGTGCTGCAGATGGCCGATATTCAGGACGGACCAAACGTGCGCGAAGACACGATCCGTCTCATCGAAGCCGCCATCAAGAAAACGCATCCCGATCTGATCGTCTTCACCGGCGACCAGATTCGCGGATACGACCCCGCGTACATCGACACGTTCCTGCGCCGTCGCGGAGAGCAGCCGGGCACGCACATACGAGCGGTCACCGAAATCGAAGCGAAAATCCGCGGCATCAAACGACATCCCTTCACCAAAGCGTTGCTCGAACAGCCCCCGACCGACGACAATTGGATGATTGACGGCATCGGCACCGACTCGCCGAAACTCGTGAAACGCAACAAGCGCAACGGATCCGCCAACAAGCTTGAATCATGGGCGCAATCCATCAATCGCGCGACCGCCGCGACCATACTCGACAGCACGCGGCAGAAAGTACGAGACACGTTCGCAGCATTCCTTGGACCTGCATTGGAAGCGCGAATCCCCTTCGCGGCAACCTACGGCAACCACGATTTCCAGTGCGGCATTCTCACAGACGAACAGGATGACATCTACCGCGAGTTTTCCGGTTGCATGAACCCCGTTGCCAGGTCGTCTCCTTTGGCGCTCGAACCAGGCACGTTTGCGATTCCGATTGAAGCTTCCGACGGGTCTGGGCGCATTGCGATGAGCGTGATGATGGTGAATTCCGGCGATTATGCGGATAATGCGTTTGACGGCGATCGCAGCATTTCCAACGATTGCGAGCATGCTGGAAATACTGGTAAATCCGGCAATACTGTTGGCAATACTGCCGGCGGACGGGAATCGCTGACATCCTATGCAAAATACGCGTCGAATTCGCGCGGATGGGATTTGGCTGATTCCGACGGCTATGGCACGCCTTCGCCGGAAGCGATCGAATGGCTGAAGCAAGTGCAACGCGAGTTGGGCGAGCGCAATGGCGACGGTTTGGCGGTTCCGGCGATCGCGTTCCAGCATATTCCGCCGCAGGAGTTCTACGATTGCCTGCGCGAGGTGCCCGCATACACGCCGAATGCGGTGGAGGGTGCGCGAACGTTCGCAGGGCATTGCTATGTGTTGAATCGTGACGTGTGCAGACCTGGCTCGAGGCTTGGCGAGGCGATCGGCTGTGCGGATGAGAACGTTGGCGAAGTGCAGGCATTGCGCGATGCGGGCGGCTATTTCGCGCTGTTCTGCGGGCATGACCATAAGAACGCGTTCGTCGGGCACGTGCATGACATTGATCTTGGCTACGCGCCGACCTGCGGCTTTGAATGCTACGGTCCGAAATCGCGGCTGCGCGGCATTCGTCTGTTTGAATTCCGCGAAAACAATCCGGTCAGCTACGTGACGCGCATGCTCACGTGGGGAGACTTGGTCGGACGCTACTCCAGCAACGAATTGCGCGTGTTCTTCGAAGACCATTGCGTGACCGATCTGATCGGCATCCGCAACGAATTGCGCCGCCCGCAGGTCACCGCCACACTGCTGGGCATCGGATCGGTAATGTGCGCCGCAGCCGGCCACGCCATCGCCAAACTGTTCAAGCGCTAGGTGCGGCGACGCAAGGCGTGGCCGTCGCAACAGTCGGACAATCGCCAATCTGTGGAATGCGGAAAATCTGTGGAAAATCTGCGAAATATCAGCAGAACGTCAGTGGAACAAACTGACGCCGCGACGAGACACGCAAAACGCGTTGCCAAGCCAAGTATGACGGGAATTCGGCCATACCGCACCCAATCGAGGCGCATTCTGGCTCATCCAGATACTCGGTACGCGGCCGTCAGCGGAACGCGAGCCCAGCAGGTTGAAACCGTTCTTTTCCAGCAGCCATTCCGGATGCTGCGTGGCAATCGCAAGCCCCTCTTCCAAAGTCAACGGCAATCGCTCGTCGGAATCGATCAGCTTGCGCGCCACGTCCGGCTCGCGGTTGATATAGCAGGTGCCGGTGTGCGGCTCGACCACCAGATAGAACGGCCCCTCCGGCGGCTCGAAACCATCCTGCGGCAGGAAGCTGGCGATATCGCGCGGCGGCATCGTGGTGAAACCAGCCATGCGATTGATCGACGTACGCGAGATCAACGATTCCGGGGAAACCAACTCGCGCGTAGGCACCAACAGAATCTGCGTACCCAAATCGGAATCCTCCAGCGCACGGATGAGCGGGCGCGCCAAAGCACGGAACGCGGCGGCCGACATATCGGCCACATCCGGATAGCCCAACGCCACGATACGGTCCAACTGCTTTTGCGCTTCTTCTGATGCCTTCGACATGGTTTCCAGTGTACGCGAGCGTTCCGTCCAAAAAGCCAGCGATCCCCGTCTGCACAACCCTCAAAACCAGCCCGATTCCTGAGTTGTGCAGACAGCCAGCCCACCCCAGCCCGCATCACACCAATTTGACGAACATGCTGGTGGAGCCAGGAATATCGCGAAATCCAAAATGCCGGTAGAAGCTTCGCGAAGCATCATCGTACGGATCGACAACAAGCGCACGGGAACGCATGGAAAGCGGGGCAGACCAGCATGCGGATAGAGGAAGAGCATTGTTCCGCGGATTTCGTAAGATTGAACAACGCATGTGGCCGCCCACGAAGTCGTTTGGGGCCGGCTGGTCGACCTCAAGCGTGAAATCATACGAAACCGTTCCAGCATAAGCGAGAGGTTGTTATGTCCGAAAAGATTAAGGTCGGCATTCTCGGAGCTACGGGCATGGTCGGACAGCGCTTCGTCACGCTGCTCGAAAACCATCCGTGGTTCGAATTGGTCACCCTTGCCGCATCCGCGCACAGCGCCGGCAAGACCTACGAAGAGGCCATCGGCGGTCGCTGGAAGATGGAAACGCCGATGCCGGAATTCGTGAAGAACATGGTCGTCAAGAACGTGGCCGATGTAGAAGACGTGGTCAAGAACGTCGATTTCGTGTTCTCCGCAGTGAACATGCCGAAGGCTGAGATTCGCGCCATCGAAGAGGAATACGCGAAGACCGAAACGCCGGTCGTGTCGAACAACAGCGCCCACCGCTGGACTCCGGACGTGCCGATGGTCGTGCCGGAAATCAACCCGGAACATTATGAGGTGATCGAGCACCAGCGCAAGCGTCTCGGCACCACGCACGGCTTCATCGCCGTCAAGCCGAACTGCTCCATTCAGGCCTACACCCCGGCGCTCGCCGCTTGGAAGGAATTCGAGCCGCGCGAGGTTATCGTGAGCACCTATCAGGCCATCTCCGGCGCTGGCAAGACGTTCAACGACTGGCCGGAAATGGTGGGCAACATCATTCCGTTCATCTCCGGCGAAGAAGAGAAGTCCGAGAAGGAACCGCTGAAGGTGTTCGGCCACGTCGATGAGGAAAAGGGCGAGATCGTGCCGTTCGACGGTCCGCTGAAGATCACGTCGCAGTGCATTCGCGTGCCTGTGCTCAACGGTCACACCGCCACCGTGTTCATCAACTTCGGCAAGAATCCGACCAAGGAAGAGCTTGTCGATCGTCTGGTCAACTACACAAGCAAGGCTTCTGAGCTTGGCTTGCCACATGCGCCGAAGCAGTTCATCCAGTATCTGACCGACGATGATCGCCCGCAGGTCAAGAAGGACGTGGATTACGAGGGTGGCATGGGTGTTTCCATCGGACGTCTGCGTGAGGATTCCATTTTCGATTGGAAGTTCGTGGGGCTCGCTCACAACACTTTGCGCGGCGCTGCCGGCGGCGCTTTGGAAAGCGCCGAAATGCTGAAGGCACTCGGCTACATCACCAAGAAGTGATAACGATCTGCATATGTTCTGCAGTTACGCATGATCATGCATGATTGCACATTGCGATATCTGATTTCTGCAGAACATAATACTGCGGAGGATTGTTGATTATTCAGCAATCCTCCGCTTTTTCATTTGCAGATTATCTGAAAAAAATATCTGTAAAACAGATATGGGAATAAAAAAGACTTGGCTGAGACGCCTCAAGCAATCCAGTCAAGTCTTTTTTTTCGATTGTTATTGCGCGGTATTGCGTCAGCGACCAGTACCGCCATACACCACGGCTTCCACCTGCTCGGCATCCAAGCCGTAGGCAGTGTGCAGCGCACGGACGGCGTCCTGCAGCTGCTCGAGCGGGACCAGCGCGGCGATGCGGATTTCGGACGTGGAGATCATCAGCACATTCACGCCCTCGTCGCTCAGCGCGTTGAAGAACTTGGCAGCCAAGCCGGAGTGGGTCTTCATACCCACGCCCACCACGGCCACCTTGCCCACGTTGGCGTCGATGTCGAAGGACTGGTAGCCCAGCTCGTCCTGCTTCTCCTGCAACACATCCCGCACCTTGGCAGCGGCGGAACCCGGCACGGTGAAGGAAATATCGGCGGTGCCGGTGGAAGCGGAAGCCTGCACGATCATATCGACGTTCACGCCGGCCTCGGCCAGCAGCGTGAACACCTTGGCGGCCATGCCCGGCTCGTTCGGCACGCGGCGCACGGTGGCCAGCGATTCGGTGTTGTCGTGTGCGACGCCGGAAATGATCGGGACTTCCGGCCCCAGATCGGGGAACAGATCTCCCAAGGACTGGTTGTTGTTTTCGCTCATATTCTTACCTTTGTTCGTAAAGTCTTGGTTTTCTTGCGATTGCCTGCGATGTCTCGCGATTGCCGAATGCGAATCTCAGATATCTCAGATGTTCGGCAATGTGCGCGGATCGACGTCTTCCGGCACGATCAGCGTGCCGCGACGGTGGGAGAAGGAGCTGCGCACATGCAACGGCATGTCGAATCGCTGCGCGTATTCCACGCAACGCAGGGCAAGCACCTTGGAGCCGCAGGAAGACATTTCCAGCATCGACTCGTAGTCGATGACGGGGATACGGCGTGCAGTCGGCACAATGCGCGGATCGGCGGTGAACACGCCATCGACGTCGGTGTAGATCTCGCATACGTCGGCGTCCAGCGCCACTGCCAAAGCCACTGCGGAGGTATCGGATCCACCTCGTCCGAGCGTGGTGGCGTCGCCACCCTCATTCACGCCCTGGAAGCCGGCCACGATGGCCACGGAACCCTTGTCGAGCGCACGACGCACGCGGTCAGGCTTCACGGCCTTGATATGCGCGGTACCGAACTGGGCGTCGGTCATGAAACCAGCCTGGGAGCCGGTGAAGGAGTAGGCGTGAGAGCCGGCCGCATGAATTGCCATTGCGAGCAAACTCATCGAAATACGCTCGCCTGCGGTCATCAGCATGTCCATCTCGCGCGCCGGCGGGTTGGAGTCGATGCTGAGCGCCTGATCGATCAGGTCGTCGGTGGTGTCTCCCATTGCGGAGACCACGACGGCCACGTCATTGCCGGCGTTCTTCGTTTCGATGATGCGTCGGGCCACGCGCTTGATCGATTCTGGGTCGGCTACGGAAGAGCCGCCAAATTTCTGCACGATGAGAGCCACAACTTATCCAATCTTCTTCAATGTGTTGCCCGCCAACATACTAAGCAGGCTGGTCAATTATAGGAAAAATCCGATTTGTCAAGCCCCTGCACGCCCAACATGCGGAACAATATATGGGATCCTCGCAAATCCTCCGCGCGTTTTTCGTACATACGTTCCGCACGGGTCTTCCATGATCGCCCGCGCAACGTTTGCGCAATCGTCAGCATATGCCGGCAATGTAACGGATGTGGCGAATATGATGTCAGACCACACGACGCCCGGCCAGCGCACGCCCGAGCGTGATTTCGTCGGCATATTCAAGGTCGCCACCGACCGGCAGGCCGCTCGCCAATCGCGTGACTTTAATGTCGGTTTGCGAAAGCAGCTGCGACAGGAAGCTGGTGGTCGCTTCGCCTTCCACATTCGGGTTGAGCGCGAGGATCACTTCGGTGACTTCGCCGTCTTTGAGCCGTTCGATAAGTTTGGCGATGTTGAGGTCGCTGGGCTGCACGTTGGCCATCGGGTTGATGACGCCGCCGAGCACGTGGTACAGGCCGCGGTATTCGCGCGTGCGCTCGATGCTCATCACGTCTTTCGGCTCTTCGACCACGCAGATCACGCTGTGGTCGCGACGCGGATCGGCGCAGACCGGGCATGGGCTGGTTTCGCACACGTTGCCGCAAATGTCGCAGAATCGTATTTTTTCCTTGACTTCAGTGATGGCGTCGATCAGCCCCTGTGATTCCTCGTCGGATGCGTTGAGCAGGTAGAAGGCGATGCGTTGCGCGCCCTTCGGTCCGATGCCGGGCAGGTGCGCGAACGCGTCGATCAGTCGTTGGATGGCGCCGTCATAGGCCAGTGCCATGGTTCACCTCTCCTTGGTTTCCATAAGATTCGCGATTATGCAGTGCTTACGATTGCGTTGATTCGTCGATTTTGCTCGGTTTCGCATTTTTACTTGCGACTGCACCGCCATCAGTCGTCGAGATTCTTCTTCTGCTGCATGTTGCGCGGGTTTTTTGCATCATCCGGCCCGAAATCCTCGACTTTTTTCACCTCGAACAGTCGGGTCAGATCGTCCACGCTTAACGCGGTTGACGCCCCGATCGACTCGTCGCTCATGGAATATTCGTCATCTTCCGCGGCGACCTGCGGCATTGGCTGCGCCGGCGCGGAGAACTGCTGGCTCCACGGATCGGCATTCGGCTGGCCTTGCTGCGGTGCCGCGTCCTGCCGCGGTGCGCGATGCTGGTGATTGGCGTGCTTCGGAGCCGCCTCAGGTTCCGTTGGAGCAGGCATGGGATCCACCGGTCCTGCCTGAATCGGCATGGGGTTACCCCAAGGATCGTCGTCCACCGGCGCTTGCTGCGGTACAGGCATCGGTGCCGCCCAAGGATCAACGTTATCGCTGACATCGGGAACAGCCACATGTTTCGCATGTTGTTCCGGCGCTTTCACATCGTTGACGCCGCTTGCGACCACCGATTGCGGTTGCATCGGCTGTGCAGATGCAACCCAAGGGTCATCATCCGGAACAGGCCGTTCCGGATGATGGACTTCCTGCGTCGGGGCCGCCCATGGATCGACTTCCTCGGCTCCACCGACAGCAGCTCGATGGCCCTCCTCATCGCCGGAATCTCCGGCATTGCCACCGTCTTCGGCGCTCTTCGCGCTTGTGCCGGCCGGCTCCTTGCCGGAGGATTCGAGACTTGCGGCAGTGCCAAGATTGGCCGTCAGCAGCGTGGCCGCTTTAAGCTGTTCCTGCACGAGTTGCGCATTGATCTTGCTCTGCTCTTCCGGGCTGAGTTTGCTCCACGGCACCGATTCGGACCCATCCGCCAGCTTTTTGGCAGGCGCGAGCGTGACGCTCGGTCCGAACGCCTTACGCACTTCGGCGCGGACGATTTTCACCACTTCGGTATTGCCGTCCACCGATTCCTTTGCCACCGCTTTGGCAAACGCGTATTTGCTGAGCGCCTTGTCGAATTTGATCCACAGACGGTCGCCGCTCAGTAGCACACGAGGCACTTTTTCGCGGTTCACATAACCGCGCACATCCTCAGGAAGCGCAGCCACCAAAGCATCCCACTTCTGGTCGGGGGTGCGGTCGTCATGAATGGGAGCTGGTACGGAAGTTGCGGCAGGCGCAGCGGAAGCGACGGAAGTCGTCGCATTCATCGCCTGTTGCACGTCAGCAAGCACGGAAGCCACGCCGGATGTGACGGCGTCGGCGGGATTCATCGGCGCCACAGACGGCTGCACAGCCGGTTTCACAGGCGCGGAAGGAGCATCAATTGCCGACGCGGAATCCTGTGCCCGAACACCGTCTGCACGTCTCGTCGTACCGCGGCGCGAGCCAGCCATGGATCCACGCAGCGATTCTGCAGCGGCGGAAGCCCCGGAATCGCCAGCAAAATCGGGCATACCGGAAGATGACGCAACGACAGCCGTCCCTTCCTCACGCCCGGCCAACAAGCGCGCGGCAAGCAATTCCAATCGCATGCGCGGCGAAATCGCACCAGTCATATTGGCAAGCGTCGCATTGATCGTGTCAGCCATCTGCGTCAACGCAGACAATCCCAAAGCGGAAGCCTGACGACGCAAATCATCCATGTTCTCGGCGGCCGCATCGTCGGAAAGCACGCTTTCCGCGCGCGCTCCACCCAACGTAAGCACCAGCAGATCGCGTACGCGGGCAAGCAAATCCTCAACGAATCGACGGGGATCGAAACCACCGACCACGACCTTCTGAATCACGCCATACAGCGCTTCGCCATTTTTGTCGGCAACGGCGTCGACGGCCTCGCCAATCAGAGCGTCAGGCGTGAAGCCAAGCAGCGCAACCGCAGAGTCGTATGCAATGCTGCCGTCAACCGCACCAACCATGAGCTGGTCAAGCACGGAAAGGGTGTCTCGCACGGAGCCGCCGCCGGCACGCATGGCAAGGCGCAGCACGCCCGACTCGGCTTCGATATGCTCGTCCTCGCAGATCTGCTCGAGGTACGGGCCCATAACCTCCTGGGGCACCAGGCGGAACGGGTAATGGTGGGTGCGGGAGCGGATGGTGCCGATCACTTTGTCTGGCTCGGTGGTGGCGAAGATGAACATCACATGCTCCGGCGGCTCCTCCACGATTTTCAGCAGCGCGTTGAAGCCTTGTGGCGTGACCATATGGGCCTCGTCGAGAATGAAGATCTTGTAGCGGTCGCGGGCCGGCGCGAAACCAGCGCGCTCACGCAGCTCACGGGCGTCGTCCACGCCGTTATGCGAGGCCGCGTCGATTTCCACCACATCGATGGAACCGGGGCCGCCCGTGGCGAGATCCTTGCAGCTTTCACATTCGCCGCACGGATGCGAGGTCGGACCTTTCGCACAGTTGACGCATCGCGCAAGAATGCGAGCGGAACTGGTTTTGCCACAACCGCGCGGGCCGGAGAACAGGTAGGCATGCGTGAGCTTGTTCTCGTCGAGCGCGCGCATCAGCGGAACCGTGACCTGGTCCTGACCGATCACGCCGTCGAACGTGTCGGGACGATACCTTCTATAGAGTGCCAGTGCCATCGCAATTCCTTCCGCAGTAGTGCCACTAGGCTACCGATTAATTACGACACGTTTTTTCGCAAAGACCGGCTGCACAGCCTGCCCGTAACAGTGCAGCGCGTGTCCCCGGGGACAAGCCTCGCAGCAACGTTTAAGCTGGGATTAACAACAGCGACACTACAGAATTGACATCATGTCAATTTCCGTTTTAGACTGAGGGCAGTCAAGAAATTGACAGAGTGTCAACGTGTCGCACAGGTGAGAGACGCCACTCGAGCGAAGGAGAGAGCCATGGACGGACAGCACAACGCTTCCGCAACAACAGTCGGAGACGCACGCCGTGCGCAAATCGTGCGCGCAGCACGCGAGATCTGCCTGGAAAAGGGCTTTTCGAAAATAACAATTAGCGATATCGCGGGCCGCGTAGGCATGACCAGATCTCTCTTCTACCACTATTTCCAAGACAAAGACCAAGTCGCGGACGCCGTACTCGACGACGTTATCGACGAAGTGATCACGCAATTGGAACAGTGGAACGCCAATCGAGAGGTCGGCAACATCTCGAAAGCACTCGACGACGTGGTACGGCTGACCCGCTCCCTCATCACCGATGAGGGCCCGTTCAGCCAACGCATGATCGAAGACGGCAACGCAGGACTGTACATCAAATTCATCGACCGAGTGGCCGATCGAATTGCGGAATACATCTGCAATTCGACAGTGCGCGATTTCGAGAAATTGCATGGCATGCCCATCACCAACGAGCATGAGACGTTCTATACGCTCATCGTTGGCCTGATTTCGCTGATCAGACTGCATCCCGACATTGAAGACACCGTCATCAGACAGGTCGCGGCACAGACGCTGCACCTGAACGAATACATGTAAACGCGGGCCGCATCGGCTCCATGGCGCTCAAATACAAGTGGGGCAAGATCGGCAAGCCCGAATGGTCCAAACGCTTCCCGTTCGCGCTCGTGGCCAATGTGCTCGCGCTACCGCGAGCGCTTCGCGTAGTAGGTGTCGGTTTTGCCGGTGACCGGATCACGGTGATCACGCTTGATGGCTTCCAGCACTTTCTCTTCGGTGTTGGCGGCCTGGCTTTCCGCCACGGCCGGCGGCACCAGCACACGCAACGCACGGTCTTGAACTACGACTTTGACAGGCAGGTGACCAACATATTCGCCGTCCGCCATCAAGACCGGCGGCTCATCTCCCTCTTGCGCACGTGTGATTTCGATATCGCGCACACGCTTCCACCCAAACACCTTGCATCCGAGAATCTTGCCGCTATACGCGTGAGACACCGCATCCACGCATTCGGCAACGTTGGGCACGTGGTCGAGCCATACCAAGTCAAGCAGCCCATCCGAGAATCGTGAATACGGCGAGATCTCAATACCTCCGCCGATATGCCGTGAATTGGCCACCGTAAGCAACGGTGAAATAATGTCTCTTTCTTCCACCGTTCCATCGGCCAACGTGGCTTTGATGTGGTATCCATACCGCTTCATATGCGTCAATTCCACAATCGCTGCCACGAAATAGCGCACCGAACCGTTGGGCAAGCGGGAATGGTTGGCACGGTCGTTGATACTCGCATCCAAACCACACGATAGCATGCCCGCGTAGAAGCGGTTGACCGCCGGACGCAATGGCACGTCCGAATCGCTGACCAGATCATCGCCGGCACTGGAATCGACGGCATACCCGCCCTGCAACGACGTGGCCAAGCCCATATCGACGTCAATATGCGTGCCGCGCACAATCGCGCCGACGATGCCGTCGACAGCGGTTTCCACGCGATTGACCGGCAGCTCAAGACCGCGGGCGAAATCATTGCCGGAACCCGTCGCCACAATACCCAACGGTTTACCGGAACAGCCCACGGCATTGGCTCCAAGCGCAATCATGCCGTCGCCGCCGACCGCCACCAAGTAGTCGTATTCGTTCCTGCGATTCCTGGCATTCGCCAAGGAATCGTCGAAGCTCTCGCCGGTCACGTCGATCACGTTGAAGCCATGCTTGCGCCCGGCCTCTTGCAGCAGCTCAACCACCTGCTTGCCGACCTCGGCACCCTTGCCTTTGTTTGACGTCGGATTGCCGACAACGGCAACGGTCGCATTCACACATGACGTTTCGCTCATACTTCAGTACGATAACCGCGATTCGCCCCACACGCCACATGCGAACGGCTTTCCATACAAATGGCCGTGTTTTGTGGAACGAATGTTCCTTTACGTAGAAAGATCCCTTTTTACGAAGCGCGATTTCCCGCACAATGTACCGTTCCGCACCACGCTTATTCGCAGACAATCGGCCCCGCCCGTGACTGTTTGCCGACATGCGATACGAATGGCACTTGCGTGCCGACCTGCGCTTCGACCAGCACATCCTCGCCTTCTATCGTGCAGGATCCGATCGTCGCATTATTGCCGGATATAGTGCGTTCCGCCACGGAACAAGGATCGGACGATCCCGAATACAACGCATTGGCCGCCGCTACCGACGCCAGGTCGGCCGCATTCTGCGCGCGATGCAAGCACAGCAGCAGATTGCCCGCCGACGCGGCCGCGCCCAGCATGATGGCGGCCACTGCGATCAAAGCCACACCGGTTATGGTCCCCGAACCCTCATCGGACCCGCGAATCCAAGCAAACCAATGTTTCACAAGGCGTTTCACATTATCCATTCCTTTCCGACCCGCATCCATCAAATGGTTGCCAATAGTGTTTCACAACATGTTTCACACGTCGTATGTCGCAAGCTCCAAACCTCACAGACCTCCATGCACAGGCCACAACCAACAATCCCGCATCTCACTGCGCAGAGACCAGCACGCTTCGGAGCAACGCTAGAAGTAGCGGGTCGCCTTGCCGGTAACTCGAGTGGGCAGCACACCGGTCGGATCCGGCACCACAGGGCATTGCACCGTGACGGTGACGAAGTCCGCCCCACGCTCGAACCGTACCGTCGCCGAACCTCCCGCAGCCGCCATGACCGCGGTCCTCGCCTTCGATTCGCCGCCCGTATCATCAACCGCGAAAGCCCTGGCACCGGCCGCCGCCGCATCCTGGCAATTCATAGACACCACGGACGCACGCCCCAAGCACAACACCAAAATCGCCACCGCCGCCACGCAGGGGAGCACCACCGCGAATTCCGCGGTGGCCGCTCCCTCATCGGCATCATCGGTATGGCGTTTCCACCATTGCCTCAGCATGAATCACCCGACGCTCAGCGCTTTCTTGATGATGTTGGTCAGCAGCGTTTTGATGGCATCGGATTTCATAATGCCCACCAAAACGGCTGCGAATCCGGTGGCGGCAACCAAAACCACCGCATATTCGGCAGTGGCAGCGCCTTCCTCCGGTTCGACGGTCAGCGTGCGCATACGCGCGTCCAGCAGGCATACCGCTTTGCCGGCCCGTTCACGCATGGCATGCAGCAGCTGCCCTGTCTTGCCCATCAGGCCTAGCGAGCCATCGACGTTGATCGGCGTTTCGTTGTTCATGGCGTTCCTTTCGTTCGAACAACCTCGGCCGGATAGCCGAGTGCACCCAGTGTTGCGCATCATCGTGCTCGTCGGAACGTTTTTCAAGGTTGTGGTCGGAGGACGTGGGTTATCCACAACCACGGCGTGTCATCCACATTTATCCGCAAAACATCGTTTTTCGAGGATTGTCCGTTTCCCACATTTCCCGAGGCAAATTTCCCACGTTGCTTTCCTGCCGTCATTTCACAAACGACATAACGGCCGGAATAATCCCCACCGCAACAAACGCAGGAAGAAAGCACAGTCCAGTCGGCAGCAACAGGCGGATCGACAGCTTTGCCGCAGCCTGTTCGATCTGCGAACGCTCATCCCAATCCAATTGTTCGACCGCTGTTTCCAAACGTTCCACCGGCGAGGCGCCACTGTGCCATGACGAGGCGAACGCATCACGCACCACCGCAAGATCGCCATCATCCGGCCATGCGTCATTCCAAGGAATTCCCCTATTCAACTGTTCTCCGGCCGACCGCAGTCCCGCACCGAAATCTCCCGCAGCAATATCGCCCACGGCAATCAGCGCGCGTGGAATGGAGGATCCCTGCCGTATGGCGACGCTGAGCATCTCCAATACCAGCGGCAGCGGAAGTTCCCGCACTCGTTCGGCGGGCGCAAGGTCGGCTGGCACGCGGACCGGCCTCCACTGCTTCAGCCACATCGCCTCAGCCGCGCACACCGCCGCCATCAGCGTCCATATACCAGTCATTACATAATTCCTTTCATATCGTCATACCATTCATGCCGTCTTGCCGTCCATATCGTCTTGCCTCATCAACGCGCGTATCCATACGAGTCCGAACCCGTAGCAGACACAAGCGAATCCAAGGCATGCCCAACCCCTGACCCCTGAAAAGAGGAAGGTCAACGGATGCGCTCCCATGCCTTCCCCCAAAAGCACGGTGAGCAGCGGCAGCGCCATCAGAAGTTTCACCGTCGCTTTGGGCATGGCGAACGCGTTGGCACGCAGATCATCCAATAATCGTTGCCGTTTCAACGATTCAGCCACCGCTTGCAGGCATCGGCCGGTTTCGCATCCGAGCGTCAGACTTAACCGGCAGGACGCATACAATTCGCCGCTCAACCGTTCGACTTGGCCGCATTGCTCTTTGGGCGGACATCGGCTGCGGATCACCATGGTTATGCGAAGCCTGGTAAGTTCGGGTGTGGCGAACGGCGTTCCACCCAATTCTTCGAACGCCTGCACCAATGTGGCTCCGCTGCGCACGGATGCGCGGAGGGAAGCCACGCACGCCACACATCCGATGGCGGGCAATGGTTTCGCCGGCATGTTCGCCTCTTCGATTCCGTCAGACCGCCCACCGAATCCTTCATCAGGTTTTTCATCAAGGCTTTCGCCTGCGCGCCCCACTACGTTTCCCGCCCGTTCGCCCACATCGCATACGTTTCGGCGAGGCCACAGCCATACGGCCAGTCCGCACAGTACCGCGCAAATAATGCTGAGGCTTTCCATCTGCCCACCTCGATTCAACGACTCCATACGCGCACGAAATCAGGCCACTGTTGCGAAGCCCGCATTTGGTTGCCGTTCCACCCGGCCAATAGGTTTCCCCGCAGTTTCCCCTCTGCGAATTCAAGCCGTCCTATTTGCGTGATGCGCCGCCTGCCTCCCACTCGGCCCACATGCAGCACTACGTCGAACGCGTCTTGCGCGAGCGCCGCGGTGGCTTGCGGATTCAGCCCGGAGAGCAATCCCAAGGCCACCAAGCGTGAGGGAACCGCCGTCACCTGATTGGCATGCAAGGTGGTCATGCCTCCGCGATGCCCGGAATTCAGCGCGCGCAGCAGATCCACGATTTCGCCGCCCCTGCATTCGCCCACCACAATGCGGTCCGGCCGCATACGCAACGTCGCGCATATCAGCTGCGACAGCCCTATGGCGCCTTTGCCTTCCATGTTGGCGTCGCGCGTCACCAGCGACACGTGGTTGGCATGGTTGAGCATGCCAAGTTCGCGCACCTCCTCCACGGTGATGACGCGCTCCCCCGGCGCGCATCGCATAAGCATTGCTTTGAGCAGCGTGGTTTTGCCTGCTCCGGTTCCGCCGGTCACGAGCACGCTGGCCCTTCGTTCCACGAATCCTTCCAGCAAGGGCATCCATCCGCTTGGAAACATGCCGTTTTCCGCCAAAGATTCCAGACTGGGCGCAACAGCGTCCGGCAATCGTATGCTGATGGCGGCGCCTTGCGGAACGAGCGGTGCGATAACCGCGTGCACGCGCACGCCTTCCACCGTGGACGCGTCGGCTATCGGGCAGGCGTCGTCGAGCCTTCTGCCAAGCTGCGAGCACAGCCTCACAGCGAAATCGCGGATGGCTTGGGGACTGCTGAATGGTACGCGCAATGTATGCGGCCGCATACCTTGGCCGCGATCCGCCCACACCGTTCCGTCGCAGGTTACCGCGATGTCGGTAACGCCCGGCTCGGATGCGATATCGCTAAGTGGCCCGAGTTCCATGACTGATGCTCTTTTCTCCCAACGCTTCCTGAATGAGATCCGCCAACGTCGCTATGACTTTCGCATTCGTACGATTGGGTTTGCGCAGTCCAAGCCCTTCCAAGAGTTCGCTGCAAAGCTTGGCATCCGGTTTGATGACCGCGGTGATATCGCAGTCGAGGTATTCCGCCGCTTCCTCGATTGCCGTCGTGCCATGGTCGCGTACGGTTCCGCGCGGTTGCACGCCTACGAGAAACTCCCGTTCCTGTGTTGCGGCATCGTGTTCTCCGATCGAACCGTGATGCGCCCGCAGATTCGCTTTGGCCCGCGCAAGACCAAGTACCGTCAGTTCGACCACGGTAATGCGGATGGCCTTGCGCAGTTCCGTCAAATCCTGCAGTCCGTTCCATTGCCCCATATCGACGACGACCACGCTTCGCACCTGCGATAGCGCATGAATGCACGCTTGCACTTCCCACGAATGCGGATTTTCGGTTTTCCAAGGATCGCAGGACAGCAGTGGCACGCCATCCCAGATTGGCAGCTCCCGCAGTAGCGCTTTGCCGTCGATATTGCCAAGCGGAGCGCTGATTTCCCCGAAGCGTGAGCCGTCCTCGTTTTCCACGCCAAGAAGCACATCCAGCCCACCTCCTTGCAGATCGGCGTCGACGAGCACACATTTGAGGCCGCGTTCGCTCAGCTCGCGGACCAGTAAGGCGGCCAGAGTGCTCGTGCCCACTCCTGCCACCACGGAGTCGATAACCACCACATTGCCCATATCGCAGGGTTCCTCCACCGATGCGCGACCGCATTGCGCAACCATGCCATACGTTCCAGGCACAGCGCCAACCAGTTGCGTTCCACCGCGATTCGATCCCGGCGGCGTATAGAACCGTTGCGCAGAGACGGTTCTGCGTTGTGTCGGCGGTGACGCTTGCGGCGCGATCGCGCCGGCGACCGGCAACAGCCCGCCCGACGGCAGCGGCACCGGAGGAACATTCGAAAAAGACGTTGCATTACTCATACCGTCGATTGAAAAGCTTCGGCGAGCACCATTGCAAGCTGAACCGGCCCTGTGGTCGGAGGACGCGAGTTATCCACAACCCCGGCGTGTTATGCACCGTTATCCACACAACGACGATAATCGGCGTCCGTCGTTTTCCCGAAAAACTCCCTGAGAACAGGCAAACAAAAAGGAAGGCCCGCCGAGCGGGCCTTCCTTGCAAGAACCTTAAGGGCAGAATCTCTACACAACAACATCGTCGTAACGGTAAGTCTATCCAATGCCCGTTCAACGTAACGACCTATCTTGGCCATACACTCTTTGTGGGCTCTGCTCTTTAAGTTGTTCTTGTACTTCGTAATTATGCTCAGCAATCCGGCAATCGCAAACCGAAACCGGCTGATGTTCCGTATTTGTCGCAACTGTTGCTTTACGATCGCAAGAATCATAAAAATGCTCCATCGTGTGCGAAACGCAAGGCGTGTTTGTTCGTTTGCGTGCGTTTGCGACAAAAACACGGCGTGTCGACACCCTAATTTGCACAATGAGCGAACGAATGTTAACTCCAGCTAAATTTTGCCGGCTTTTTACAGCATTTCCAGCTACTTAAGGATAAAGTAGGAAAGTATGGCACAGATTTTTGACGCACCCTCGAAGGCGATCTTGCGCAGCCAGATAGCTGAGCATATCGCCGAGACCGATAAAAACGACAAGCGTGAGCTTCAGGCCGGCGAAGAGCCGTTGCCGAACGACCGCTTCTTCGACCGCGAGTTGAGCTGGCTGAAGTTCAACAAGCGAGTCCTCGAACTTGCCCAAGACGAAGATCTGCCGATCATCGAACGCGCAAGCTTCGCCGCGATCTTCGCGAACAACCTTGACGAGTTCTTCATGGTTCGCGTCGCAGGTCTGAAGCGCCGCATCGACACCGGCATCGCCGTGACGGCCGCCTCCGGATTGAGCCCAAGGCAGCAGCTGCGCGCCATCAGCGAGCAGGCGCACCGCCTGCAGGACGAGCACGCGCACTACATGATCGATCACATTCTTCCCGACCTGGCGAAGGAACAGATCGTGCTGCTGAGCTGGGACAAGCTCACCGCCGCCGAACAGGAGCGCCTGTCTCGCTACTACCGTCAGCAGGTGTTCCCTGTTCTGACGCCGCTCGCCGTGGATCCGGCCCACCCATTCCCGTACATTTCCGGCGGTTCCATCAACCTCGCCGTGCTCGTGGAGAATCCGGCTTCCGGAAAGTCCCACTTCGCTCGCGTGAAGATTCCTGGAAACCTGAACCGTCTCGTGCCCGTCGACGACATGACCGACGACGATGCCACCAACGTGCGCTACGGCTTCATCACCATGGAAAACCTGATCATCGCGCATCTGGAATCCCTGTTCCCAGGCATGATCATCAAGGAAGCGCGTTCCTTCCGCGTCACCCGTAACGAGGATATCGACGTGGAAGAGGATGATGCAGAGAACCTGCTCAACGCCATGGAGAAGGAGCTGCTGCGCCGTCGTTTCGGACCGC
>OAWJ01000805.1_pt1 | contig 22936 bp, 25 predicted proteins | sample 1517021 | NCBI WGS metagenome assembly OAWJ01 (sample SAMEA2580121, study PRJEB22360) | human gut metagenome | biome: human gut; feature: human-associated habitat; material: faeces | place: Denmark | collected 2008/2010
TAAATCTTTTAATGAGAAAATATAGGTGGAATGATACAATCACCAAAATTTTTTATAGGATAAATAACAAAAATGGCTCGTAAAAAGAAAAGTCGTAAAATTAGCGATATTATGCCAATTCGTAAATCGGATAAGAAACCTGAAGCACCGAAGCTATCAGGTAAGAAATTAACACGTTATGAATTAGACGCTAAAGCAAGAGAAGATAAGAAAAAACGTAAACATAAAGGTTTAGCATCCGGCTCTCGTCATAGTAACGCAGAGCAAAATAAACATAATCAAGTCGTTGAACAAAAAGATCCGCGTATTGGTAGCCGTAAAAAGGTTCCACTGATTGTTGAATTTGTGAATAAGCCTGAGAAAGGGATGACAATTCCAGCAGTCAAAGAACCGAAAAAACTTGCGCCTGAAGTGGAGTTAGAACGTTTAGAAAATAATGAAATTCTAAATGAATTGTTGGATGCCTTAGATGAAGGCAAAACGATTAGTAAGGCTGATCAACAATTTGTGGATGAATGCTTAGATCGTATTGCTCAGTTAATGGATGAATTAGGTATTCAAGATGAAGAAGAGACTGAGGATGACCTCTATCGAACCTTCGAGAAAATTGATATCAACCAATTCAGATAATTGTCATGTGGCCGATTATTTTAAGTATTATTGCTTTGGGAATTATTGCTGGCGTATCATTTTATGCTTTCAAATTACTTAGGAAGTTACGCCATCAAAACACTCTCATTAAACAGGCTAAAATAGCACGTACAAAACGCCTAAAAGAGAGTATGGTAATTATCGCTAAAGCGATGCAAAATAGAGATTGCAACCATTCAGAAGGGGTGATTCGTTTATCAATGCTTTTACTCCCTTTGGGACAATCTTTGCAACGATATCAAGCGATGTACGCACTTTATAATATTGTAAAAGAAATGCCTACGCATGAAGCTAGAAAAGCCTTATTAAAAAAAGAAAGAATGAAACTCGATCTTGAGCGAGAAAGTGCAGAAGCAAAATTTGAAGAAGAAATTATGTTGGAGTTACGTCAGTTTTTAAATGACGTAGAGAAATTTGGGGAAGCTTAATGTCTGAAATTATTTGGGATCTTGCGTTAATTCAAAAATATAACCAATCAGGACCTCGTTATACATCTTATCCAACTGCATTAGAATTTAATGAAAGTTACACAAACGAAGATTTTATTGCAGCGGCTAATCGTTATCCGGAAAGACCACTTTCCCTTTACGTACACATTCCGTTTTGTCACAAACTTTGCTACTTCTGTGGCTGTAATAAGGTAATTACTCGTCATCAACATAAGGCGGATATTTATCTTGATTACCTTGAAAAAGAAATCAAAGCGCGTTCAGAATTATTTAAAAATCGTGTTGCGACTCAAGTGCATTGGGGCGGAGGTACACCGACTTATTTGACAGAAGAGCAATCTGCTCGTTTGATGAAGATGCTTAAAGATCATTTTACGATTGCGGATAATGCAGAAGTTAGTATTGAGATGGACCCACGCGAAATTGAGCTAGACATGCTTGATCATTTACGTAATATTGGTTTTAACCGAATTAGCATGGGTGTACAAGATTTCAATAAAGCTGTTCAAAAAGCGGTAAACCGTGAACAAGATGAAGAGTTTGTGAATGCATTACTTGTTCGTGCTCGTGAGTTAGGTTTCCAATCGACTAACCTTGATTTAATTTATGGATTGCCACTTCAAAATGTGGAAAGCTTTATGTTTACATTACATAAAGTGATTGAATTAAATCCAGATCGTTTAAGTATCTTTAACTATGCCCATTTGCCAAGTCGATTTGCAGGACAAGCAAAAATTAAAGAAGAGCAATTACCGCCACCGGAAACTAAATTAGAGATCTTACAAAAAACGATCGAAACCTTAGGTAATGCAGGCTATAAGTTTATCGGTATGGATCATTTTGCTAAACCTGATGACGAATTAGCGGTTGCTCAAGAGAAAGGTGTATTACACCGAAATTTCCAAGGCTATACCACACAAGAAGAATGTGATTTGCTTGGTTTAGGTGTGTCAGCGATTAGTTTATTGGGTGATACATACGCTCAAAACCAAAAAGAGTTAAAACATTATTATCATGATGTAGAAAATTCAGGTATTGCACTGCATAAAGGTTTAGCGATGGCAGAAGAAGATTGCTTACGCCGTGATGTGATTAAGCAATTGATTTGTAATTTTAAGCTTGATTTCGCACCAATTGAAAAACAATATAATATTGATTTCAAAAAGCACTTTGCTGAAGATTTACAGTTATTACAGCCATTACTTGAAGATGGATTAATTTCTGAAACAGAAACTGGCTTACAAGTTTCGCCTAAAGGTCGCTTATTAATCCGTAATATTTGTTTATGCTTTGATACCTATTCAAGAGCTGCGGCAAAACGACAACAATTCTCTCGAATTATTTAGTCATACAAAAACGGTCAAGACTTATATCTTGACCGTTTTTCTTTCAATCTATTTATTTCGCGATGCTTTCTAGTGCCCATAACTCACTAAGATTTTCTCTGCGGCGAATTAAATGAGCCTTGTCCCCATCTACTAACACTTCTGCTGTACGTGGACGAGAATTATAGTTTGAAGACATACTTGCACCATAGGCGCCGGCAGAACGTTGAGCAATATAATCCCCTTCAGCAATGGCTAATTCACGCTGTTTACCTAGAAAGTCAGAGGTTTCGCATACCGGGCCAACAACATCATAAATGGCTTTTTCACGCCCTAAAGTGCGGTCAATTTCAATGATGTTCATATAAGCTTCATAGAGTGCTGGACGAATCATATCGTTCATCCCAGTATCGGTAATCGCGAAGTTTCGGCTTTCATTACTTTTTAAGTATTGAACTTTCGCCACTAAAATCCCCGCATTCGCCGCGATCGCTCGACCTGGTTCTAGAATAATTTCGAGATCTTCATAATCTTTTAATTTATTCAGTAGCGCAGTTGCATAGTCACTTGGGTGAGGTGGCGTTTCATCAGTATAAGTTACGCCTAAACCACCACCGAGATCTAAGTGTTTTAATGTGATGCCATCTTCTTTTAATTGCTCCATTAAACGAATGAGGCGATCAGTTGCATCTAAGAAAGGTTGTAATTCAGTAAGCTGAGAGCCAATATGGCAATCCATACCCGTAATTTTTACATGAGGTAAGGTTGAAGCTAATTTATAGACTTCACGTGCTTCACCTACGCTCACACCAAATTTATTTTCCTTTAATCCCGTAGAAATGTAAGGGTGAGTATGGGCGTCAACATCGGGATTCACGCGTAAAGAAATAGGGGCGACTTTGCCCATTTCCCCCGCAATCTGATTGATGTGATGTAGTTCCTCAATAGATTCCACATTAAAACAACGAATGCCTACTTCTAATGCTCGCATAATTTCTGCACGAGATTTTGCCACGCCAGAAAAGACAACTTTTGATGCCTCTCCACCTGCTGCTAATACGCGTTCTAATTCACCTTGCGAAACGATATCGAAACCAGAACCTAATTTTGCCATGACATTCAATATTCCAATATTAGAATTGGCTTTAACGGCATAACAAATTAAGTGTGGATGCTTTCCTAAAGCAGAATCAAAGGCATGCCAATGGCGTTCAAGTGTGGCACGAGAATAAATATAAAGCGGTGTGCCGAATTCTTCAGCGAGTTGTTTGACGGGCAAATCTTCAACATAAAGTTGCTCGTTTTTATATTGGAAAAAATCCATGACGAATCCTTTAAGTGCGGTCAGTTTTTATTGTGTTTTTTGTGTGTTTTGGGGCTGTTCTTTTTCAGGGAAATATAATGGCCCCTTTACACCACAACCTGTAGCTAAAGTACAGAATGCACTGAGTAATAAAATAGAAAGTAATTTTTTCATTTTTCAATCTCTCTAATAAGTAAAATCTGCCTTTGCCAACGAGGCGAAAGGCTTTATAATTCACGGCATTCTATCAGATTTAATCGGAAAATTTTATGAATGTTGCAGAATTTCACCAAAATATTGAACAGGTTTGGCAAAAAATTGAAGAAGAGCTAGAGAATCAAGGTTGTGATGTAGATTGCGAAACGCAAGGTTCGGTATTTACCATTACATTTGATGATCGTTCACAAATTGTTATCAATAAGCAAGAACCACTTCTTGAACTTTGGCTTGCGAGCCGTTTGGGCGGATTCCATTTTGCCTATAAAAATAATGATTGGGTGGCAAATGATGGTAAACGCTTTTGGGATTCGTTAAACGAGGCGGTTGCTGCTCACGGAGAAACGGTAACATTCTAATGACCGAACTCGCGGAACATGCCCCGCAAAAAACAGACTTAAAAACGACCGCACTTAATACGTTGCGGTCTGTTTTTGGTTACCAATCTTTCCGCAAAGGGCAGGAAGAAGTGATTCACGCTGCATTAAGCGGTCAGGATGCCTTAGTGGTGATGGCCACAGGAAATGGAAAATCCTTGTGTTATCAAATTCCAGCACTTTGTTTTCCTGGTCTCACATTAGTGATTTCGCCTTTGATCTCTTTAATGAAAGATCAGGTGGATCAACTCCAAGCAAACGGTATTGAAGCCGATTTTCTAAACTCTAGTCAGACGCCAGAACAACAACAGCAAGTTGAAAATAAGCTGATTTCAGGACAATTAAAATTATTATATGTTTCGCCTGAAAAAGTGATGACAAACAGCTTTTTTCAGCTGATTTCTTATGCTCAAATTTCCTTTATCGCCATTGATGAAGCCCATTGTATTTCACAATGGGGCCATGATTTCCGCCCTGAATATACTCAGCTAGGTGGCTTAAAAGCGGCTTTTCCAAATGCGCCGATTATGGCATTAACGGCTACGGCGGATTATGCGACAAGACAGGATATTCTCACTCATCTTAAATTAGACCATCCTCACAAATACATTGGCAGTTTTGACCGTCCGAATATTCGTTATACGTTGGAAGAAAAGTTTAAGCCGATGGAGCAGCTTACGCGTTTTGTCTTAGCTCAAAAAGGCAAAAGTGGCATTGTGTATTGCAATAGTCGTTCGAAGGTGGAGCGTATAGCAGAAACTTTGCGAAATAAAGGCGTTTCGGCTGCAGCGTATCATGCAGGAATGGAAACTGCACTGCGTGAACGCGTCCAGCAAGATTTTCAACGAGATAATGTACAAGTTGTGGTTGCGACGATTGCGTTTGGCATGGGCATTAATAAATCTAACGTACGTTTCGTTGCCCATTTTGATTTGCCGAGAAGCATTGAATCATATTATCAAGAAACTGGTCGTGCGGGACGAGATGATTTACCTGCGGAAGCGGTGCTTTTCTACGAACCGGCTGATTATGCTTGGTTACAGAAAATTCTGCTGGAGAAACCAGAGACGCCACAACGTCAAATTGAGCAACATAAATTGGAGGCCATTGGTGAATTTGCCGAAAGTCAAACTTGCCGCCGTTTAGTGTTACTCAATTATTTTGGTGAATATCGTCAAACTCCTTGTCAAAATTGCGATATTTGTCTTGATCCGCCAAAGAAATATGACGGTTTAATTGATGCACAAAAAGTAATGTCGACGATTTATCGTGTGGGACAGTGTTTCGGCGTCCAATATGTGATTGCGGTATTGCGAGGGATGCATAATCAAAAAATTGTAGAACGCCAACATGATAAGTTAAGTGTTTATGGCATTGGTAAAGATAAAAGCAAAGAACATTGGCAATCCGTGATTCGCCAGCTTATCCACCTTGGTTTTATTCAACAAGTGCTCGGAGAGTTTAATAGTGCCACGCTTCAGCTCACAGAAAGCGCTCGCCCTGTTTTAAAAGGCGAAGTGCCGCTTGAATTAGCGATGCCGCGTATTTCATCCATTAATAAAATTGTGCATACATCCCATAAAAATACAGTGGCAAATTATGATAAAGATTTGTTTGCTCGTTTGCGTTTCCTACGGAAGCAGCTAGCGGATAAGGAAAATATTCCACCGTATATTGTCTTTAATGATGCAACGTTACAGGAAATGGCACAATATATGCCAACAAGTAATATTGAAATGTTACAAATTAATGGCGTAGGTGCGATCAAATTAGAACGATTTGGGCAGCCGTTTATGGCATTGATTCGAGAACATAAAGCAATTTTAGAAAAGGCAGAAAAAGAATAAGTGCGGTCAAAAAAACAAAGAATTTTTCGACCGCACTTTTTTCTAGCTTGCACTTATATCTTGTTCATCGCGTAATTGACGATCAAAGACTTGTGCGCAATCATCGGTGCCAGCGCCATACCAAGTGGTATCGCGCAATGCTACTTCACCTTTACGGTATTTTTCCACTTCGCTTTTCTTCACCAAATAGCCCGTTACACGAATCAAATCGGTGTTTTTAAGGTAAGTGGTGATATAGCGGTAACCTTGAGCAAATGAACCATCGATAATATCAACAACGGCATCTAAATGATCCACATAGGTTTGGTCAAAGGCAAACAAATCTCCCGTACCTGATGGGAAGTATTTATGGAATGGCGCCGATTGTTTCAAATGAGCCAGTAACGTTGGTTCTTCACCCACACGAATGCGATGTGCTGGCGCATTACGTTTATCTTCTTCATGATTGCTTGCGCCTACTTGAGCATGTAATAAATAACGATTGCCCGTGCGTTCAGCATACACGCCTTCATGGTTATCCGTGACTTCTTTTAATTTATCCATAATCAAGGTCGCAATTTCATCACCGCGTTGGCTTTTACCAAAGGTTTCGTTTAAGCCTTCTTGTTGCAATAAATGATTTGCTGCATCAGCGAGACCAACAATAGCAAACATCCCCGTAAAATTAGTACGTTTGATAAACCCTTCTTTTTCGAGGAATGAGGTATTGAAGAAGTTGCTTTCTTCCACTACAAATTTATGGCGTTTATCCATTGTGGAAAGTGCACATTTTGCTACACGAGGTAAGACTTCATTGACCATTTCATCCACAGTTTTACAGGCGCGAGCGATGGTACCCAAACGTAGTCTGGTGAGGGTATAAGCGCCGCCGCATTCAGGGAGAGCGTTATAGCAGCTTGCAATACCATATTGTTCGCCTAAGTCAGAAATGTAGTAAGCATCATTGGCAAAAGATGGTTTAGAAACCAATAAGCACGCTTTTGCGGCTAATTCTGCAAATTCACGACTTGTTTTGCTCTTATCGTAACGAATAGTCATATTTGGCGTCGGTGCTTCTAACTCCATTACCGCTTTTAAAATCAAACGCCCTGCTTTGGTGTCATAAGGGCCAATATTGGCATGACAGAATGAATCCGGCACGGTTTTATCCACATGATTTAAGAAACGTTTAATTTTGATGTAGTCTTGTTCCTCATCGGTAATAAACGGATCAAGTAGCACGTCTAAACGACCAATGTAAACTGGGAATGTGGTAATTGATGGCACGTGGGAATATAAAATCAATAAGCCATCTAATGCTTCATCAAGATTCTTAGGGGCTGGCAATTCAAGGAATTCACAGCCTTTTTCAATATACACATTGTAATCCGGCAAAATATAGCGGGGGCGATAAATCGCATAGCCTTCGTTTAAATCACAGATCATTTGATTTTGAAGGAATTGCCATTCTTCATCTGTGTAGCCTAATAATTCACGAGGATCAAATAATCGCTCGGCGATATTGCCTAAACACATGAGTTTTTGTTGATAGGTGAGTGTATTGGATTTTACGGTATCCAAAATATCTTGAAGAGATGCAAGCATAATCATGTCCTAATTTAAAAGGGTAGCCTATTTTAAGTCAGTGACTGGATGATGACAATTTTGACAATGTGATCTACATCACATTTATGATATTTATCAGTCAATTCGGTTATATCATATGACGTTAAAATGTTTTGGTTTTATGGGGTTTCCCATTATGATGTCAGCGTTAAATATAAATGGGAATAATATGAAAAAAGCACGGGTGATTCCTCACACCAGTTGGGCCGCCAAATCGCTATGGTCAGTCGAAGGTAAAACCATGTCGATGCTCTTATTTGCTTTGGCAATACTGGGCATTGGAGATGGCTTGATTGTGCTCGCTAATTTTGGTTCTTCACCTTGGACCGTACTTTCTCAAGGTGTGGCATTACAAGCTGATGTTAGTATTGGTTGGGCATCATTTGGGATTAGCTGTTTGGTGATGTTAGCTTGGATTCCCCTTAAATTAAGATTTGGGCTTGGTACGATTTTGAATATTATCGTGATTGCTTTTTTTCTTGGTTTAACCGTGAAAATTATGCCAGAACCAACCGCACTTTTTAGACGAATTTTATTCGGTGGCATTGGGCTTTTGCTTTATGGGGTAGGAACGGCATTGTATTTAACCTGTCATCAGGGGGCGGGGCCTCGAGATGGTTTAATGGTAGGACTTTGTCAATGCTTTCATTTAAAAGTAGGGATTGTAAGAACAAGCCTTGAAGTGTCGGTTTGTGTGTTGGGTTATATTCTCGGCGGCACAGTCGGGATTGGCACTGTTGTTTTTGCCGCCGCAATAGGTTGGATTGTACAGCTATGCTTAAACTCAATTGCTCGCTTGCCACATCTTCCGCACGAAGGGGATAATCTCCACTAAGGCATTTTCAATCGAAATTAACCCTAAATTCATCACCTCTTTCCCTTTCGGCGGGCAGAAGGCAAGGTGTTTGTCTGCATCGTTAATTGGTTTCCAACGACGTGGCTGAGATGAACGACTATTTGGATAGAATCCTATCGTTGGCACATTGAATGCACTGCTTAAATGTAATGGTCCAGTAGAGCCCGCAATGAATAAATCTGCACAAGCCAGAGAGTGAGCAAAATCCACTAATCCTTTATTCTTATCGTACACAACCACATTGGGGTTATCGATTTTTGCCGCTAACTCATGGGCTTTTTCACTTTCACCAGGTCCTGCCGTTAAGATAATCTGACAGTCAAATTCGTTTAATAAACCTTGTATCAATTGAACATACTGTGTCAGAGAAAGGCTTGTTGCTGAACCACCTGTTCCACTATGCACAAAGACCCATTTTTTATCTGCCGATAAACCGAATTGTTCTTGAAGAAAAACACGGTGATTTTTAACCGCAATTTCAGGAAGTGAAAGGTAAGGTGGTTTGGGTTCCACAATTGGCATGTTGTGTTTCTTTAAGAACGCCCGAGCCAGATCTTGATTGTACTCTGCTTCAGATTTTTCTGAGCGAGAACGGCGTTGTGTTAAACGATGGTTATACAGGATTTGCACCCATTTTGTTGCGGGAGCAAGACGATAAGGAATCCCACTTTTCCACGCTAATTTACCATTATGAGTATTGGAAAAGAAGCTAATCATGCCATCAAATTGCTGCTCTTTGATTTCTTTAACAAGACGACTGAAATCCGCTTTGTCGTTCTTAACACTATCAATAATGACATCATCTAAATAGGGACAAATTTGAGCCAATGGGGCTGTATAAGCTGGCACAAGTGCGGTCAGTTTTAGCTCGGGATTTGAGGCTTTTAACATCGCAAAAGCCGGAAATGCTTGAACAAAATCGCCCAGTTTATCGTTACGAATGACTAAAATTTTCATTATTCCGCCTTCTGATGTGTTCGTATTGCAGCATAAAACACAATCGTTAAGAAAAAGTAAAAAATAGTACCTGAATTATGTACCAAGAAACCTTGGCTTAAGCCATAAATCATCACAGATAAAATATGGGCAACACCTAAAGTGGCTATCAGCTTAACCTCATCGTTCGTGGTGTTTAGCTTTTTCATAAAGGCACGTAGAGGAATAAATAAAACGGCAAGCAAGGCGAGCAACCCAACAACTCCTCGTTTTGAGAGGTCATCTAAATATTGGTTATGGGCATGCGTAAATTGTCCAATGTCACCCGTGACAATTTTTTCTTTCGTATCTAACTTACGTTTTTCTGTCGCACCTTGAATACCCCAACCAAATAAAGGTTTTTCTTTTGCCATTTCAAGTGCACTTTTCCACATTTCAAAACGAGCGCCAAGAGAAGTATTTCCATCATGGTTATCCAAGTAAAGTTGAATATCTTTTTGAGCAACATTAATTCGCTCCATAATGCGGTTATTTGGCATTTGACTAATACCAATGCTCGCGACCACAATAATTCCAAAGAAAGTCAGGAGAAAACGTTTTGAAAGAGAATGGCGATAAATATAAAGGATAACAATAAGTAAGACGGGTAAGGCAACCCATCCACCTCGAGCGGTAGAAAGCAAACTTCCTACTATGCCACATAAACCACCAATAACACTAAGAGTGGTTAATTTTACGTCTTTTTTCTGATGGGCATAGAGGGCAATAATTAGGCTAAAAATGCCTAATGACATAGAAATATCACCACCTTGAATATGCATAATTCGAGGATTTTGCTCTGGATTGAGGTTTAAGATGAATTTATCATAAAGAGCCATACAGACGACAATAATGCCACCAAGAGGGATGGAGTAACTCAATACACAGGTTTTGATAGGATATTTGAATAATAGAAGTAAAACGGGAATAAATAATAAAACACGACTTGGATAGTCTAGTTCACGTATTTTTCCGTCATTAAATATTAGAGAAAGTACAAAAATGAAAAAATAAAAGAGATAGCTATAGATTAACAATTTATCAGTGCTTGATAAATTAAAACGAACTTTTTTTATTAAAGCATAAATTCCATAACCTAGACCAAGTAAAATTAACAAGGCTGGCACTATGTTATACCCGCCTTTAACAATAAATATCGAAAGAAAGAAAAGCGTTACCGCAAAGTTTATTATAGTAGGTAACCAATTTTGTTTTGTTATTTGCATAGAAATGGCCTTAGATTATAGAAAATAAAAAAACCGCACTAACAAAGTGCGGTCTTATTTTAGTCTATTTTTATGGATTATAAAACATCAACGCAGTTTAAGTCTTCGAAAGATTGTTCTAAACGTTTAGACATTGATTCTTCCATTTTACGTAACCAAACACGTGGGTCGTAGTATTTTTTGTTCGGTGCATCAGGACCTTCAGGGTTACCTAATTGACCTTGAAGATAAGCTTCATTTGCTTTATAGAAGTTTAAAATACCATTCCATGCAGCCCATTGAGTATCAGTATCGATATTCATTTTGATTGCACCATAGCTAATCGCTTCGCGGATTTCTTCACGGCTAGAACCTGAACCACCGTGGAAAACGAAGTTGATTGGTTTTGCTGGTAGATTACGTTCTTTTGCAACGAACTCTTGTGATGCACCTAAAATAGATGGTTTTAATTTTACGTTACCTGGTTTGTAAACACCGTGTACGTTACCGAATGCAGCAGCAACGGTAAAGTTAGGGCTTACAGGGTTTAATTGGTCGTAAACATAAAGCACATCAGATGGTTGGGTATATAAACGAGATTCATCTACATCTGAGTTATCCACGCCATCTTCTTCACCACCGGTGATACCGATTTCGATTTCAAGGGTCATGCCTAATTTATCCATACGAGCAAGGTATTCACGGCAGATTGCCATGTTTTCTTCCATTGGCTCTTCAGATAAGTCAAGCATGTGAGAAGAGAATAATGGACGACCAGTTTCTGCAAAGTGTTTTTCACCCGCTTCAAGTAAGCCATCGATCCATGGAAGTAATTTTTTCGCTGCGTGGTCGGTGTGAAGAATAACTGGCACACCGTATTCTTTGGCTAAAGTATGAACGTGTTTCGCCCCTGCGATCGCACCTAAAACGTCTGGACGTGCACCGCTTGTTGGTTTGATACCTTTACCTGCGTAGAAAGCTGCACCACCGTTTGAGAATTGGATAATTACTGGTGCTTTCACACGAGCAGCGGTTTCCAATACTGCGTTTACGGAGTCTGAACCCACGCAGTTTACTGCAGGGATCGCGAAGTTGTTTGCTTTGGCATAAGCAAAGATTTTTTGTACATCTTCACCTGTTACTACGCCAGGTTTTACGATATCTAATAATTTAGCCATAGTTGTGTTTCCTTTTGTTTTGGAGGATTTATCCTCCGTTTGAAGAATCAATATTTATCCCCTCTGTGCAGAGGGGATAGAAGTCATTTAATTAACCGTTCGCACGTTTTTCAAGAATTTCTACTGCTGGTAATACTTTACCTTCAACGAATTCTAAGAATGCGCCACCACCGGTAGAGATGTAAGAGATTTTATCTGCAATACCGAATAAATCGATAGCTGCTAAAGTATCACCACCACCTGCGATAGAGAATGCATCGCTGTTTGCAATCGCGTGAGAAATGATTTCAGTACCTTTACGGAAGTTAGGGAACTCAAACACGCCAACTGGACCATTCCATAAAACGGTTTTTGCATTTTTGATGATTTCAGCTAATTGTTCTGCAGATTTATCACCGATATCGAAGATAGATTCATCGTCTTTCACTTCGGTTACTGATTTTTCTGTTGCAGGTGCAGTTTCAGAGAATTCAGTACCAACACGTACATCAACTGGAACTGGAATATCCGTGCTTGCTGCTAATTCTTTTGCTACAGGGATTAAATCTGCTTCATATAATGATTTACCTACATTGTGGCCTGCTGCTGCGATGAAAGTATTCGCAATACCGCCACCCACGATGATTTGGTCAGCAATTTTTGAAAGAGAGTTTAATACTTCTAATTTAGTGGAAACTTTAGAACCGCCTACGATCGCAACCATCGGACGAGCAGGTTCTTTTAATGCTTTACCTAATGCCTCTAATTCTGCTGCAAGTAATGGACCTGCACAGGCAACTGGTGCAAATTCCGCTACGCCGTAAGTTGATGATTGTGCACGGTGAGCTGTACCGAATGCATCCATTACGAAGACATCGCAAAGTGCGGCATATTTTTTACCTAATTCAGGATCGTTTTTCTTCTCACCTTTGTTTACACGTACGTTTTCTAAAACAACGATTTCGCCTTCTTTAACATCCACACCGTTTAAGTAGTCTTGTACTAAACGCACATTGAAACCTGCGTCTTTTAAGTAATCAACAACCGGTTGTAAAGAGTCTTCAGGTTTTAATTCACCTTCAGTTGGACGACCTAAGTGAGAGGTAACCATCACTTTTGCGCCTTTCTCTAAAGCCAGTTTTAACGTCGGGATAGTCGCACGAATACGCGCATCAGATGTCACTTTGCCATCTTTTACCGGTACGTTTAAGTCCGCGCGAATAAATACACGTTTACCTTTTAAATCTAAGTCGGTCATTTTGATTACTGACATAAGCTTTCCTCTTGGGTTAGTTAAAATTAAACTGGGACATTATACCTAGATCTTACTAGGTTGTAACGATGTAGATCAAATAAAAAAGCGAATTATGCTTATTTCGGGCAATCGATCACTTGCCATTGGCGATCATAGCAAATGAATAATTCATTATGGTTCGCGCCTAAATAAACGCCTTTTAGTTGTGGATTATTCTGCTTCATCCATTGAAATAATTCTTTACGGCTTAATTGTTCGTTTGGCAAGGAGAGTGATTCAAATAATGCTTTCTCTTGTTTGAAATAAGCTTCCGCTGAATCAAACGCACAGCTGCCGTGTTTTTCCCATTCGCCTTGCAATAATTTTGCACCTGGCGAGATTGAAAGATAAGGTTCGAGGGTTTCAACTGGAAGCGGTGCTAAATCACCCTTACAAAAACGTGGATGATCCGTAACAGAACGTGCATTCGCATTTTGTGGCCATAAGCCATGCACCACCCAGCCAAATTGATTTTTTGTACTACATTGATATTGCGCTGAATCAGGTAAATTATTGCCATATTGCGCACGTTGTTTTTCACAAAATGCAGGCGACCAAGATAAGGCCAACATATAGTAATCAACAGGGGCATTTTTATTTTGTCCAATGGCATCATCGCGCATGACGACATCATAATTACCAAAATCTTTGGTATTTTTGACCGCACTTTGGCTTTGTTGCTGTGTGGTTGTTGGGGCGGGTTTGGTGTCTTTTTTGTATTCAGTGAAATATTGCCAAATGCTAAATGCGGCAAGGGCAATAAGGGAAAGAGTAGAAACCTGTTTTTTCATAAAAATCCTGTTTAAATTTTGTCAATTTTGCTTTTGTCGGCTATAATTCGCCGCTTTCTCATATAAAGGAATGGTATGGCGTTACTGATCACAAACAAATGCACAAACTGCGATATGTGTCTCCCTGAATGCCCGAATGAAGCAATTTCAATCGGCGAGGAGATCTATGTGATCGATCCTGTCCTTTGTACGGAATGTGTTGGTCATTATGACACGCCAACTTGCCAAAAAGTTTGCCCGATTACAAACTGCATTAAGCCAGATCCTGAGCATCAAGAAAGCGAAGAGCAGCTTTGGGAACGTTTTGTGATGATTCACCATTCGGATAAGTTGTAGAATTTACCTGATCTTTTTCTTTTCGTCCAATGACTATGAATAAAACAAAGTTAATTAAAATCGCCATCATTCTGATTTATTTGTTCAGTCCGATTGATATTTTGCCTGAAGCGGTGCTTGGCCCATTAGGTTTGGTGGATGATGCGGCAGCCATTGCCTTATTAATTCGAATTTTATTGAAAAAATAAAAACTTGAATAAAATCAACCGCACTTTGCTTTTCTCATTCTTGCAAAATTCCGTCAATTTCTCTAAACTAGGCGTCGGAAAATTTCTTTCCTCATCATTTCACTTTAAACGCTACCCGTGAGTAGCAAAAGGGACCTCAATCATGACAAACGTCAATCAATATGGCTGGAAAGCCTTGATTGGATCAGCTGTCGGCTACGCGATGGATGGATTCGATCTTCTTATTCTTGGATTTATGCTTAGTGCCATTTCGGCCGATCTTAATTTAACCCCCGCACAATCTGGCTCATTAGTTACCTGGACACTTATTGGTGCTGTGGTGGGCGGTATTGTATTTGGTGCATTAAGCGATCGTTATGGACGTGTACGCGTACTGACTTGGACAATCGTCCTCTTCGCCGTATTTACCGGTTTATGTGCAATCGCACAAGGCTATTGGGATTTATTAATTTATCGCACCATCGCGGGTATCGGTTTAGGCGGTGAATTTGGTATCGGTATGGCATTAGCCATTGAAGCTTGGCCTGCAAAACACCGTGCAAAAGCAGCGTCTTATGTGGCATTAGGTTGGCAAGTGGGTGTGTTAGCGGCTGCGTTACTCACCCCAGTATTGCTTTCACATATCGGCTGGCGCGGTATGTTCGTTGTCGGTATCTTCCCGGCATTTGTGGCTTGGTATTTACGAGTTCGCTTACATGAACCTGAAATTTTCTCACAAAAACAGACCGAACTTTCAGCACAAAAAATATCAAAGCTGGAATCTTTTAAACTTTTAGTGAAAGATAGCGCAACCACAAAAGTGAGCCTTGGCATAGTGGTTTTAACGTCTGTATAAAACTTCGGTTACTACGGCATTATGATTTGGATGCCAAACTTCTTATCTAAACAACTTGGCTTTAGTTTAACGAAATCGGGTTTATGGACTGCCGTTACTGTATGCGGCATGATGGCAGGGATTTGGATTTTTGGTCGCTTAGCCGATAAAATCGGACGTAAACCAAGTTTCTTATTATTCCAACTTGGTGCGGTGATCAGCATCATCACTTACTCTCAATTAACTGATCCAACTGCGATGTTGGTGGCTGGCGCATTCTTAGGGATGTTTGTCAATGGCATGATGGGCGGTTATGGGGCATTAATGGCAGAAGCCTATCCAACAGAAGCTCGTGCAACAGCACAAAATGTATTGTTTAACTTAGGTCGTGCCGTAGGTGGTTTTGGACCAGTTGTTGTCGGCGCGATTGTATCCGCGTACTCATTCAGTATTGCGATTGCTTTCTTGGCAGTGATTTATGTGATCGACATGGTGGCGACAGTCTTCTTAGTGCCAGAATTAAAAGGCAAAGAATTAAGCTAAGTGCGGTCAAAAAAATTCAAGTTTTTGAAAACATCGGTGTCAAAGCCGATGTTTTTTATTTGTGAAAAATCAGCCAATTTCAACCGCACTTTATGCTAAACTATGGGTAATTTCCCTAATTTTGAAGAGTTATCGTGTACGCTAAACGTTCAGTTTCTACCCGTATTGCTAAATATTTATTTGTAGTCATTATCTTCATGGGCATTATTAGCTCATTGAGTTTGCTCGTGATGGCCAGTAATAAATCGGATGCGGAAGCCATTAATATCTCCGGTTCTTTGCGTATGCAAAGTTATCGACTATTAACGGAAATGGAACGTTCGCCGGATACGGTTGAGCAGAATTTAGTGCGTTATCAACGCAGCCTCAATGCTGAGGCCTTACTTTCTGTGCAGAATCAGCTTTTTGCACCTTCAGGGGTGAGAGAATCCTATCAAAAAATTCTACAACGCTGGGCGGTGATGTCTGATTTCGCCCGTGCGCATCAAATCGAAAAATATCATGCAGAACTGAAAAGTTATGTACAAGATGTCGATGATTTCGTGTTGGAATTGCAACGCTTTGCCGAACAAAAATGGATTAGTGCGGTTTCAGTACTGTGCGTGTCGATGTTGTTAATTTTGGCCATGGTATCCTATGTTATTTGGTATCTGAAACGAGAAGTGGTGAAGCCTTTAGAGCTCATGACCAAAGCCAGTATGCAAGTGCAAATGGGGCAGTTTAAACATATCCAGCTTGATACAGAAAGTGGTAATGAGCTTGGTGTTTTGGCGAAAGTGTTTACGCAAATGTCATCGGAATTAGGGCGGCTTTATTCACGTTTAGAAGATGCCGTTAATGAGAAAACGCAAAAGTTACGCCAAACCAACCGCTCTTTAACGACGCTTTATCAAAGCTCGCAGTTGCTTACGCCCACGAAGATTAATGATAAAATTCTCAGCCAAGTGCTTAACCATATTCGTGTTAGCGAACATTTACGCTACATTGAGTTAGAAATTTTCGGCTCAGAACATTGGGAAATTTCTTTTGGTCAAAAAGATCCTAAACAATCACTTCAAGTCGAAGAACTTTCTATTGAAAATGAAAACTTGGCTGTGCTCTCGTGGCAAGCCGGTTTGCCTTGTCCTGATCCCCGCATGATGAAAAACTTAGGACAAATGGTGGCAAAAGCGTTGTATTCGCACAAAACGCAACGCCAGCAAGAGCAACTCTTATTGATGGAAGAGCGGTCCATTATTGCACGGGAATTGCATGACTCGTTGGCGCAAGTGCTGTCTTTCTTACAAATTCAATTAACACTGTTAAAACATAATTTGAAGAAAGAAGACGAGGAATCAAAAGAGAAAAGCATTGCGATCATTGGTGAATTTGAACAAGCTTTATCGGATGGGTATTCTCAATTACGAGAATTATTAGCGACTTTCCGTTTAACGGTACAAGAAGCCAACCTACAGGTTGCCTTGGAGCAAGTTATCGAAAGTTTACGTTCGCAAACGAAAATGCAAATGACGGTGGACTGCAGTTTGCCATCACAAAGTTTAAATCCACAAGAATTAGTACACGTTCTACAAATTGTGCGTGAAGCAACGCTGAATGCGATTAAACACTCAAAAGGTACGCTGATTGAAGTGAAAGCCCATATTAATGCCGAGGGAGAATATGAAATCCTTGTGCAAGATAATGGCGTAGGGATTCCGACGTTAGACGAGCCAGAAGGGCATTATGGTTTAAATATCATGACTGAACGCAGTCGCCAATTAAATGCTCAGCTTACAATTTCAAAAGGGGAGCAAGGTGGTACGATGGTGAAAATCACGCTCCCTCACACGTTTTTTTAAGGAAAGTTAATGCAACGTTTACAACCGTTTCACACCTTCAATATTCCAGCAAATGCACGTGAAATTATTGAAGCCACATCGATTGAACAAATCCAACAAGCTTGGCAAAAGGCGAAAGCTGAAAAACTACCAGTCTTATTTTTAGGTCAAGGCAGCAATATGCTGTTTTTAGAAGATTTCCAAGGAATGGTGATTGTTAACCGTTTATCGGGTATTCAACATACAGAAGATAGCGATTACCATTATTTGCATGTTAATGGTGGCGAAAATTGGCACCAGTTGGTGGAGTGGTCGCTTTCACAGGGAATTAATGGTTTAGAAAACCTTGCACTCATTCCAGGCTGTACCGGTTCAGCACCGATTCAAAATATTGGTGCGTATGGCGTAGAGTTTAAAGATGTGTGCGATTATGTAGATGTGCTAAATCTCAACACAGGCGAACAATTCCGCTTACAGGCTAACGAATGTGAATTTGGCTACCGTGAAAGTATTTTTAAACATCGCTATGCCCAAGGTTACGTAATTACAGCGGTTGGATTGAAATTAGCGAAAAATTGGCAACCAATTTTAAAATATGGCTCATTAGTGAATTTTGATCCTCAAACGGTAACGGCAAAACAAGTGTTTGATGAAGTGTGCCATATTCGCCGTAGTAAATTGCCAGATCCTAAAGAGTTTGGTAATGCCGGCAGTTTCTTCAAAAATCCAGTGGTGAGTGCAGAACAATTTGCGAAAATCCAAAAACAGGTCGAAAATCTACCGCACTTTCCACAACCGGATGGCTCTGTGAAACTTGCTGCGGGTTGGTTAATCGATCAATGCCATTTAAAAGGTTTTCAAATCGGTGGTGCGGCGGTTCATCAACAACAAGCGTTAGTGCTGATTAATAAAGGCAATGCCACAGGGCAAGATGTTGTTAAGCTAGCACATCATATCCGTCAAACCGTAGCAGATAAATTTGGTGTGTATTTACAGCCAGAGGTACGCTTTATGGGCGCAAATGGCGAAGTAAATTCAGAGCAAGCCATTAGTTAATTTATAGAGGAAAGCAATTATGAATTTTAAAGACATTTTAGAGACTTTACCCACGATTGATCATCTAACAGGTTTAGACGTGTTAAACGGTGAAACCGTGATTCATCATATTCCGGCAGCACCAGGTAAACTTGGCTCGCTCCGTCTTTATAATGCCTTAGCAGAAAAATTTAACGGGAAATTAGACCGCACTTCTGCACAACAAGGCATTGAATGGTTTGCTGAACACGTTGAAGATGCGAAACAAAATCCTGGAAAACACCCGAATATTGATCTATTGTTTAAGGTTGTGGCAGAAGATGTAGTTTATTCGCTTGTGCCATTAAAATAATTTGAAAATTTTTAGTGATTAATCTGAACTTTCAATCGTTAAAAACTGTCAAATAAAACAAATTGAGGTATAATGACAACAGTTGTTATACAATAACAAATAAGTAATGAGTCGGGGCGTCGCTCCGCATGCTGTGAGGAGAAGAATGAATAAAGAAACTCAAATGATGTTAGTACCTCAAGGTAGCATCGAAGGTTATATTCGAGCAGCAAACGAATATCCGATGCTGACCGCAGAGGAAGAAAAAAGCTTAGCAGAACGTTTGTATTATGACGGTGATATTGAAGCAGCGAAAAAATTAGTTTTATCACACTTACGTTTTGTTATTCATGTTGCGCGTGGTTATTCAGGTTATGGATTGCCACAAGCAGATTTAATTCAAGAAGGTAATATCGGATTAATGAAAGCGGTAAAACGTTTTAATCCGGAAGTGGGTGTTCGCCTTGTATCTTTTGCGGTGCACTGGATCAAAGCTGAAATCCACGAATATGTCCTTCGTAACTGGCGTATTGTGAAAGTCGCTACCACGAAAGCACAACGTAAATTGTTCTTTAACCTACGTAAAACTAAACAACGTTTAGGTTGGTTCAATGAAAACGAAGTGGATATGGTGGCGAATGAGCTTGGCGTGTCAAAAGAAGATGTCATCGAAATGGAATCCCGTATGACTGGGGCTGATGTAGGCTTTGATTTACCAACAGATGATGATGACGAAGCTTATGTACCTTCTTTATATTTAGAAGATAAAAGCTCAAACTTTGCGGCAGAACTTGAAAGTGAAAACTTTGAAGAACAAGCCACAGAAAAATTAGGTACAGCGTTAGCTAACCTTGATGAACGTAGTCAAGAGATTATCAAAGCACGTTGGTTAGATGATGAAAAAGCAACCCTTCACGATCTTGCAGCAAAATATAATGTGTCTGCAGAACGTATTCGTCAGCTTGAAGCCAACGCATTGAAAAAACTTAAAAGTGCGGTTGATTTCTAATCCGTTTTGATAAAAAGAAAACCTGTCGATAATCGACAGGTTTTTTATTTATTTCTTTTTGGATTTTCCCCACATTTTATCTTCTTGGCCTCGCCATAAACGCTGTATATTGTCGTGGTGGCGATAAATCAGCAGGCAGCAAACTAAGGCAACAGGGAAGGTAAATTCAGGTTTAAGCCACCAAACATAAAACGGCACGAGAAGTGCTGTAATAACCGCACTTAATGAAGAATAGCGACTAATTAAGAAGACTAACAACCACGTACCTAGTGTTGAGCCAGCAACGCCCCAAGAGATGGGCGCAATGGCACCGAATGCAGTCGCTACACCTTTCCCGCCTTTAAACTGAAAGAAAATAGGGAAGATATGTCCTAAACACGCACCCAAAGCAACCATGCCTAATTCAAATTGCGTGAGCCCTAAATAATAACCCGCCCAAACAGGTAACATCCCTTTTAAAATATCGCAAATTAATACTGCAAGCGCTGCCCAACGTCCGCCTATACGTAACACATTGGTTGCACCGGGATTATGAGAACCGTTTTTTCGTGGGTCAGGCAAGCCAGCTACCTTACAAATCAAAATTGCACTGGAAATTGAACCCAGTAAATAAGCAAAAATCATATAAAAAAGGGCAAATAGGCTCATTTTGTGCTCCACAATATTGAGTGTATTTGAAAAACTTGTTCGTTATTTTAACCAAACTTGATAGCATAAGCCCACTATATTTTTACAGGAATGAGAGATGGATCGAATTTTTATTGAAGAATTAGTGGTCTTCGCCCAAATTGGCGTGTATGACTGGGAACAGCAAATTAAACAAAAGCTTGTTTTTGATTTGGAAATGGCATGGGATTGTCAAAAAGCCGCGGAAATGGATGATGTGCAATACTGTCTCAATTATGCCGAAGTAAGCCAATTTATTTTAGATTATGTCCAAGCTAAGCCATTTTTATTGATTGAGCGAGTGGCTTATGAAGTAGCAGAGCAATTACAGCAACGTTTTGGAATTTCATGGTTACGCCTCAAATTAAGTAAACCTAAAGCGGTTGCACAAGCAAATCGTGTCGGAATTATTGTAGAACGAGGTGAATTGAAATAATCGCTGAAAATTGACCGCACTTTGGAAATATCAAAACAAAGTGCGGTTCATTTTTTAGATGTTTTTAAGCGCCAAACGGAACGCACCTATCCCACTTTTTAATACCAATACACTTAGTATCATACTTGCTAGTGGATCAACCCATAACCATCCCAGAAAATAGGCACTGAGACCCGAAAGAATGGCAATAATGGAACCGAATAAATCGGTGAGTACATGTAGATACGCCGCTTTGATATTGAGATTATCATGATCGCTGTTCAACATGATCTTTGCCACGAGAAGGTTTACCAATAATCCGAGAGATGCCACGCCAAGCATCGGTAATGCCATCATCTCGATGGGATTTTGCCAGCGTTGAATCGCCTCAAATAAAATCATCAATGCCACCACAATCAATGAGCCGCTATTGAGTAAAGCAATGTATCGTTGTTTTTGAGCAAATAGAAACAACGCTAACAAGGCTAAAAATAACGATAAACTATCATTTGCCATGTGTCCCGCATCAGCCATGAGCGCCAAACTGTTAAACCAGTAGCCACCAATAAATTCGACAACCATAAAGCCCGTAATGATGGCAAAACTGAGCGCTAAGATTTGTTTATCTTGTGGAATATGCGCATGAGATGAATGGTCATGATGTTCATGGGAATGGTGGACGGACATACTGCTCCTCATTGTGTCTTTGATTAACTTGGGATAAAGTATAAAGTCCGTAGTAGCTACAAGGTCAAGGCTTAATTTTAACAAGATGAAGATTCATGAACTCAGTAAACAAAGCGGTATTCATTTAGAAACCATTCGCTATTATGAAAAAATGGGGTTAATGCCGGAGCCTAAACGTCTGGCAAATGGTTATCGAGATTATGATGAAGACAGTTTGAAGCAATTAAAATTTATTAAAACCTGCCGAGCGTTAGATTTTAGCTTGGCCGAAATTAAATATTTTAATGCGTTGAAAACGCAGCAATCTCAACATTGCGAAGTGGATAGCATGCTGGCGAAGCATTTGGTTTCAGTCGAAGAAAAAATTGCCGAACTGACTGAAATTAAACATTTCCTACAAAGTTTAATTAGCGAAGATGATCATCAAGCTGCTGATTGTAAAGCAATGGCCCAATTAAAAGCCTATTAAGTGCGGTCTAAAAAATATCAAAAATCCGCACATTGATGTGCGGATTGGTCATTATTCCGGATCATCCGTAAACGCGTTGTTTCGGAATATCGGCACAAAGGTTGCGAGATACAGCACAAACACAATGACAATTAAAAGAGCGGGAATCGTGATAAAAAACAGCTCGTCCACATACATTAAACAAGCTCGAGAAAGTGCCGCCGTGAAAAGACAAAGCACGGCAAGGCGACAGAGTTTTGGGTAATCCAGTTTCGTAAAGCCACTATGCCATAATCCCGCGGTGAGCCAAATCATCATCATGCTGCCGAGAATCCCGCCAAGTGTCACCATGTGTAACGGATCGGCAGTAGGCTCATCAATTAATTTATTGATGCCCATCCACAAATAACCAATTGCGGCGAACAGTTGAAGGAAATAATAAGTACGTACGTAATGTTTACGTAGCAGTTCTTGATGATGTAATTCGCGTAATTTGGCAAGCAAAATAAAACCAACGGCAAAGGCAGTAAAAGTGGCTGTTTGCGTAGGCAACCAAAGCTCTGCAGCGGTATGAAGTAATAAAAATGTAATTGCGA
>OAWJ01000818.1_pt1 | contig 22409 bp, 15 predicted proteins | sample 1517021 | NCBI WGS metagenome assembly OAWJ01 (sample SAMEA2580121, study PRJEB22360) | human gut metagenome | biome: human gut; feature: human-associated habitat; material: faeces | place: Denmark | collected 2008/2010
CAAGGATGGCGGGGAAGTTACGGAGCTTTTGTGGGACAAAGGGAATACCGTTGAAATGCTTGCAATGGAAGATTTCTGTCAGTTGGACTATCGTCTTACACAGGACAAATATAAAGGTTCATACGAGCGATGTGCAAAGATCATAGAAAAATATTCAAGTCGTGTAGGTCTGGATATGGCAGAATTCTATATGAGAATTGTATTTTCTTTCGTGACTGGCAATTCCGATATGCATTTGAAGAATTTTTCGCTTATTGAAACAGAGGTGGGAAGCGGAGATTATGTTCTCTCACCAGCCTATGATCTGCTGCCGATAAATGTTATCATGCCTGAGGATACAGAGCAATTGGCGATACCGATGAATGGGAAAAAGAGAAATGTGAGAAGAAAAGATTTCCTTATATTTGCTGATGTATGTGGTTTAAGTCGGATATCAGCGGAGAAGATGATAAGTTTGGTAGTTAAAAATAAGGATAAAATGAAAAAGATGTGTGACGAATCTTATATACCTGAAAAAATGAAATCAGACTTCAATCATTTGATTGAGGAAAGAATGCTGATTTTGGCAGATTGATAAAAATTTAATATAATACGAAATCCCAGAAGTTACTTACTATCGAAATGTGATTCGAAATGTGACTTCTGGGATTTTTGTTGACTGACATAAGATAGTCCTGTAAAATATTTATTGTGAGACTGGGAGTATCACAATATAACTTTGGAGTGAAAAGTAATATATGAGAGATCCGGAAAAACTGAAAGAGGAAATGGACGAGCGCAAAAGAAAGATCCTTGATGTTGCATTTGAGCTGTTCGTAGACAAGAAGATAGAGGCGGTGAGCATGGGAGATATCGCAAGGGCTGCCGACGTGGGAAGGGCTACATTGTTTAGGTACTATCCAAGTAAGCTTGAGCTGGTCATAGCGGTATGTGCTGATCAGTGGAAGAGATACCTGGATGGCCTGGACGCGAGAAGACCTATATCGTCTGTACATGACATACCAGCCATAGACAGACTGAGATTTACCATGGACAGCTACATAGATATGTATCAGCATCACAAGGCATTGCTCAGGTACAATGACAACTTCAACTACTATGTGACACATGAAGGCAAGAACAATGATCAGCTTGTAGATTTTCACAGTTCACTGTATTCGGTGGATACAAGACTTCACATGATGTACGAGAAAGCGAGGGTGGACAAAACTATCCGGACAGACATACCGGAAGCAGAATTCATGCGTGTCACCGTCCACTCCATGATGACGGCCTGCGCTCATTATGCGGAGGGCTTCATATGGGGATCGGACGACAACAAGGACTACACGGACGAGCTGATAATGATTAAGGAAATGATACTTGATTACGCAACAAAAGGGATAAAGTAACAGAATTCACAGGAGAGACTGTTATGGAAATGGAGGTATGGAATGAGAAAGGGATTAGTATTTAAGAAGGGAATTATATTTGCACTTGCTGCAGCGGTGGTTACGTCGCCTGCGCCGGTGATGGGTGTAAGCGGCTGGGGAATGACGAATGCTAAGGCAGAGGAGACTACAACGGAAAAAATACCCAAATATTTATTGATGGGCTCAACAAGGCTTATTGATAATGGGGAATTGCAAGATGATGGAGTTTCTGGTAATGATGACACGATATATCAGGGAACCAATTGGTACTATGACATCACGAGGAATCAGCTTGTACTGGAAAATGCGTATATTTCTGGAAACATTACGATTCAGAACGGTGATCTTTCGATTATGTTATCCGGAACAAATACTATGAGATCAGATATGGTGATTCAAAGTATTTTAACAGAAAGCGGAATTGTGCCTACATTAGAAATAAATGGTAACAATCAGAATGAAAGTCTAAGTTGTGGAAAAATCAGTGCAGATGACTTAGGCTCAAATAATAATAATATAAAAATTATAGGAGCAACGCTGGAGACTTCCCAAATTGAATGTAGCGGCAGCTTAACGATTGAAAATAGCCATGTGGTAGCAAATGAGGAGGATCATTCAAACGTAATTAGTGGTGATAAAATTAATATAGTAGACAGTTATGTTGAAGCGAAAGCAACAACAGAACGATACGAAGGTGAGGTAATTAGATCAAATCAACAAATTAATGTATCAGGAAGCCAGATCGTGGTTAGCCGTGCTTTAGCCTGTCAAGAACCTGTATTAAGTGATTGTGACTTCAGCAACTCTGTCATCACAAAGCAATGGAACGACATTGAGACCGGTGATGATGTAACGAAAACATATGTATATGGTAAAGCCGCTTTAAAAGAAGATTTAACGATTGCAAGTGGAGAAAGCATAGAATTTGAGAGTAGTGCAAGCATCACCAATCTGGACAAGCTTATTGTTGAAGATGGAGCCACAATTCTGGTAGATGGAGCTGAACACAAACATAATACAAACGGTGATATTACATACATTTGGCAAGATGACAAAGAACATACAAAAGGAGTAGCATGCAAAGACTGTCCGATCGGATATGTGACTAAAGAGACGGAAGCACACAATTATAATTCGCAGGGATTTTGTACAGATTGCGACGCATATCAGCCGGCGGTGCTCACTACGGACAAGTATGATATTAATGAGGACGGGACAAAGGATGCGGTTTACGAGATCAGTAATGCAGGTCAGCTCTACTGGTTTGCCGGACTTGTAAATGGCACACTTTCAGGCGTAGCGCAGAATAAATCAGCCAATGCAGTCCTGACAGCGGATATTGTTGTGAATGCAAATGTTCTGAAGTCGGATGGAACCTTGAATGAGGGAACATTTAAGGAATGGACACCGATTGCAACTAGCGCAAGTCCATACACTGGTATATTTGATGGACAAAACCACACAATCAGTGGATTGTATTTCAATCAAGAGAATAGTTATGATGTAGGATTGTTCGGTCGTAACAATGGTAAGATTGCCAATGCAGGTATTTTGGATTCTTATTTCTATGGTACCAGCAAGGTAGGAGGCGTGTGTGGAAATAATTATACCGGAACTATCTCAAACTGTTATAATACCGGCAGCGTTAGTGGTATAGGAACAGCAGGAGGCGTGAGTGGATATAATTATACCGGAAGCATCACAAACTGTTATAATACCGGAAACGTCAGTGGTAGTAGCGGTTTTGTAGGAGGCGTGAGCGGATATAATAGTAAAGGAACTATCATAAACAGTTATAATGCCGGCAGCGTCAGTGGCTTAGAATATGTAGGAGGCGTGAGCGGAATTAATTATACCGGAAGCATCACAGACTGCTATAATATCGGTAGCGTCAGTGGTAGCGAAGGTAATGTGGGAGGTGTGAACGGATATAATGACGGAGGAACCATCACAAATAGTTATAATGCCGGTAGCGTCAGTGGTACAGAACGTTATGTAGGAGGCGTGAGCGGATATAATGACGGAGGAACTATCACAAACTGCTATAATGTCGGTAGTGTTGGTGGTAGTGGATATGTAGGAGGCGTGAACGGATGGAATAAAGGAATTATCACAAACTGTTATAATACCGGTAGTGTCAGTGGTACAGGGGTTAATGTAGGAGGTGTGATCGGACGTAATGAATCCAATGCAAGCATTACAAACTGTTATTACGACAGCACTATTTATACTGGAAATGCGATAGGCGCGAATGACGGAACCACTGAAAAGGTTGAAGGTAAAACGACAGAGCAATTCAAAACAGGTGAAGTTACATATCTCCAGCAGAACGGTCAGTCAGAAGAAATTTGGGGACAGACCATCGGAACAGACACCTATCCTGTATTACATGGTCCGAAGGTATATAAGAGCATAACTTATATGGGCTGTAACGATTCATCTGAAATTGCCTCGGTGTCATACAGCAATGAGAAAAAGGATGTATTTGGCAAACATAACTTCGAGGATGGCATATGCAGATACTGCGGTGAGAAACTTGCAGCGACAGTCACAAAAGGTGATGAGACTATATCCTGTGTTTCACTGCCAGAAGCAATAAGTTATGCCGAAAACATGCCGGACAGTGTTGTCACCGTTATGGAAGATACAAATACAGCTCTTGATATAAACAATCCCGATTCTGATTTTACTATAGACATAAATGGACATAAGACAGATGATATTGATGTAAAAAACGGAAAAATAACGATAATTGATTCTAAGACGGGAGGAGACGTAAAAGGTCATTTAGATATAAAAAAAGATTCAACAGTAACAATTGGTAATGTAAAAATTTCGGGAACGATACATACTATGGGTCAATTGATACTAAATGGTGGAGATATAAACAAGATAATTCTAGCTGATGAAACAATAAAATTATACTTTAACAACAGTGATATAAAAATCAATGACGGAATATATTTGTATGGAATATACGGAGAAAAAATAATTATAAATGCAGAGCCTCATAATGTTATTCCGATTGTTCTGGATGGAATAGGTGTACAACAAGGTGCTGCATATGCTGTAGCAGGTGATGGCATTGCGTTAAAGTCAGATTGGTTCAACGCATCATCAGATGATTCTATAATTGATCTGTCAACAAGTATAGAAGATAATAAGCTTAGAATTGGAGCATTGCTGAACGATAAAGTATATGCAGAGTTAGATGAAAATAAAAACATCATCTACTCCGGAAGTGAGTTAAAACCATCTGTAAAGGTATATTATAATTGGGACAATATGTTTTCTGTACAGCTAAAAGAAGGCTCAGATTATAATGTAACGTATTCCGACAATATCAACGCTGGCACAGCGACTGCGATTGTAACAGGAATCGGTGCTTACTCAGGAACAAAGAACGTGACATTTACCATTGAGCCAAAGAAGATCAGCAGTCCAACATTTGACGGACTTAAGCCTGAGTACACATACACAGGACAGAAGGTAGAGCCTGAGTTTGCTCTTATGGACGGTGAGACAGTCATTCCTTCAAGCGAATATGAAGTATCTTACAGTGATAACACAGAAGTTGGAACAGCGACGATAACCATCACGGATGCCACGGGCGGAAATTACGATATAAACTGCAAGGCTGAATTCGATATAGTTAAAGCTGATCCGGTTATAAGTGAACTTCCGGTGGCAGATCCGATAAGTTACGATCCACACAAAACCTTAAATGAAGCAAGCATTTCGGGCGGAGCCGTAATCGGAGTTTCAGGAGAAAACATAACCGGAACATGGAGCTGGGCTGACGATTCCACAGTTCCTGTGGTTGATGTAATAGACTATGATGTAGTATTTACCCCGGATGACCAGAAACACTACAATTCGATCAGGGGAACTATTCAGGTAAATGTCTTAAAGGCCAATGTAAACATAGCTGATCTGCCGACAGCAAGTGCAATAACATATGGCGACAGCCTTGCAAAGTCTGTTTTATACGGAGGAACAGCATATTTTGACGGTATTAACAAGGTTGAGATATTTGGAACATTTGCATGGAAGGATGATTCTCTAAAGCCGTTTGTATCTGACAGTGACAAGACGCTGTACACCGTTGTATTTACGCCGGCTGACAGTGTGAATTACAACACAGCAGAAATTGAGATCACGGTAAATGTGAGCAAGGCTGCAATGCCGAATCTGCTGTTAAGTGTAGATAATACACATAAGACCGTTGGAAGTATCGCACTTCCGGGAGACTGGGTATGGCTTGCTGCTGACACAGCCACTGCGATAAAGGCAGGCGGATCAGTGGTGGCAACAGCTGTATACGCTGGCGATGACAAGGAAAACTATGACAGCACAGAGCTAAAGGTAACCATATACAGAGCACCATGTTCAGATGGTAAGACTGTAAAGTATACACTAAAAGGAGAGAAGGCTCCAACCTGCACAAAGGCAGGAACAGGACATACAGAGTGCTCAGTCTGCGGCGATGTCATGAGCACAGGTGTGTGTGTAAAGGAACTTGGACATAAGTGGAATTCCGGCAGGGTAACAAAGAAACCTACATACACAGCAGCCGGTGTGAGGACATACACATGTACCGTGTGCAAGGCTGCGAAAACAGCAAGTATTGCCAAACTTGCAACAACTGATATAAGCAAAAAGACAAGCAAGATCACGGTTTCCGGAATAGAGAACAAGATCTACAATGGAAGAGCGCACACCCAGAGATCGCTTGTTGTCAAGGCTGGCACAAAGACGCTCAGACTGAACAAGGATTACACTGTCACCTACAGCAAGAACAAAGCGGTGGGCAAGGCAAGTGTGACAATATGTGGTAAGAATGCATATTCTGGTAAAATAACAAAGACATTTGCCATAGTAAAGGCTGCTAAGGGAAAGACATATACAGTTGGAAAGTTCAGGTACACAATAACCGGAGCAAAGGCAGACGGCACAGGAACAGTTGCAATTGCCGGAACAACGTACTCAAGGTCAGATAAAAGATTTGCATCACTGACCATCGCAGACACTGTAGTTATAGGTGATGTAAGGTTTAAGATAACATCTGTAAGCGCAAATGCATTCAGCAGATACACTGCTCTTAAGAATGTCACTATCGGCAACAATGTGACAAGCATAGGGGCAAACGCATTTTTATCATGCAAAAACCTTAAGAAGATGACGATAAAGTCAGCTAAGCTCAAGAGCGTTGGCGCAAAAGCCTTCAGTGGAACATACAGCAAAATTACATTTGCAGTACCTAGGAATAAGGCCACAGCATACAAGAAACTGATAAAGAAGGGCAGTCCTTCTGCGAAAGCAATCTATAAATAACAAATATATAAATTGCCTGTAAAAACAAGACTTTCAGAACTCTTGTACATGCAGCGTATTCGCCATTTTCGATACGCCGCATGTATACAGAAGTCTGGAAGTCTTTTTATATGTCAAGGACAATAGCATATTTTCTCAGCCAGTGATCAATCTGAAGAAGATATGCCATCATCTGAGGTCCTGCCATGAGCTGACCGAACCACGGCCTGCCGTAATCCTTTGGCGCGTTTATGAAGTTTTTCACATATTCTCTGTCGATGAGAGGCAGAAGAGGACTTTCCGGATCATTTAGCACGCAGAGAAGCCTCTTTGCAAGCTCCTGCTCATAATGAGGGTCATATGACTTTGGATAAGGGCTTTTCTTTCTGTACATGATTTCGTGCGGAACATAATCCTTCATGGCCTCTCTGAGAAGCTTTTTCTCACAGCCTTCGGAATATTTGTACTCCCATGGAACATTGAACACATAATCAAGTATTCGTGGATCTGCAAATGGAACTCTCGCCTCAAGTCCGCTTGCCATGCTTGTTCTGTCCATTCGGTCAAGCAATGTCTGCATGAACATCCTGATATTCAGATAAGATATCTGCCTGCGCCGCTTTTCTGTATCGGATTCCCCCGGAAGAAGATTGATCTCGGACAGGAGAGAATTGTATAGTGATGACACATATCCCGGTATATCAAGACTATCTATGATGTCCGGCGACAGTACTGAGAGCCTTGGCGACAGATCCTTCATCCATGGGAATGTATCAGATGAAAGCAGTTCTTCTCTGTAGAACCATGGGTATCCTCCAAATATCTCATCCGCGCATTCCCCTGTTAGTACAACTTTGTATTCCTTTGCCACCAATGAACAGAAGTACAGAAGTGATGAATCCACGTCCGCCATGGTCGGCATATCCCTTGATTCCACGGAAGTATACAGATAGTCTGCAAGATCACTGTAATTGCAGGTGAGATATGTGTGGTCTGAACCTATGTGGGCTACCATCATATCTACATATGGTCGATCCTGCTCCGGCTGGAATGCATTTGACTTGAAATATTTAGAATTATCTTTGAAATCAAATGAGAAAGTGTGCAGCTTTTTCCCTTGCTCCCTGAGTTTTGTGGCGCATACGCTGCTGACGATTGATGAGTCGATCCCGCCTGAGAGGAAAGTACAAATAGGTACATCTGATACGATCTGTTTTTCTATACTGTCCTTAACTAGATAGCGAACTTTTTCCACCGTGTTTTCGTAGCTGTCCGTGTGAGGATTGCTGGTTATGCGGTAATATGTGAAGTCTGTCATTCCGTAGGGTGAGAATTTCATGAAATGTCCCGGCTTTACTTCGTCTATATTCTGAAATACTCCACAGCCTGGAGTCTTGGACGGCCCGATTCCGAACACCTCACATAGTCCCCGTGCATCAATGACAGGCCTTATACCTGGATAGTAGAGCAGTCCTTTGATCTCTGAGGCGAAGACAAGTGTTCCGTCATCAGTTACTGAGTAGTACAGCGGCTTCACACCGAAGTGATCCCTGTACAGATATATGGTCTGGATATGTTCGTCATATATCGCAAATGCAAATATTCCGTTCAGCCTGTGAACAAAATCGGGACCGAAGTGAAGAAAACAGTTGAGAATAACCTCTGTGTCCGAAGTTGTATCAAATGTATATCCAAGGGCGAGCAGCTCCGATTTCAGTTCCTTTGTGTTGTAGATCTCGCCGTTGTACACTATGTATATAGTATTTTCGCCGATGACCTTTTTCATAGGCTGTTCGCCTCTTGCTACGTCACGTATGGAAAGTCTTGTGTGTGCCATTCCACAGTGCGATGACAGCACTGTATTTTGTGCATCCGGACCTCTGTGAGCAAGTGCCTTATTCATGTCGTTCAATATGTATGAGTATCGTTCATGTTCGGTATTGAAAATCCTGTTGGAGTTATAGAATCCTGCGATGGAACACATATATTTACCTCTTTTTGTGGTATCTATATATTATATTGGGGAGTTGATTTTATAGAACTTTTATATAATACTATAAGTTTGATGCAAGATATGTTAAGTATTGATATAATGTATCATATTTGTTTTCGGTGAGTATGAACACAAAATCGGCAATAAGCATCATGACATTTGAACCTACAAAATATTGATAATAGAAAGAGAAATACTGCAATGAAAAACACTTTAATAAAGACTAACAAAAAATACCTTCCGGGACTTTTAAACATCGCGGTTCCAATCATGCTGAGCAATCTTATATCGCAGCTTCAGATGCTTATAGACAGAATATTTTTAGGACACGTAAACAGCATGTACATGAGCGCACTTGGCAATGTGACTTCACCGATGTGGACCACCATGTCGTTCTGTTTCTCCATCGTGACAGGAGCGTCTATACTGATAAGTCAGGGTGTTGGTGCAGGAGATACCGAACACATAGAGGAATACTCCGGTGCCATGGTGAAATACAATAATATCATACCGATACTGTTATTTTTCTTCTGGACATTCTGCGCTGAATTTGTATTCAGACTCATGGGTGTGTCAGATGGCCTGATGCCGATGTGTCTTGATTATTCCAGGTATTATGCGCCCGTATTTTTGATAACAGGACTGGGCGGTGCATTCAGCGTCATACTCCAGACATCAAACTATACCAAACCACTTGTTGTATATGGAATATTAAGATCTGGTGTAAATATACTCCTTGACTGGGTTATGATATTTGGAAGATTTGGGTTTCCAGCCATGGGGATAAAGGGTGCAGCCATAGCGACGACAATAGCGGAGTACTCTGGACTTATATTTGCAGTGATATTCGTGGTATCAAGCAAGAAACTTAACACTAAACCATCTATGAAATGGGTAGTAAAGGCACATATAAAGCCGTATCTTTTGTCGGCAAAGCTGGGAGTGAACACAGCTCTTGAGGATTTTGCATGGAATCTTGGCAATCTGCTGCTTATAAGGATTCTCAACGCCATAAATGAGATGGCTGCCGGAATTTATTCCATCATATTCAGTGTTGAAGTTCTGGCGGTTGTCATCATTGGAGCGATAGGAAACGGTACAATGACACTAACCGGTGAGGCAAAAGGAAACAATGATCTGGGTAAATACAAGGGTGTATGTGTCTGTGCGTATGGCTTGTGTATAGTAGTTGGAATCATCACACTCGGTGTCTGTCTTGCGTTTCCACAGCAGATCATATCACTTTTCACCAACGACAAGAGTATAATTGCATCGTGTGGGATATATCTGATCTTTATCAGCATCGATCTTTTCGCAAAATCAGCAAACATAGTTGTTGGCAATGCGATCAGGGGCAGTGGCAACACGATATGGATGCTCATAACACAGTTGTTTGGCACGTTGTGGGTGGTTTCTGTGGCACTTTTGTTCGTGTTTGTCCTTAAGCTTGGAATAGCAGGTGTCTTTCTTGCAGTCATAGTGGACGAGATCGTTAGATCTTTTATCAATCTCGGCAAATATCTGAGGATAGTGAAAAACTGGGAAAGCACAGACTGAGGTAAAAAGGCTGAATTAGCTAAACAGTGGGTGCGACATTCAGTGGCATATATAATTTAGAATAGACGTATCAGAAAAAGAAAGTCTTATATGAAAGGGGATATATGATTTGATTTTAGAAACTAATAGGTTAATATTACGTCACTGGCAGGAGAGGGACGCAGATATATTATTTGAATATGCAAGTGACCCTGATGTGGGACCTATAGCTGGCTGGCCAGTGCATGAGAGCAGGGAGTACAGCCTTGATGTGATACGGAATGTATTTAATGGGCCGGAGTGTTATGCTGTGTGTCTGAAGGACAGCGGCCTGGTTGTCGGAGCCATTGAATTACTGTTAAACGGAAGGACAGATATGACAGACCGCGATGACGAATGTGAGCTTGGATACTGGATAGGAAAGCCTCACTGGGGCAACGAATACGCACCGGAGGCGGCCAGGAGACTCATAGAACATGGATTTCTTGATCTGGGCATGAGAACAATATGGTGCGGTTACTACGATGGCAATTCCAAGTCCCGCATAGTACAGGAAAAGCTTGGATTTGTGTTTCATCATACCTGTGATGAAGTGGATGTGCCTCTTTTGAATGAAATCCGGATAGGACATACGAATATTATGACGAGAAAACATTGGCTGTCTGGAAAGATGAAGAATTCACTGTATGATCAGCTGGCCAGGGATTACTGCTGTGATGCGGCTGATATATATTCCAGTGACAATATATTTTCTGAATACAGACAGATAGAAGGACAAAGACGGTTCAAAGGACAGGAAAAGTGCCCACTCAAAATAGCTGTGGTAAATGGCAAGCTGTTATTTACCGGTCGTAGAGAGATTGTAGATGAATGCAGAAAACGCTATGAGAATGCATCTGGCAAATGGTTCATGGATATAGAGAAATTTCGTGAGCTTGACAGTATTCTTTCCAGCTACGGATGTAAATTGAAATCTGCCCACCCATTTTACCTTCCGACGGAACTGAGCGAACAGGCAGTGAGAAAAGATACTACAGATAAACTGATTGATTCGAAGTTTAAAGAAGATTTTAACCTTGTCAGGTATACGGGGGATGAGATCCTGCAATTCAAAGGAGATGACAGATGGAATGAAGCATTTTGCTTTGATGATAACACTCCTGATGTGCTGGCTGTGGCTGCTGTATCAGATGGTGAGATTATTGGTATGGCTGGCGCAAGCGCTGACAGTGACGACTTCTGGCAGATTGGTATAAATGTTGTTCAAGATGCTGAGGGAAGGCATGTGGGTACATCGCTGGTATCTGAACTCACTATGGATATACTCAGAAGTGGCAGGATACCATATTATGGAACTGGCATGTCCCATATAGCCTCCCAGAGAGTTGCCGCTGCGGCAGGTTATGATGTGTTCTGGTTTGAACTGCTGGCGGGCAAGTAAAAGAATCGTTGACACATCTTCATGTTAATGATAAAATAATCACATCTAAGGGTCGTAAAACGACCGGGAAATAGTCAAATGCTATGACGAGGAGGAGTACATGCATCCCCCCGATCAACAGAGAGAAGACGGTGGTGAGAGTCTTCATCAGGAATGTGTGGAAGGTAGCCTTCGAGCAGTGGATTGAAAGATTGCAGCATACATATTTGTCGGCTGTTGTCGAGTAGGTTTCAACGGTTTTCCCCGTTACAGGAATAAGATATTAATAATGATTACAGTGATAATTTATTATAGTATCTGATAAGTGCAGACATTTGTCTGAATTTAGGTGGTACCACGGATATGAACATATTCGCCCTAAGCGTAAAACAGTTGCGCTTAGGGCTTTTTCTATGCATGGGGTGCATATATACATCCCGAGGCGTAAGTTTAGATTATCATGAACTTTACAGGAGGTATAAGATATGGAGATCAATGGAGCAAAGATGTTTGTAAAAGCGTTGCAGGAAGAGGGGGTAGACACTCTGTTCGCATACCCTGGTGGAACGGCGATAGACCTGTTTGATGCGTTGTATGATGCAGAAGGTATCGATATGATACTTCCAAGACACGAGCAGGCGCTTGTCCACGCAGCAGATGGATATGCACGTTCAACAGGAAGAGTTGGAGTGTGTCTGGTAACAAGTGGTCCGGGTGCGACAAACCTCGTAACGGGAATTGCCACAGCCAACTACGACAGCGTGCCACTGGTATGTTTTACAGGACAGGTTCCAATGAATCTTATTGGAAATGATGCTTTTCAGGAGGTTGATATAGTTGGAATCACAAGAAGCATATGTAAGTATGCAGTCACAGTAAGAAAGAGAGAAGATCTTGCAAGGATCATTAAAAATGCTTTTTACATAGCAAGAACCGGAAAGCCAGGTCCTGTAGTTGTTGATATTCCTAAGGATATACAGCTTGCCATGGGAAGTGACGAGTATCCTACAGAAGTAAATATCAGAGGTTACAAGCCTTCAGAGGGTGTACATGTTGGACAGATCAAGCGAGCCCTTGCGGAGCTTAAGAATGCAAAAAAGCCTGTGTTCCTCTGCGGCGGCGGAGTCAATATCGCACATGCGAGAAAAGAAATGCAGGAGCTTGCAGAGAAGACCGGTATACCTGTAGTTACTACAATTATGGGTAAGGGTGCTATTCCTACTGACCATCCACTCTATGTCGGTAACATCGGTATGCATGGTAACATGGCATCCAACAAGGCTATCATGGAGAGCGATGTACTTTTCTCCATCGGATGTAGATTTAACGACCGAATAACAGGTACTATAGATACATTTGCCAAGAATGCCAAGATCATACATGTTGATATAGATGCAGCGTCCATATCAAGAAATATAAAGGTAGATATACCTATCGTTGCTGATGCCAAGGTTGCCATATCCAAGATGCTTGAATATGCAGAACCTCTTGATATCAAAGGCTGGGTGGATGACATTATGAATGTCAAGGCTGAGTATCCTATCAACATGAACAGATATGATGGTGTGACCCCTGAGGCTATCATCAGAACCATAAACGATATGTACAGCAATCTCATCGTTACAACTGATGTTGGACAGAATCAGCTCTGGACAACGCAGTACATTGATATAGACGAGAACAAACAGCTCTTAACTTCTGGAGGTCTTGGAACCATGGGTTATGGATTTCCTGCTGCCATAGGCGCAAAGCTTGGCAACATGGATAAAGATGTTATCTGTATATCCGGAGACGGCGGAGTCCAGATGAACATTCAGGAGATGGCTACAGCTGTTGCGCTTGAGCTTCCTGTTACCCTCTGTATACTGAACAACGGCTATCTCGGCAATGTACGCCAGTGGCAGGAGCTGTTCTTCAATAAGAGATACAGCAGTACATGTCTCAGATACAGAAGAAGATGCAACAGAGACTGTCAGAATCCGGATAAATGCTGTCCAAAGTATTCTCCTGACTTTGTAAAACTGGCAGAGAGCTATGATGCAAAGGGCATCAGAGTTACAAAGCCTGAGGAAATCAGGCCGGCATTTGAGGCTGCCAGGGCAAATACAAACGGACCTACAGTTATAGAATTCTTCATCGATCCTACGGCCAACGTATTTCCTATGGTTCCGGGTGGAAAGTCACTGAATGACATGATACTTGACTGCTGATATTGATAAATTGATTTTATATTGGTAATAGAATGTACATATATAGATTTGTATATTATCCAGATGAAAGGAGTATATAGAATGAGCGTAAAGAAGAGATGGATATGCCTGTTCGTAGAGAATGAGGTAGGTGTACTTGCAAGAATTTCAGGTTTGTTTTCAAGCAAATCATACAATATAGATACTATAACCGTTGGAGTAACCGAGGATGAGACAATATCCAGAATGACCATCGGTTTCACCAGTGATGACAGGACATTTGAGCAGGTGAAAAAGCAGCTCAATAGAAGTGTTGAGGTTATCAAGGTCGTCGACTACACAGATATTGCAATCCACAACAACGAGATCTTATATGTCAAGGTCAATAGCTGCTCAAATGAAGATAAGGACGAGGTGTTCCGAATTGCAAATGCATTTGGCTATAAGATAACAGATTATAATAAGAAATCTGTGCTTGTAGAGTGTGTCCAGACGGATGCAAAGAACGACAATGCCATAAAGCTGTTCAAGGAGAGCTTCCCTAACAGGATAGAAGTTGTAAGAGGCGGCAGTGTTGCAGTTGAAGCGATAAGCATGTCGGACAGATAGTATGACCAGAAAATAACTGTCAAAATGATATTGCTGGTAAAATAGTCTGTAAAAAGACTATGAAAGGATCCGTAAAATGAAATTTGTTATACAGCGTGTCAATCACGCATCAGTCGAGGTAGATGGAAATATGATAGGCAGCATCCAGAAAGGTTTTCTGGTGTTTGTCGGAGTATACGATTCGGATACCAGAGAGATCGCTGACAAGATGATAAACAAACTTGTGAAGATGAGGATATTTGCCGACGAAAATGGCAAGACAAATCTTGACATAAACAGTGTAAACGGCCAACTCCTGATCGTTTCACAGTTTACCTTGTGCGCAGACTGCCGGAAGGGCAACAGACCATCATTTACTGGTGCAGGAGCGCCTGATATGGCCAATGAGATGTATGAGTATATAATTGAAAGATGCCGTGAGTTTGTTCCTGTGGTGGAACATGGAGAATTTGGTGCAGATATGAAAGTGGATCTGTCCAATGATGGGCCATTTACCATATTACTTGACAGTAATGAATTGTAATATATCCATGATTTGCCGAAAAAATTGTAATATATTGGGAAAATTTTATAAAATCCAACAATATTGTTGAAAAAATGAATATTTGTTAATATAATTACAAGTGGAGTTTCTATATGCAAAGGATAATATTATAGAGAGAACTAATACTGAAAAGGAGAACTATACAATGACAAAGGATCAGATTGAATCTAAAACCTTTAAAAAAGGACTTTTTGGATATAATAAGGATGAGGTTAACAGCTTCCTGCGCTCAGTTGCAGAAGATTATGCAGAACTTGAGACAAAGTATGCAGCTCTTGAGTCAGAGAACGAAGTGTCAAAGAAGAACCTTATGGAGAACAGCGTAAAGATTTATGAGCTTGAGAAGCAGCTCGAGCAGGCTGCTCCTGGTTCCAAGAAGGAAGCCAACGCAGCAAATGCTGAGGCTAACAAGATAATAAACGATGCTAAGAAGAAGGCTAACGAGGTTATCGCAAATGCAAAGGCTGAGCTTGCCAAGCTCAAGGAAGAGATGGAGACACTCAAGAGCGGATCAAGTGCAAAGGTTGCTGAGGCTGCAAATAAGGTTGAAGCTGCAGTTGAGGCGGATCCTATAACAAAGCTTAAGATGAAGTCGCAGGGCGGAGATGCACCTCAGAAGCTTAAGATGACACCAAAGGCTGCTCCAGAGGCAGAGCCAAAGCCGGCAGCATTCACAGGTAAGAGTGCTCAGGCTGCTCAGGAGGAAGAAGAGGAAGAACTTATTGTTGGTGAAGTAGAAGAAGGAGTAAAGCGTAATCAGGTACTTATCGGAGATGGCGATGAGGATGCAGACTTCGAGTTCTTATAAAGATTGGGTGTTTATATGACGTATAAAGAATGCGTGGAGTGTATCGACGGCGTTCTCAGTTCTTTGGAATTGGCGGATATTGATGATTGTTGTCTTCAGTTCAATGTTATCGGCAATGATAGTGGGGTGTTCTACATAGATATAAGGGATCATGTTGCCAGATTAACAGAGAATTCGGACAGTGAGTATAAGGTTAAATATGTATTTACAGTTCCAGTTCTTTCAAGACTTTTGAGAAGAGTTGTCGATCCGATGTATGCGTATACTACAAGTAAATATAAGATGATGGGAGATGTGTCTTTGGGAAGATGCATACTCGTCAAACTCTGCGAGGCTTCGGCCTGACAGATAAATAAAGAAAACCGGTGGTATCATGATAGATCCGCCGGTTTTCTTTTGTTGTATAAGCACAGCATGTGTAATTGTATAAGCGCGCAGGCTTAAAATGTATTTTTTACAGAAGATCAGCAACTTCTTTGAGAAGTCTCTCTGTCTTATCCCATCCAAGACAAGGATCTGTGATAGACTTACCATAGCATCCACCATCTACTGGCTGGTTGCCATCCTCAATATAACTCTCAACCATAACACCCTTTACAAGATTCTTGATCTCAGAATCGTAATTCCTGCTGTGGATTATCTCTTTGACAATTCTTGGCTGTTCAATAAATTTCTTGCCAGAATTATTGTGGTTGGCATCAACTATACATGCATGATTTACGAGGTTGAACTTCTTGTATGTGTCAGCAAGGAGCCTGAGATCCTCATAGTGATAATTGGATATAGACTGTCCATGCTTATTCAGTGCACCTCTCAATATACAATGTGTCAAAGGATTTCCGTCTGTATGTGCCTCCCATCCAGAATAGAGGAATGTGTGGTGATGCTGTCCTGCTATACAGGAATTCATCATAACGTTGTAGTCACCACTTGTAGGATTCTTCATACCTACAGGAACATCCATTCCACTTGCGGTAAGTCTGTGCTGCTGATCCTCAACAGAACGTGCGCCTATGGCAACGTAAGAGAGGATATCATCTACATACTGCCAGTTTTCTGAATAAAGCATCTCATCAGCAGCGGTGAGTCCTGTCTCCCTGATAGCTCTTATATGCATTTTTCTGATGGCGTAAAGACCCTCGAGCATGTCTGATGCCTTTGTAGGATCAGGCTGATGGAGCATTCCTTTGTAACCATCACCAGTAGTTCTTGGCTTGTTAGTATATATACGTGGAATGACCAGTATCTTATCCTTAACTTCATCTGCAACCTTTGCAAGACGATTCTGATAATCGCAAACAGCATCCTCATTATCTGCTGAACAAGGTCCGATGATAAATATAAATCGGTCATCATCGCCTACGAAAATTTTTCTGATCTCTTCATCTCTTCTGGCTTTGATGGCTTTCAACTCGCTTGAAAGAGGGTATAGTTCCTTGATCTCATCGCCAGTTGGTACTCGTTTAACTAATTTCATACTCATGAAACATGTCCTCCTTTTTTCTAGCCATTGATTATATCAGAAAAACTTTACAAAATAAAGAAAATAATACTATATTGGTGGGATAAAAGTCATATTGCCGGATAAATGCATAATATAATATATAAACAGAAACTGAAAGAGGAGTTGTATGCTGCATTTTCCGGATAGAAAAAAGATGGGCAGGAAGAAAAATATCAGAAGATTATCTGTTATAACGGTACTCATCTTTATCATATTTGCAAACACAAATGGTACGAATCTTATGGTATATGCAGAGGAACAGACAGAGACTCAGGCGGCAGACCAGACAGAAGTTCTGGAGGTGGAATCTCCAAGCTGTATACTCGTTGAGGCATCCACAGGTCAGGTGTTATTTGAAAAAAACTGTGATGAAGCCATGGCTCCGGCTTCGGTTACAAAGGTTATGACGCTTCTTCTGGCTTTTGAGGCGATAGGGGCCGGACAAATGACTCTTGATGATATTGTAACTGTGAGTGAACATGCTGCGTCCATGGGCGGATCGCAATGCTTCTTTGAGGCAGGAGAAGAACAGACTGTTGAAGATATGATAAAGTGTATTATAATTGCATCCGGAAACGATGCGGCTGTTGCCATGGCGGAAAAGGTTGCCGGAAGCGAAGAAGCGTTTGTGAAAAAGATGAATGAGAGGGCTGCTGAGCTGGGGATGACAAATGCAAGTTTCAAAAATGCGTGTGGTCTGGATGCGGATGGACATAAAATGTCAGCACGGGATATCTCCATAATGTCCAGAGAACTCATAACAAAATATCCTGCCATCTTTGATTATTCAGGCATATGGATGGATTCGATCATACATAAAACACGAAGGGGCGAGAGTCAGTTTGATCTCGTCAACACAAATAAATTTTTGAATATGTATACAGGAGCAACCGGCCTTAAGACAGGTTTCACAAATACCGCAAAATATTGCATGTCGGCGACTGCTGAGAAGGACGGCATACAGCTTATTGCTGTCATCATGGGAGCTGATACAAAGGATATCAGAAACAAAGACGCCTGCAGGCTGCTTGATTATGGATATTCGATGTGCCAGAAATATACAGATCTGAATATTCTTCAAGAAAAAGAGATTTCCATAGACAATGGCACCGAAAGTTGTGTTACAATTAAGACCGACTCACAATTCACCGGGATCCTGCTTGCGGGAGAACACGCGGAGGATGTGAAGAAGAAACTGGAGATGAGAGATCCGCTGACTGCCCCGGTTGACAGTGGTGAAGAGCTTGGAAAGATGAGCTATTATATTGGCGAGAGGTGCATCGGTTCAGTGCCGATATATGCGGCGGAGAAGGTTGATTCCATGAGTATGAAGTACGCTTTCGTTAAAGTGCTCAAGTTACAATTTACATATTGAGGTTAAATACATGAGGATTTTTTTAGTTGTAGTTATCGTACTATGCATTATAACGCTTGTTAATGTTTTGATAGAGAGTTACCGCGAAAACAGAAGAATCTCGTTTTCAAATTATCAACTGCATGACAGGAGAATAAGAAAAAAAGCCCGGATAGTCATGATATCAGATCTCCACAATGCGGAATTTGGAAAGGACAACGAGAAGCTTATAAGCTGTATAGAAAAGATCAATCCGGATTTCATACTGGTGGCGGGGGATATAATAGTAGGAAAGCCGGGACTTACAGTAGATATAGGTATACATTTCCTGAATGAACTTGGCAAGCGTTTTCCTGTGTATATGGGAAAAGGAAATCATGAGATGCGCGCATCCATATATGAAAAATATGGTGATATGTGGAACAGGTTATATGAAGGAACAAAAGATAACATCACCTGGCTTATAAATGAAAGTGTTCATCTTGATGAATACAATGTCACGATATACGGACTTGACATGAAGACGGAATATTACAGAAGATTCAAAAAGCTCGATATGGATGAAGAGTATCTGCTGAATGAACTTCCACCGATAAGCAGATCCGATTACAATATACTTATAGGACATGATCCCGATTATTTTGAAGAATATTCCCGATGGGGCGCTGATCTTACTGTATCCGGCCATGTACATGGTGGACTTGTGATCCTGCCATTTCTCGGAGGCATGATATCGCCTATGATCAGACTGTTTCCAAAGTACTATAAGGGGTTATATTCCTGCGATGGACATAATATGATAGTCTGTGCAGGACTCGGACTTCACACTATCCGAATCAGAGTTAATAACGAACCGGATCTGGTGACCATCAATTTGTCCAGATAACAGTGCGTTAGCCTCTTATATTTAAACATAATTAAGAGTTGAATTATAGTAATATAGCATATAATATTATGTATGTTGGATGTAAGTTCGCATGGAATTATTTGCGAAGGGGAAGAGCGTGATTTTATGAACAATAACACAGATGATAACAATATAGATAAAGATAATGTGAACACTGATGCCGCTGAAGAGATAGTTGCTGAAGAGACAATATTCGGGGGGACAGAGACCGAACCGGATGACAAGCCTGCAAAAAAGACTCACAGGGCTTTGAAGATCACAGCGGCTATATTTGGAGCGGTGGTCGTATGTACATATATAGTTATATCGATATGGTTCATGTTCCATTACAACTACAAGACATACATCAATGATATAGACTATTCGTTTTACTCACTTGATGATGTCGATGCATACATAGAGAGTTACATACAGGATTATTCCCTCACACTCAAGCTCAGGGGCGGTGAGGAACATGTCATAAAACCAGAAGATATATCGCTTGATATAAAGCCGAATATAACAGCCAAGAAGATCATAAGCGAACAAAATGGTTTTCTCTGGCCTTATTACATGCTAAAGAGAAAAGATTATGACCTTTACTATTCAGCGTCGTATGACAAGGATGCTCTCGAGAAGCTTTTGAAGAGCTATGACTGTCTTGACGAGTCCAAGATGGAGAAACCGGAAGATGCCTATGTTACGATCAAGGATGGAGAAGCAACAATTATTCCTGATTCTGAAGGAAATTATCTTGATTTTGACAGATTATGCTGTATAATAGATGAGGCGATTGTTAAAGGTGAATCCGTGCTTGATGTATCGGAAAGTGACGCATACGAGAGTCCTGAGCTCACAGCCGACAGTGAAGAGATAGTAAATGAGCAGAAGGAACTTGCAAAGATCCTTGAGATGACCATTACATATGAGATAGATCAGGTGTCATGGAAGCTTACCAGCAAGGAATATGGCGACTGGATCAGCAACGTAAAAGGAAAATGGAAATTCTCAGAAGATAAGGTGCGTGAGTATGTCGAGAATATCGCAAGCAGATACGATACATACGGTGTGCCGAGGAATTTCAGAACTCATAATGGTGATGTCATCACTCTGGCGAATACTTGGTATGGCTGGATGATCGATGTGGACGGTGAGACAGAAGAGCTCATGAAGCTTCTTGAAGCCGGAGAGTCCACAACACATACACCGCCGTTTGACTGCTACGCTGCAGTTTATCACGATGGCGGCGATGATATCGGTGATTCATATATCGAATGTGATTTTGGCCAGCAGCATGTATATGCATATGTAGACGGCAATCTTGTGTGGGATTCCGACTGCGTAACCGGAAGCCTTGCAAACAATGGCAAATACAGAACACCTGAAGGTGTATATACGATCCTGTATAAGAAGACACCTGCTGTGCTTATCGGCGATGACTATGAGACTCCTGTAACATACTGGATGCCATTCATAGGCGAGCTGGGAATCGGATTCCATGATGCATCGTGGAGAAGTTCATTTGGCGGTGATATATACAAGAACAGCGGATCCCATGGATGTGTAAATCTTCCTGTATCCGCGGCAGAACAGTTGTTTAATATAGTATATGACGGAATGCCTGTCATCTGCTATTATTAAAGTGTAATTGGAGACGTACCCAAGAGGTTGAAGGGTCCGCACTCGAAATGCGGTAGGTCGGGCAACCGGCGCGAGGGTTCAAATCCCTCCGTCTCCGTTATAACTTATATAGATCCTGGTCAGGAATAATATCCTGACCTTGTTTTGTATTATGGGGGTGATGATTTGGTAACATACGATCAGTTGACGGAGGCTGCCTCGTATTTGAGACATGCGATAGGAGATGTTCCTGATATAGCCTTTATCCTGGGCAGTGGTCTGGGACATATGGCGGACGTTATTGAGAACCCTGTGTATGTGGATTACGGAGATATTCCACATTTTCCTGTATCTACAGTAGCAGGACACAGAGGCCGCTTCGTATACGGATGTATCCACGGGAAAAAGGTCCTTATCATGCAGGGACGGGTCCATTATTATGAAGGATACGATATGAGCCAGGTTGTCATGCCTGTCCGTGTCATGGGGCTGCTTGGTGTAGATAAACTTCTGCTCACAAATGCTGCAGGCGGAATATCTGAGAAGCTTGAGCCGGGCGATATCATGATGATAAGTGATCACATTTCAACATTTGTACCATCGCCACTCATTTGCAGTTACTATAATAAATTGGGTGTGAGATTTCCCGATATGACACATGTCTACGATGTGGAGCTGAATAGCTATATCAGAGAAGCATTTGCTGAAAATGATATTGATTTCAGGTCGGGTGTATATATTCAGGTCACCGGTCCTCAGTATGAGACTCCTGCAGAGATAAGAATGTTTGCGGGAATGGGGGCAGATGCAGTTGGAATGAGCACTGTATGTGAAGCCATAGCTGCAAGACATATGGGAATGCGTGTCGCAGGTCTTTCCTCAATATGCAACAAAGCTGCAGGCCTCGGCGGAGAGCTTTCGCACGAGGAGATCATTGCGGCGGGCGATGAAGCGTCAGGAAGACTTGTTCGTATCATAGACTCATTTATACAGAAAATATAATTATGGAGATCATATATGGATGTAATATTGTACACTGATGGATCTGCCAGAGGCAATCCAAATGGACCTGGTGGATATGGCGCTGTTCTTCAGTTTATCGATGCAAAGGGACAGCTTCATGAGAGAGAATACAGCCAGGGATATATAAAGACAACAAACAATAGAATGGAGCTTATGGCGGCGGAAGGCGGGGCTGAGGGCCTTTTAAAGTTGCAAGCA
>OAWJ01000831.1_pt1 | contig 22090 bp, 23 predicted proteins | sample 1517021 | NCBI WGS metagenome assembly OAWJ01 (sample SAMEA2580121, study PRJEB22360) | human gut metagenome | biome: human gut; feature: human-associated habitat; material: faeces | place: Denmark | collected 2008/2010
CACACTGAATTGATGATGACCGCTCTGCGCTAGTAATAGATAATTAGAGATTATCCTTCATATAGATTATTATACCATAACAGGAATGTTTCCGCATTGACATATTCCCCAAATATCCAGCGAATTTTTTGGAGTTTTCGCCATATCCATTTTCCCATCAGTTTGTAGAATACACAAAATGGCGAGGTTGCCCCCGCCATTGAAAGAGTTATTCTCTAGTTCTATTATGCAAATTGCAATAACAAGTTGAGCAACAACACAAATTTTCAAAACCTTTGCTGCAATCGCTCACTGCGGTTCTACTTGCTGCACATCTGCCTTACCCATAGGCCAGGTTCTATTCTCTGCCCTTCCGTACCTATATTTCGTCAGGCACGGGCGTGTCTTGTCGCTCTATCCCCTGAAACCAGAGGATAATCAGAAAGGTTGCTTCAGGACTCTTGCCTGCGTACTACTTTCCTGTGCCAGCCACCCGGTAGAGGTGACCGCTTCTGTGGACATCTATCCTTCTCGGATAGTTACGTCTATTCTGTTTTCAAGGTTCCTGTAATTCATTACTTCTGGCGTTATGACAGAGGCTTCTCGCTGGTAGGCTTTCCGATCCCATGGAACTGCGTCGCCCATCCAATATTTCTTGACTGTGTTTCTGGAAATTCCCAGAATTTTAGCTGTTGCACGCTGACTGGTTACTCCTTCAAGTTGCAGCGCGCGGATTGATTTGTAGACATCCACCGATGTGACCACCTTTCTATCGCCTCCCGCATAGTAGTCTACATCTATTATACGGGAAGCCATTAGGTGGCTCAAATATTCGCTGTCATTTTGCTGGAAAGTGGCTCAAGTATATATTAGCATTCACATCATGCGCGATATATTAAGCAAAAGCCGGTTGCTTTGCATTGCAACCGGCTTTCAATTTTCTTTTTAACTTTGGAGCATGGCTCTATATTTGGCGCGATCAGCTTCAGGAATATGCAACGCATCCATTGCTGCATCGACAGACACTTTAAAGCTGTCCATCACGTTACGAATCGCATTGAGAGTTGCTTTGTTCTCGCCCCTCTCTTCACCGATGCCAATTCCTTTCGCAACGCCCTTCTCCATTGCCCTTTCCATAACACCTTGGCTCAAATTGCACATTCTGCGCACCTCACTTTCAAGCGTTTGTGTCATCGGAACATCAAATTCCGTTTCTAATATTTCTTTCTTCGTTTCGGGACTCTTTTCTTCTGAAAGCAGTACTTCCAAGAATTTCAGCAGCCCGCCATAGTTTTTGTCGTCCTCATCGCCCAAGCAAATCATCACGGCGCTCATCAGGTCGTAGTTTCTGACTTGCTCAACCGCATCACCAATGATATGCTTTTCCTGTATGGAATACTGCGTAATTGTGTTTCTGCGGTTCTTCGGCGGGTTCATACATACCCAAATCGAGTACACTTTCTTGATTTTACCGTACTCGCCTTTGGTAAATTCCGTGCCGTACTGCGCCGAGATCATACGGCTGCAATAATAAATTGCACGTTTCAACAGCGGATACCCTGCATTGTAGCGGTTCTGTGCCTCCACGTTCAAAATCAGCCCAATCAGACCATCCTCGCTCGGTGCTGTGGCATAAAAGCGGACATCGTAGCGAATCGTACCCTCGGTCAGCGTCACATCTTCCGTATTCGTGCCGTGAATCGTGGCAGATACGTTGCGGTTTGTTTCATCGGCGTCCACGCCGACAGCGCCAATCTGCGGTTCACCCTCGATATACTTCTCCGCAATCTCCCGCACCGTACAGCCGTGATATTCCGGAACGCACTCCTTCATAATAACGGCCAAAATGCTTTTGTTAGCAAGCAGACGCTTAACGCCTTCATCGTAGCGGGCATCGGCATCTACTTGGGATATGCTTTGCGCCAGATAATTTTCTTCCTGCTGCATGGGATAAGCGCCTCCTTTCCTTGCCTTTATTATACGCTGTTTCTTTACTTTTTGCAATAGTGCTGTCCATAGCACAAAAAGTGGACTATTCACTTTCCTGCGTGAACAGTCCGCCTTTTCTGTTATGCACCAATTTCTGTATTGTAAGTTTCTGCTGTGCATTCCAGAAACTGTCTGTACTTCATATTAAACTTCACAATAACTTGGTATTTTCTTCCGACCTCTACCTTATCAATCAGATGGCTCAGTATCATTCGTTTCATTTCCAGCGGAGCGGTGTCAAATTCTTCTGCCCAGCCTTTAAAGTCATCGTAGTAAGTACGCAGTTTCCGAATTTCAGCCGCTTCGTTTAACCTTGCATTTTGGAGTTCCGCGTACTCTGCCTTAGCATCATCCAGTTCCTGTTGGTATCGGCGGATTTGCTTGGCAATCATGTCCTCGGTAAAATTGCTTGTTCCATCAAGGCATTTCAGTATCTCACCCTCAAAGCGTTCCAGGGCGTGCTGAGCGGCTTTTATCTTTTTCTCCGCTGCTGCACGTTTTGTCTTTTGCAGGTTCGACTCCTGTCGAATCCGATTCTCAGCCACTTGGGAATAGGGTGTGTCTCGGATTTGCTCGAATACTTCCTCGACGATTTTCAGAACGATGGCATCCACTCTCTCGGCAAGGTACAGTGCTTGCCCATCACAGTCTCTGCCGCCTTTGTTGCGTTGGCCGCGCTGAAAGCAGTTATACTTGGGCTGGACTTTTTCGCGGATACTACCATCCGCCAATTTGTAGCGGTCTGTGTGCATAAAGCCGGACATCTTCGCTCCGCAGTGGGCGCAGTAGACAATACCCGCCAGCAGCGTCGGGTTCTGGCTGGTATGGGCGATTCGCCTGTCTTGCGCTGTCTTTGCGCTGCGTCGGCTGATAATGTCATTGGCTTTTTCGAATGTTTCTTGGTCAATGATCTGCAATTCCGGTATGTATTCCGAGCGGGCATTTTTCGTAATGATGTAACCTGTATATCCCTCGTGGCGGATAATGCGGAGTATGTTACTCGATTGGAATTTTGCTCCGGCACGGGTACGCAATCCTCGGTTATTTAACATTTCAGCCAGAGCATATCCGCTGGTGCCTTCTTGGATAACCTTATAAAAGAGTTCCCGAACCCATGTAGCTTCTTCCTCGTTGATGACCAGATCCATGACTGGCTTATCCCGCTTGTTCCGTCGGCCTTGGTCTACCAGTTGATAACCATAGCACACAAAACCACCTGTATAGTGACCGCTGGATACGATTTGGCGGATCCTATCGCGGGTTCGGATGAATGTTTTCTCCGACTCCCCTGCCGCCTGCCAAAAGCGGATGTAGTTCATCAACTTATCGCCATGTGTCTCGATTTTCTGCTGACCTTCGTGGGTACTCCACATTTCGATGCCATGCTGGACGAACCATTCCAGCACAAAGGGTGTTTCGCTTTCGATTCGTCCGAGACGGTCAAACATATAGACCAGCAGAATATCAAATTCGCCGTTGGCGGCTTCTTCTTTCAATTGCTGGATGGCATCGCGTTTTGAAGCTGACACCTTAGAACCGGAGACGCCCTTTTCGGCCACCTCTTTTACCACCCGCTACCCTTGCTTTTGCGCGAACTTTCGGCAGTCAATTTTCTGCATCGGGATGTCGTCATGGTCTACCTGTCCTTTTGTGGATACTCGGTAGGCCAGTGCAGCGCGCGGGGCATCTGTACCTAACCGCAGTTGCTTTTCCTTAAAGTAGGCATCGTCCAGCCACATCTGGTCAGCCACCGAGATTTCAACGGCTTGCCCATTCTGGTCTACGCATATCATAAGTTTCACCTCGCTGTTCATGTTGCGGAAATGGTTGGTGCATTTTCGCAACACAAACAATACTCTATTATAATAAGGAAAGCTATTCACCAAAACGGAGAAGAACCGTCGCCAAAACCGGCCACATTTCTACCAATTATCCTGTTCTTCCCGTTGCTTGCGCAGATCGTATGCAGACATAATCAGCTCTTTAATAGGAATCATAACGTCCGTTTCACAGTTTTCGCAAAAGGTCAGTTCGGCGGTGTACTCGCCGCAGCGAACAACGATGCTTTGTACGCCGCTTTTTTCCCTTTTTGTTTCAAGGATTTCCATCTTCGCATTCCTCACATACCCATACGGGCTTTGTTCTCTGAGGGCGGCTCAATAGTCTGCTCTCCAACCCCGTCAGATAGAGTTCATATTGTAGATTGGTCTCGGTCGTAATCAGCACAGCGCTGTGGTTCTGCAAAAAGCGCAGGATGCGGTACAAGGTTGTAATGTCGTGACTCAACCGGTCAAGGCTCTGCACCATGACGGCATTGACGCGCCCCTGCTGCACGGCGGTGAGCATGGCGAACAGGGCGGGTCGCCAGAATTCAGTGCCGTACTTTTGCTCCATGCAGGAGTTGACAATGCTATAGCCGCGCCGGTCGGCCTCGCGCATGACTTCTGCAAGCTGTTCTTCCAATGCGGGCAGGTTCGGTGCGGCACTGCGGGCGTAGGCCCAGACTTTGTATTCTGTCATGGCTGCACCTCAGAATTGATCCATCAGGGGCAAATGCACATCAAAGCGCGGCTTACCGAATGAGGCTCTTGTGAACCTATCTCCGGCAAAGCGTTCCAGCCCGCAGTTGATGAGTTCTGCGTTTAAGTCACATTCGGTGGTAATCAGATAGACATCCCGCCTGCGGAAAATCTCGATAACACCTACCAGCAGATAACTGTTGCGGCTGATTTGCTCCAAGTCACGGACAATCACGGCCTCGACCAGATTGTTCTCCACGGCGTCCAGCATGGTGCGCAGACCGATGCGGTCTTTCAAGGTGTTTCCGCTGCAATGGTCAAAAGATGTGCCGCGCACAAGAAAACCGTGACCGGCCGCCTCGTCTATCAGGTCATATAATCGGTCAAACGCCGTTGCCGCGTTGACAGAGGCGCACCGCACATAAATCCATGCCGGGTGGTCTTGTCTGTAAATCATCTGAATCACTCCTACAAAAAATAATCCGGGTGCTTTTGCTCCCGAATGAATTGCTGCACATCTTCGATTTTCTCGGTGGTTGGGCAAGTCGGCAGCGCTGCCAGTGCGGCGTCATGGTACTTGCCGCCGATGCCCGCGCGTTCGTCCAGAATCGCTACCACGCAGGAATCCTGCTCGGTACGGATGGCACGACCAAAGCCCTGCCGCAGCTTCTTCTGCATTTCGGGGATGACTTCGGCGTTTATGTAGTCGCGCAGGTTCGGGTACTGCTTGCGCTCATAGTCACTGACCGGGTCAGGAATCGGAAACGGCAGTTTTGCGATAATCAGCAAAGACACCATATCGCCGGGAAAGTCGATGCCCTCCCAGCAGGAGCCCGCCGCAAACAGTACGCCGTTGCCGGATTGCTTGAACTTCTGGATGATTTTGCCGCCGTTGCGCCACGCCTGATAGGTCGGATATGTCCACTGACCGTCCGTCAGCGCGCGGACTTCCGCCATCTGGCGGTACGCTGTGAACAGCACCAGCGCGTGACCGTGGCAAGCATCCACCAATCGGACGATTTCCTCTGCCATTCGGCGGTTGTCCATTCGCGTTCTTGTGCGCGGTGGAAAGTATAACAGACATTTTTTCTTGTAGTTAAACGGAGAATCTGCTCGGAAATGACGCAGAGGTCGGTAAGCCGCCAGCCCCAAAAGCTGTTCCGTGTGGCTGAAATCTCCGGCTGCTGCCAGTGTGCCAGAGGTCAGAATTGCTGGTTCGCGGGTGTTCCACAGCGCACTGCGAAGCAACTGCGGCACGCGGTTGCTGGCTGCACAGAATGTGGGCTGACCGTCGGCATCGTAGTCGATGTAGAGGATGCGCGTTGGCACTTGCAAGAGAAAAAGGCGCAGGAGACTTTCTGCTTCTCCCAGCCTGTTCAGCAGGTATCGCGGCACATCCGGCAATCCGCCAGCATTTTGCAACAGTGCTATACAGTCGATGAGCGCAGCGCGGCGGAACGGCGTAAGCACGAACGGTTCACCCACTTTTCTTCGCAGCTTGGAAAGCCCCTGCGTGCAGGAGAACGACAGCGTAAGGAACGCCGTCCGCAGATGTCTGGCAAAATCCTTGTAGTGCGCCTGTTGTAATAAAAGGCACAATTCATCCATGTTGTGCGGGGATAATGTTTCTGTGTACATCTGGCGGGCGGCATCGGGTAATTTGTGCGCCTCGTCCACCACCAGCGCCTGATAGCTGCGCAGAAGCAGCGGTCTATCTTCCTGCCGATGCGAGGCATCGGCCAACAGATAGTTGTGGTTGCAAATTTGGATGTCTGGCTTCATGGAATCCTGCAAATACTGCTGATAGCGGCAATCCTCGCGCAGAAAGCAATCACGCGGGCAGGACTGCGGCACACAAATGCGGCAGCGGTCATACCGGGAAAGTTCCGGGATATGATCCATGTCCAGAATATTTTCTGCAATGCGCAGGCTGCCTTTCTCCCGCGTTCGTTTCGGATGCACCAGCGATGCTCTTTCGGCAAGGCGGGAATCGCAGACAAAACGCTCTTTGCCCTTGCGGACAACGGCTGTGATGGGTGCGGTGATGATACCCTCGTCCAGCAAAATAGCGGACAGGTCGGGCAGATACTCTGTAAGGATAGCGTCCTGCAAGGCAACGCTGGAAGTGGAGATAACGATGGGCAGAGTTTCATCCGTTCGGGGCGATGCATCTGCCAAAGGATACAGCCCACGAGGTAAGCCAGCGTTTTGCCGGTGCCTACACCTGCTTCGCACAGGGAAATTTCCTTATTATATAAGGTATCTAAAACTTCATGGCAAAGCGCGATTTGTTTCTCACGCACCGCCATGCTGTGCCGGGGTAAAATCTCCCGGAAAATTTTCTCGGCCATACGGTGGGATTCCGTATAGCCCGTTGGATAGGTTTGCATTGGTTTACACCCCTGTTTTCCATCCCGTTTAAAGCAAAATGATGGACAGCAGGTGCTTGGGTTCCTGCTGCCCACGATTTGCCCTAAACGGCAAAAGTAGATAGTTAAGTATGTGTGCCACATTTGCCGCCCGCACCCCTGACACCGGGAACATAACAGGCAGGGTGTTGGCACACCCGTTCACTGACTCCGCCGGAGTCTTACTGCTTACAACTCCGGCTCGGTCACCCCCTCTGACGCTGGAGGCCGCTGGCGTATCATTGTAATCTTTTCCTGCCGCACATTGTGGTTTGCCAAACCGCCCGCCGGGCTTGCCGGAAAAGTAACGTACCTGTTATGCTGGGTATTCAGTTGTCAAGGTGCTGGGGAACGGACTATATCCGCTAAAGAGAAAAACGCCGGAGAATGGAGTGTGCCGCTATGCGATCTTCTTCGATTTCAGCTTCGTCATATTTCCGTTTCAACCATGAAGTTTCAAAATCTGTTAGGTATGGCACTTCATCGGTTTTTAGGTCCCTGTCTATTTCTATTCCACCGTGAGGACCGGACTTCGACTTGATATTGTGCTTGCGAGTAAGTACTACAATATCTGAGGTAATGGTACGTCTGCTGACTCCGAAACGCTCGACAAAATCGTTGACATTGCATTTTTCATGCATATACAACAGTTCTAATATTTCGGCTTGGCGTCGATCGGCACTTGACACACTCTCACCTCTTTTCTGCTCGTTTTTCCCTTGCTCATCATCTTAAAGGCTAATAGCGCAGAAAATGTTCTCTAATTATTTGAACTTTTTGTTAATTTTTCGAGAAGCAGGCATAAAAAAGCCCGCCGCATTTGAGATGCGACGGGCTTATATTTTGACGAGAAAATTTCTATTATTTATGCTTCTGCGTTTTGGGCAAGGCTTTTTCCGGGCGGTGTGGCTGATAGTACAATCCTAAACATTCAGGCGGCCATTTTTCAACGCCCTCCAAGAAAGAATATCGAATCAGTTTTTTGGCAACAGCTTCCATTTTCTGTGTGGTTTCCTTACGTTTTTCCATATGCGGCCTCCTAAATTTATTGTGATTTACACCGTACTGCGAGCAATGAAACAGCCACAACAGCCACTGCCACAGCTATGCAATACGCCTTTTCCATATTGACAAACACAAACAGTAAAAATAAAACCGTTAAAATCAATAAACGTATGCGAACGTGTTTACGCATAGCAGTCATTTCGGTTTCTGTAAGGTGCATCTGCGGACTATTTGTAGGGGCAATCGCAAGAATTATACTGGAGCCAACGAACATCAGAATCAAAGCGGTGATAAAATTCAAAAGAGGAACAATATGCAAAGATAATAGTGTTACTGCCAGACTAAGGAAAATGCAGGCAACGCAGCTTTTACAATGATAGCCATTTGTGAATGTGCGGAGAAACAGAATACTTAGAATCAAAACAATTGTGTTACCCCATTCGCCCAAAAGAGCGCCTGCAACAGTGAGAACGCAAAGAACCGCAACGGTGAATGTATGACGAATAAGGTTGTAGAGGCACATTTCTACTTCGTCATCAGAAATATATCCCTTTGCCGCCCAATTTTGGACAACTTCCTTCGCAATTGTTTCCATTTGATGACTCCTGCTTGTTTGAGTTGATTATAGTTTACAAACGGAAAAACCGCACGGGATTTGTAATGAAAAAGTGTTTTTATGTCATAAAATCGGGTAATTATCAATTTCTCCCGTAAAAGTAAACCACCCCTCATCATATTCCATTGCATATTCTCCGTTATACTTGTGTAAAAGAGTTTTTACATTTTCCAAACCAAATCCATGTAATTGTGCGTTTGGCTTTGTTGTCGGGATATACTCTCCTATAATCTTGACCGGCTTGCAAGTATTACGTATCGCAAAGAACAATGTATTTCCAAGTAGTACTTTTACCTGAATCTGACTATTCTCTCCATAAATTACGCAGGCTTCAATCGCATTGTCAAGAAGATTTCCCAATATCGTAGTAATATCAACCGAATCCAGTTGCAGATTGGATAAATCATTTACCTCGAAATGAATTTGAATGTTTTTGTCTTTGGCAATGTACGCTTTCTGGTTCAGTAAAGCATCCACGATAGGATGGTGCGTGTTTACAAGCAGAGAACGCGTGGTTTGCTTTGCTTGAAGTGCCGTAACAAACTCTATGGCATCTTTGCTGTCGCCATTTTTCAATAGGCATCCAATCGTTTCAAGCTGAGAATTAAAATCGTGTGTGATTTTTCGTTGTTCTGAATACGCTTTTCCCAGAGCCGACATATTTTGCGCCTGCAATTGAACGGTCTGTTCCAAAGCGAGTTTCTGCTTAATTGCCTCATCGCTGCTATCCACCCGATCCAGCAGTAAAAACACAGCGATATTTGCAATCACAAGAAAGATGCCGCAAAGAAGAAAAGCATTACTGTTGTCAGGAGAATTCATGCTTGTGAAAATCAATGTAAGAAGGACAACGAAGCTGGCCAAAGGAAACAAAAATGTAAGAAACAGAATTGTCCATCGTATCGAACCTGCCCGTTTTAATGGATGAATCTTTTTGACAGTAGAGCAGATTAACAATAACAGCAGGTAGTTTATGATACTACTTGCAATAAAGGGAAAATATGTCTGTCGTAGAGTTTGTACACTGATTCCAAGTAGGTGGGATGAGGCTCCCATCACTGAAAAAGAGACGAAATAATAAACTACACAATATATCAGCACCAATAATGCCAAAAGTGTAATGTTTGTCGCCTTAAAAAGCAGGAAAGCCAAAATAAAAAATACAGCATAAGCGATTAAAGTATGCAATACCGTAATACCACTGACAACAAAATTAAACAAGTAGAAGGAAACGCCCAAGTTAACTGCAAAAACACCCCAAAACTTCCAATCCTTATACCGGCGCTCCATAAATGCATCCATGCACCAGATCATTCCTAATTCGTCCATTGCCACATAAAGTATGCTTAAACAATATTCCATCTGTTTTTGGCCCTCCATAAAGAATATCGCTGCTTAATTTCGGAATGGTTCTTTTCACTCGACTTCAGCACAATGCCACCCTTTAGTCTTGTCTCGCCGTATTTAAGCGATTCTATATACTCCATGTTGACAAGATAGCTTTTTTGAATCCGTAAAAATCCCATAGGCCCCAGTTCCGCAGCCATTTTCGTCATACTCGCATAGAATCTGTGACAAACCCGGTCACTTTGGAGCAAATGCATCTGCATAATACGTTGTTCGGACTCAAGATATAAAATGTTATGTACCGGCACTTCAATATGCTCGGCATCAATAGAAAACGACACAATCTGGTGATTCTTCTTGTATGCTTCCAGTGCATCCTCAAAGATTCGTTCGAAATTCTTATCCATCTCCGGCTTTAGCAGATACCGGAATGCGTTTACCTCATACCCTGCCGGTGCATACTCAATATAATTTGTGACAAAGATGATGATTGCATTCGGATTTTCGTTATGTAATTTTCTGGCCAGATCTATACCGTTATAGGGCTTCATATCAATATCAAAAAAGGCTATATCGCACTGGTTTAACGGACTTGCCAGACACTTTTCAACGTCGGTATATTTTACAACAGACACTGCCAGATGGTGCTGTACAGCGGAACGACTTACCATTTCGGCGATTTTTTCTGCGGCGAATCGTTCATCATCGCAAATTAAAATGTTCATACCTGTTCTCCTGTCGGCTAATTTCCATAGCTTGTTCGTTTCTTCCAACATAGCGTATCCCTCTGAGATAGTCAATGTAATTCCTGTAATATCGTATTTTAACAAAATAATACTACGACGATATAGAAATTGCAAACGGTAGACTATATATGTAAGGGGGAATATTCTATGGAGCGCTATCTTGGAGCCAAAATCAAGGAATTGCGTCAAAGTCGTAATTGGACGCAGGCATATCTGGCTGAACGGCTTAACAAATCTGTATCGACTGTCAGTGGCTATGAAAGCGATGCCCACCCCGTTCCCACCGATGTACTGATTAGTATCGCTGAGCTATTTGGTATTTCGTTAGACGCTTTACTTGGTCTCGAAAGACCAACGGGCGTCTCCACGCAGGGACTGTCAGCTTCGCAGATAAAAATTGTTGAGGCACTGATTCAGGAATTCCGTTCTCCCACAAGCAAGGGAAGCAATCTCGGCAAATCCAAAATGAACATTCTTCACGATATTCTTGAGGATTTTGGCAGAGGTTAGTGATACAAGGCAGCGAGGAAAATGACTTCTGGCGGACAATTTTCCCGTGAAAATAGCATATAATAATATGAAAAGGGTTGCAAATCGTTTTGGCGGTTTGCAACCCTTTTGCCGTTTTCATAGCAAAAAATCCGTCTTGTATAACACTTCCGTTGATTTTTTTCATTCCCAATGGTATTGTTATGGCAAATCAAAGCACATCTTTTCTCAGATTAGAGTTTCTATGTATATTTAAGCGTCGGTGCACAGGCGCTTGTAATTGTCCGAATATCAACCCTATTAAATCCATTAGATTGGAGGCTTATCAAATGTCAACGATTAAGAAACGCATCCCCATGTTCCTACTCGCTCTCGCAATGATGGTGGCTATGGCACTCCCCACCTTTGCAGCTGAACCGCGGGCTTTGTTGGATGTTCCTACAAATACCAAAGTTCATATTACAAGCCGTGCCTACAGTTCGGCATATTTAAATGTTGAGAACACCGCACCTATTGTGAAGTCCGGTGATACTGTTGGTGTGTGGTCGAACACGGGAGACGACTCTCAGCGATGGTATATTGAGGCAATCGATGCTGGAAACCGCTTGTATCGCGTAGGGTGTTATAACCATACGGATTTGACTCTCAACATCTATAGTCCCAGCGATGCCAATGCTGCCTGCACAGTTTATCCATGGCGTGATAATGACAGTTCTGATTATACAATAAAAATTGTAGATGAAAGTGGTAATCCTTTAGTTTCAAATGTTTTTGGATTTGTCTTGCCCCCCTATTTGAAGTGTATGAGCGCATCTGGCGGGACGAAGGGAAGTAATGTTTATTGGCGTTCTTCGGATAGTTCACAGTCCCAATTGTGGGATATCACCAGAGGATGATGTCAACTAAGAAACATGGTTTCCAACTCCAGAAGCTGTTCCGGCAAAATTTGATTTGTAAATACGTCAAGTAGAATCGTCAGATGGAAGGGGCTGGATTGCAATCAATCCAGCTTCCTTTTATTAGTTAAAGATATTATAGTGAAGAAGTAGGGATATGACATGAAAAGCAAACGGATTGCAGCAATTTGCCTTTGTATTACAATATTGACTGCTGGGTGTGCGCAGATTGACACCTATAAAGAACAGGGTACCAATCGCGAAGAATATCAGGATACGGTTGCCCTGGTTACAGATCCGTATGGTCCTCTCTTGAAAAACTGTGCCGCAACCAATGCAGGGTATTATGAGCTCCTGCTTTCCGCAGATGGGACAGCAAATAACATCCTGTACACCGATTTCGCCACAACGCAGCGAATCTATTTGTGCAATACGCCAAACTGTACACACGATAATGACCGCTGTACGAGTTGGTGTCCTTATACTACCGGTGGAAGTTATCTGTTTACCAGTCTGGATGGGCAAAAGTTGTATTATGTACAGCGCGGCACCGAAGATGGCGCAGCCTCCGATGGGACATCCACCGGTAAAATATTTGTGATGAACGCGGATGGAAGCGAGAAAAAAGTCCTTGTGGACATTGGCGCAAGCGGAAGAATCAGCGATGCCATCGCAGCGGATTCCCAGTCCATCTATATCGATATCAACACAGTCGATTCATGGGACGCGGATCCTCAGACCGAGCTTTGGAGAGTGGATGCCGCAACCGGGGAAGTCGAAGTTCTTGTAAGAAAGCTGCCCGATACAGACAGATTGTTTGGAGCCTTTGATACCAACCTGCTGTTTCAGTCACAGACAGAAACCGGGTATGCTTTCAAGGCCTATGACCTGAAGACCCGAACCTTTACCGATTTGATTTCCTGGAATTACAGCGATTTTGAGGGCGTCAATATTGTCTATGGGCACCGGCTATTTATTTTGAAAAAGCTCGAAAACAACCTTGGAAATCTGGAAGTTTACGATTTGCGCAATATGGAAAAGACGACCATTCAAAATGTCCCGATTTATGCGGGCGATACTACACAGATTTGCGGGTTCTATGATGATGAGAATTTTGTCTACGACATTACCGACAATACAGACCCGGACAACATCCGTTTTCTTCGCTATTATGCGAATGTTCCTGATAAGACTGTGTCGGAACTCACCTTAAAGGGCATGAGGAACGGCTATCAGCGGCCAGACCGCATCCTCTGCGAAGCAGGCGGAAGTCTGCTTGTACAGTACGCTAGATACACCGGCACAATCAAATCCGTCTACGAAGGACGTCTGACGGAGATGTCCATGCCGGACGCTCAGCGGATGGGGCTGATTGCAAAGGCGGATTTTTTCGCGAACACGCCAAACGTTACGCCGATAGCGGATTCCGTCATTTCTGGATAACAAACAAGCGCCGCCAGGAAATGCGGTGCAAACATAAGTTTCAAATCCTCGAAAACTCAAAAATGAACCTCCGATCATGGATGCGTTTGAGTTGCAACTGGACAGTCTGTGCAAAAGCTATCCCTTGCCCCAGCCCCCGCTGCGCTTTGGCAGGTGCAATGGGGCAACCTCACAGCTCAAAACCAAAAAGGCCCTTGCCGGTGTCTCCCTGAACCTTAGCCCGGACCTCTACGGTCTTTTGGCTCCCAACGGCGCGGGCAAATCCACTTTGATTCACATTATCACAGGCACGCTTGCTCCTGACTCTGGTGAGTTCCTTTGATGCGGCAAACCTGCAACGGGTATTGCTTCCGCCGCATTCTTGGCTATATGCCGCAGCAGGGTTTGTATGACAGCTATACCGGCCGCCGTTTTCTTGCCTATATGGCCGCGCTGAAAGAAATCCCGCGGAAATCCGTTGCGTCTGAGGTGGCTCGCGTGGCGGCTGCCGTAAGGCAATGCATGAAATGACTTCTAGCGGGTAATCTCCCTGTGAAAATAGCACATAATAATTGAAAAGGGTTGCAAATCGTTTTGACGGTTTGCGACCCTTTTGCCGTTTTCATAGCAAAAAATCCGTCTTGTATGACACTTCCGTTGATTTTTTTCATTCTCAATGGTATGGTTATGGCAAATCAAAGCACGGCCTTTCCCAAATTAAAGTTTCTATGTGTATTTAAGCGTCGGTGCACAGGCGCTTGTAATTGTCCGAATACATGGAACTCTTGAAATACTGCCGAAACGTGGCGAATGTGAAAACTTTTTGGTATAATGAAGTTGTTCCAAAGAACCGCCATCCACATCTAAGGCTCAAGCATCGGCGCGCAGATGCTGAACATATCCGCCCCGAAACAAACCTGACATAAGTTTCTTTCAGAATGGAGGAATACATCATGAAAAAAATCAGCAAACGTTTTCTCACCCTTGCAATCACCTGTGTTATGGCTATGGCCATGGCCGTTCCGGCGTTTGCGGATTGGACAATCGAAGTTGATGATAACAGCAACCGTTATATCAACGTGTATGGCACATATGGCAGCTCTTTGAATATGCGGTATTTAACTCTCTACAAAACCAGTGCTCCGAATAGCGAACAATGCTTCCATCTATACCGTTCGAGCGGCTTCGGGGACAATTTTGTTCTGTGTGCTTCTACAAACTCTCAGTACGCAATGAATCGTAATTCCAACAATGGTCGTGCATGGCTGTGGAGTTTATCAAACAATGGCTATGGTGACTCTCGTTTAAAAACTCCACAGTCGGATTCTTCGACCCTTTTGGTTTCCTACCGCTATGGAACAATTGGCGTATCTGGCTCTAATGCTATTTTTGGGGCCTCTGGCGCAAGTTGGTTTGCATCCGGAACGCCAGAGTTTCCTTTGAGCACGACGAATGTGGATATAAATCCATATCTTTAAGCAGTTCGAATATCGCAGACGATTGTTATATTGTATAAAGCGGATCCTTGCTTTATGAAAGCACTTCATCTCATCAGATTCTAAAAAAGTCGTTTCTACTAAAGCAGGGGTCCGTCTTTTCTGTAAAATATAATGCATTTGTAGCAGATCGAGAGAACAGAATGAAACATTTTAATCTGTTGGCAATTGGAACCTTGTCTTTGCTTTTAGTCGGATGCTCCTGCAATGTCGGCGAAGCAACGCCAACGCCATCATCGCAAATGGCATCTGATGATATAGTCACCCCCTCAACAACCGAACATACATTATCACTTTGCGTTCCGAGCTCCGAGAAAGGGATGTATACTGTAGATTCGATTGCTAATGGGTATGGCAACATTTTTTATATTGATTTTGAGACAATGCAGCAGATACCTTTATGCGATACACCAAATTGTACACACTCAAATGATAGCTGCACTGCCTGGCTGCAAATTGATGAAAGCGGTTTTCTCCCCGGAATTTTACAACTTGGGAATTCAATTCTTCTTGTGCAAAACGGCGAGTCATCAAACCACCCTGCTTGCATTTGGATTGCTGATGCGAACGGAGAAAACAAGAAATTGTTATTCAGTGCCCAAAGCGGACAGAGCATCGGCCCTGCTTTTTATACAGATGAAACAAATTCGTCATTGTATTTTGTTTTGTCAGAGGTATCCGAATCGTCGGGCGGGATAACGGAAAAAAAGACCTTAAGCAAATTAGATGTAAAAACAGCGAAAATAGTTCCGTTAATGGATATAACAGATTGTGGCCTCTATTCGGCTTGCGGAGACTGTTTTATAGTTTATCAGGCAAACGAAAGAGAACAGCACTTCTATTACCTTTATCCGGGATATGACACGGCCGCGATTCTTGCGAGTACACCTTTCTATAGCAATGAGACTTCAAAAACAGGAGCTTTTGTTTCCGTCGACACACTTTTCGAGTATGACTATCAAACAGCTTCTCTAAAAATGCGGAATTTACTTACCGGCGAGGAAAAATGTTTTGACTGTTCCCCTTATGCAGAGCAGCCGGATGATGAGCATCGTCCTGATTGCAGAGGACCATATGGGAAATACCTGCTTTACGAAACATCTTATGTGAGCAAAGAGGGGTATTTTCTGCCACACTATCGAGTATTAAATCTCGAAAACGGTGAGTTTTCCGAAGAGATGAATTTGAAAGATTCTCAAGGGAATTTCCTTACATCGTTAACCGTAGTAAAAGATCAATTTTGTGTTGTCTACGATTACACATCCGTCAATATCGCCGTTGCCGATGACAACACGATGGAAAATGTTTTGATTCCAAAATACGCATTGCTCTCACAAGATGACTATTTTCACTCGCGTGATAATTTTCATCCGATTTCTAACGATAGCTTTTGATTCATAATGGCCTGATTCCTTTTTTATGCATTTATCTTTTCGCTACACGGAGAGACTCTGCCATGCAACTGGAACTGAACGATCTGCGCAAAACCTATCTGCTGCCCGCCCCGCTGCTGCACCGCCGCGGGCAGGGCAAACCGAAAACCAAACAGGCTCTGGCCGGGGTCTCCATCACCCTCGGCCAGGGCCTGTATGGCCTTTTGGGGCCGAACGGCGCGGGAAAATCGACGCTGATCGGCATCATCACCGGCGGATTGGCCGCCGATTCGGGCGAGGTGCTATGGTGCGGCCGCCCCGCGCACGGCATTGCGTTCCGCCGCATTCTTGGCTATATGCCGCAGCAGCAGGGACTGTACGACAGCTATACTGGGCGGCGCTTTCTTGCCTACATGGCTGCCTTAAAAGAAATTCCTAGAAAAGCCGTTGCAGTCGAGGTTGATCGTGTGGCCGCTGCCGTAAATTTGACTGCTGAGTTGGACAAGCGCCTTTCTGCATATTCCGGCGGCATGAAGCAACGCCTGCTGTTGGCATCCGCCCTGCTGGGCGACCCCAAGCTGTTGATTTTGGACGAACCGACGGCGGGTCTTGACCCCAAGGAGCGCGTTCGCCTGCGTGAATTGCTGGCAGATATGGCGAAAGACCGCATTATTCTTGTGGCAACGCACGTTGTTTCGGATGTAGAAACAGTAGCAACCAAGGTTATTCTTTTGCGCGCCGGCAAGATCGTGGATGCCGCGCCCGTGCCGGAGTTGATTGAAAAATACGCACCCGGCCAAGGTCTTGAGGATGTCTACCTGAATGTGTTCGGTGAGGGGGACGGCAAATGAGCCTGTTTTTTGCTGAACTCCGCAAGGTATGGGGCGGCAGAGTGTTTCCCGTCCTGCTGGCGATACTGGCATCCGCCAATCTCTTGCTGCTGTGGATGGGCACCCGCCCCACCGCCAAACAGCCGCCCGCCGCAGCCTATCGTGCCGTCGGCGCGCAGCTCGACGGCCTGACGATGGAAGAAAAGGGCGCGTACCTGCACGGAAAATATACCGAGATTGAGAGCCTTGTCAAGATCGGCGGCTTCTACCGCGATATGGCCTACGCCGGCAGCAGCTACCTGCAAGCCTACCGCGACGAGAACGCTGCGATGTTCGACGCCTACGAGCAGGAATACAAGGACAAAAGCTATACACTGTTCACCGACGACCTGAACACCGAGTACCGGCTGTTCAACCAGCTGCAAAATGAGTACGACACCGTGGCCGCCTACACCGATTTTCTGGACGGCGTGCAGACCAAGGCGACGCAGCTGGCGGGCATCTCGATCTTTCAAAACGACAAGACCGGCTACGACCTAAAGAATATTGAACAGACCGCCGAGGTCTACGCCGGGCTGGGCGCGACCGAGATCGACTACTACCCGCAAAAGGGCCTGTACACGGCAATCTCCTACGCCTTTACCGACCTGATTTTGCTGGCATCTATGCTCTTGCTGGCGCTGATTCTTGTGCGGCAGGAGCGCGACAGCGGACTGCTGAGCCTTGTGCGCAGCCTGCCGGGCGGACGGTTGAAAACAGCCCTTGCCAAGCTGGCGGCATTTGCTGCCAGCTTATTGGTCGTTCTTACGGTGCTGTATGGGGTCAACCTTGCCTATTGCTCGGCGTCCTTCGGTTTAGGCTCGCTGAATCGCACCATTCAAAGTGTTCCCGCCCTGATGCGCTGCACCATGCAGATCACCGTCGGGCAATACCTGCTTCGGTTTTTGCTTGCCAAATGGGCGGGCGCGTTTGTGATGGGGCTTTGGGTCATGCTGGCTGCCCTTGTCGCCAAACGTGCCGCCGCCGGGTGGATCGGCGCGTTGGCGCTGCCGTTGGCGATGTACGGCGTGCGCGCGGCTATTCCGGCCACGAGCCACCTCAACGTGGTTAAATACGCGAACCTCGTCAGCCTGCTGCAGACCAACGAACTGCTCGGCAACTATCGCAACCTGTTCTGGTTCGGCACACCGATCGGGCTGCCGTTCGTCGAGTGGACGGCGGCGGTGTGCTACGGAGCGCTGTTCGCTGCGGCGTTCTGCACGGTATTCGCCCGCGCACAGCTGCTGCCCGCCGCCAAGCGCGGCCTTGTGTTGGGGCTGACGCGCAGGACGAAAGCGACCTCTATTATAAAGGAAGAGGGCCGCAAGCTGTTTGTGCTGAACGGCGCAGCAGTGTTTCTTGCGGCCTTTCTGGCGTTCGGCGTGTATCAGGGCGTGACAAGCGAAAGCTATATTGATGCCGACGAAATTTATTATGCCTACTACATGAAGCATATCTCCGGCCCGTGGACGGCGGAGAGCCGCGACTGGTTGACTGCACAGGGCGAGGAGTTTGCCCCGATGCTGGCCGTACAGCGGCGCGTGGCGCGCGGAGAGCTGAGCAACGAGGCAATGCTGGCCTACGGCGCACTGCAGCAGAAGTACAATATTTACCAGCAGGTCGTGCAAAACAATATCAACTACTACTTAAAGGAGCACCCCGGCGCGTGGCTGGTGTACGAGAGCGGCTACAAAAAGTTGTTCGGCTTCAGCGGTACCGCTGACGTGCAGGACACGCTGTGGGCAGGGCTACTGTGCGCACTGTGCTTCAGCGGTCTATTTGCGATGGAGCGTAAGGGTGGAATGGATGAAATTCTGGCATCTACTCCTTTAGGCCGGAAATACACCGTGAAAGCAAAGCTGCGGCAAAGCACAGCGGTTGCGGCAGTAATAGCTTTCGGAACGGTTTTGCCTCATCTATGGCAGGTTCTGCGCGACTATGGCCTCCCCTCTTTGCTGGGACCGGCAATGAGTATCTCCGACTTGCAGGCTGTACCCAAGTTTATAACCCTGTCGGATTTGCTGATTTTCTGGCTAATCTGTCGTTTCGCGGCCTGCCTCTGCATGAGCCGGATCACCTTATGGCTTGGACAGAAATTGGGGAATTTGCTGACTGCGCTCTTTATCAGTGCAGTTACCTATTGCCTGCCCACACTGCTGAGCCTTTCCGGAATGAAAAATGGTATCGAGTGGCTGGGATTCTATCCTCTATTCCATGCTGCAGCGCTCTGGCAAAACCAAGGCTATAACGCCAACGGAGAAAGCTACAACGCAATGTGGATTCCGATTTTTCTGGTATGCGCAGCATTCTTCCTCGCGTGGGCGATTGGTCAGGCTCTTATTGACGATTATGACATGATAGGTGTTCCAGATGAAGTACTATAAAAATCTGTCCATAGATGAATCTAACTGTACCGTTAAAAAAGAGGGCCAGCCGATTCACCTGACTGCCATGGAGTATCAGCTGTTTGTCACATTGCTCGACTATTCCGGGTGTGTCTGCTCCCGGAATCTTCTGCTGTCATCCGCTTGGCATATCACAGCACCGATTCAGACACGGACGGTCGATGTACATATCGCGAAATTACGGAAGAAGCTGGACTTGGGGCAAAATGAATTGAAAACCGTAACGAGGCATGGGTATGCACTTTCTACGCAAGAAAGCTGTAGAGTAAATCATTCAGCCTGAGATTTTTTATAATGTAAAGTAGCGCAATACATCCGCACGATTGCCGTCAACGCTCACCTCCAGATGCAAATGACTGCCTGTAGCCCTGCCTGTATGCCCAACATAGCCAATGACTTGCCCGACCTGCACCTGCTGACCGGTGGTGACGCAGATGGACGAGCAGTGGGCGTACAGTGTTTCCAGCCCGCCGCCGTGGTCGATTTGAATGTAGTAGCCATAGCTGCCGCCCCAGCTGTCAAGACCGTTGGCAACAGTGACGATGCCGTCTGCGGCGGCGAGGATCGGCGTACCCTCGGCACAGGCAATGTCGGTGCCGGTGTGGGAGCTGACTTCGCCGGTGATGGGGTCCACGCGGTGTCCGAACTGTGAGGTAATCGTACCCGCAATCGGCAGCGGCCATTGCAGGGTGCCTGTCGGTGTGCGGGTGCTGTCCGGGTTCATAAGTTTTCCACCGCCCTGTGCAAAACCGCCGAGCAATTCTGCCCACAATTCTTCATACTGCGGGTCTTGCAGGAGTTGCAGGTATGTGCTTTGGCGGGCGGTAAAGTGGTAATCTGCCGCCATTTCGCCCGGCGTTTTGTGGGTAAGACGTATTACAAGAACCGTTTCGGTTATCTCTGTTGTGGTTGCTTTTCCGTTTTTGTCCGTCGTTTCTATAACGGCGGTTTCCGCACGAGTGGAGTAGTCCACCGCGTTCATCGCCCACATAATTTCCCGCAGCTTGTCCACTTGATTTTCCGTCAGCGCCGCAACGGGTGCGCCTTGTTCGCTGCCCGCCACATACGAAGAAAAGACCGCCAAGACATCCTGCCAGCGAATGTAGTACACATCATCGATGGCTGTAATGTCTTGGCGGTCGTGCTGTACTGTCTCGGAGATTTCTTCCAGCCTGTCGCGGTATTCTGCCGTCAGGGTTTCTACGGCTTCGCGCACGGTGACGGACGCTGCGTTGGGGGCATTGGCGGCAAAAAAGATGCCGTAGGCCGAGCCGGAAACAAACGCTACAAGGCTGATTATAATGACTATGCTTAGGGCAAAGCTTGCGCCCGCCGCAAGAACCGCTGTTAGGCTGTGCAAGCCGGCAAGAAAGTTCCGAATTGCCGAGCGCACCGCCACAGCCGTTCTGCCTGTGCCGCCCGCAACCTTTTTCGCGGCAAACCGTATTTTTTGCGCATAGGTCTGCATCTGCACTTGGGTCGTCACACTGTGCACAGTTTGATTTGCGGCGGTGCGGATCCGGCGCTGACCCTGGGTCACGCCGCGAATATCACGCGGCGCGGTCTTGGCGGTGACGACTTTCTCTTTCGCCCGCTGTCGGGGCAAATCTGCCCCACGGCGCGGGCGTTGGTCTGCATCGGGCAGCGTGCCGTACCTGACCTGTTTCGGGCTGACACCGCGCTCACCGGCGGCGTGGGCGCGGGTGGTTTCAGCTTGCTCTGCGGAACGGCGTTCCCGGTACTTTTCTATCTGTTTGCAGGCAAACTTGCGCCCCTGCTGCACGGTGAAATCTGTGTTTTGCTTGATGACCGAATAGGATGTATCGGTTACCGCCGAGCTGGTATCTTGCGCAGTTGTATAATCACCGTCTCCCTGCGTAGAAGTGCTTTCCCGCAGCATGGTTCGGCTTTTCTCCTTGCCCTCCGTCCACGCCTTTTTCAGTGCAGCTTTCGGGATTTTCCCTGCAGCATTGCTTCTCGGCACACGCTTGGTTGGTTTTTCTTTTATCTCTTTCATGGCATCACCCCTGTCATAATTTCTTCAAAAGAAGTTTCAAAATCGTTCAAACGGCTTTTAAATTCTGCACACAAGTCGCCGCTATAATAAGTCTCGTAATCAAAACAAACGCGGGAAGCATCCCGCACACCACTGCGCCTTAGACCATGCCAGAGCAATCGCTCGGTCAAGGCCAGACAACAAATTGGGCTAAAGGGCCATTACATATAAAAAACAATGCTGTATCTTCCGATTCTGGACGATACAGCATTTTCTTTGCAATTATGAAAGGATATCGCTATAATAAGGCTATAACCTTGAAACATGAGGTTTCGCCCATGAATTTATATATCAGCACCTCTGAAAATGTTTGTTGCTTGCTATATTCTTTGCCTTAATCTACCACCTATGAGCAAATAACTACCACCTATCGTGAAACAATAGAAATATTCTCCACGATTTCTTATAATATAGCCGTGGAAAGACTAACTATTAAAAGTCAAGCCCCAAAACAAAATTTTCGAGAGAAATTTTA
>OAWJ01000861.1_pt1 | contig 21325 bp, 20 predicted proteins | sample 1517021 | NCBI WGS metagenome assembly OAWJ01 (sample SAMEA2580121, study PRJEB22360) | human gut metagenome | biome: human gut; feature: human-associated habitat; material: faeces | place: Denmark | collected 2008/2010
TCAAGACCCCTCCCTACGGTGTGGGGTGAGACGGGGTGGCAAAGCAGTAACGGGTTGTTATGGAAAGCGCGCGGGCCGGGCATGCCCGGCCCCTACGGGGGTGATGGTGGAGGGAGCGGTATATTTTCAACATCCGGCACACGTGAATGTGGAAAACACTTGCAATTTCTACCTTATTATAATAGTATAGAGTCAACATACTTGAAACGAGGTCCTGTCATGATCCTGGCATTGAATATCGGCAACTCCAATATTACGTTTGGCGGGTATACGCCGGACGGCAAGCTGGTGTTTTCGTCGCGGCTGTTTGCGGACACGGCGCTGAGCAGTGATGAGCTCCTGTACAAAATCGTAAACATGCTGGCGCTTTACGGGGCGGAGCCGCAGCAAATCACGGCGGTCATCTTTTCCAGCGTGGTACCGGCGCTGACGCCGCGGCTGCGCGAGGCCCTGCGCAAGATGTGCGAGTGCCAGATCATGGAGGTCGGCCCCGGGCTGAAAAGCGGGGTGCGCATCCGCATGGACAACCCGGCCCAGCTGGGCGGCGAGCTGCTGTGTGCCATCGTGGGCGCGCTGCAGCGGTGCACGCCGCCCTGCGTGGTGGTGAACTTTGATACCGCCACTACCCTGCTGGCTGTGGACAGCACCGGCGCACTGGTGGGCGGCAGCATCCTGCCGGGGCCGCAGTGCTCGCTGTCGGCGCTGGTGCGCAACACGGCGCAGCTGCCCCAGGTGGAGCTGGAGGCCCGCCCGCGGCGTTTGCTGGGGGCCAACACGGCGGACTGTCTGCACAGCGGCATTGTGTACGGCACGGCGGCCATGCTGGACGGCATGGTCGCGCAGATCCGCGCAGCGCTGGGCGTCCCCGACGCGCCGGTGGTCGCAACCGGCACGCTGCCCGACAGTGTGCGCACGGCGTGTGCGACGGATATTGTGTACCGCGAGACGCTGGTGCTGGAAGGGCTGTATTGGATCTGGAAGAAGAATACGCGGAAGTGACGTTTTGGTTGCGGGCCATCCCTGTAGGGGGCGGCGTTCTCGACGCCCCGCGGAGGGGTCAAGACCCCTCCCTACGATGCAAACCAGTAACAGGCGGCGACGTAAAGTTGCGAGCCGGGCATGCCCGGCCCCTACGGGGTGGTGGATGGTTGGCGGGTGCCGGCCGGGAGGTGCGGGCGGCATATATGCCGCTCCCTACTGGCAGGCGTATTGTACTATCCGTATTCCGGACAAACATCATTATATATCCAAAGAGGTGCTGCCCGCGCCTCTTTCTTTTTTTGTGGTGTCGTGTTATAATATATTATGTATAGTTGTGTACAAAATTTACAGAGAAAGGTATTTATTCATCACCCATGCAGCATTTGAAAAACTTTAACTGGAAGAAATTCCTCTTGCAGGGGGTGCTCCCCTTCCTGCTGGCGGTGGCGGTGGGGTTCATCTCCCGCTATCAGCTGGAGCTGTCCGACGGCGTGGCCGAGAGCTTTTTGCAGCTTCAATGGCCGCTCTACGCGCCGCTCAACGCGCTGACCGCCTTTTGCCTGACGCTGATTTTGTTTGCGCTGCTCGGCAAGTGGAGCCGCGCAACGGGCATTTCGGGCGCGGTGTTCACCGTCATTGCGCTCATCAACTACTACACCCGCGACCTGCACGGCTCGGCGCTGATGCCCCAGGACATTTTGAACCTCGGCACCGCCGCCGAGGTCATGGACAGCTACACCCTGAAAATCACGCAGGACGTTGTGAAGATCGCGCTGCTCTACCTGCCGATTCTGGCGATTGCGTTCGTACAGGCGCGGCTGGTCAAGGGTGCGCCTAAGCGCGCCGGCTGGAAGGCCCGCGGCGTGCGGGCGGCGGGCAGCGCACTGGGCGTGTTTCTGGTCATGTTCTTCGGCTACTTCGGCCCCGTGACCATAAAGCCCAAGACGACCTACGGCTGGGCGTGGCAGAACACCTACTACACCTACGGCTATCTGGCCGGGACGATTGAGGCCACCAGCCTGATGGCCGACCCTGTCATTGAGCCGGAGCACTACAACGACGCCGCGGCGGTAAACACCGCCCGCAAGGCCGACGACTACATCGCCCCTGCCAGCCCCGAGAGCGCCGAGGACTACCCCGACATTGTGCTGATCCTGTCCGAGAGCTTCTACGACTTTGACCTTGTCACCGACCTGCAGGCCGATACCGACATCATGCCGGTCACCAAGAACCTGCCCAACTCGGTCTACGGCCACACGATCAGCCCCCATGTGGGCGGCGGCACAAACTCCACCGAGTACGAGATGCTGACCTCCAACTCGCTGATCCTGATGCCTAGCATCACGCCGTTCAACTGGCTGAACCTGTACAACGCCAACAGCGTTGTCAGCTACCTCAAGGGTCTGGGCTACTCCACGATGGCCGCCCACCCCTACACGAACTCCAACTACCGCCGTGACTCCGCCTGGCTGGCGCTGGGCTTTGACGAGACCCATTTCCAGAGCGATTTTACCACGCAGGAGACCTACGGGGACCGCCCGTACCAGACCGACTCGGCCACCTACCGCGACTGGGAAACGATGTACGAGGCCATGCCGGAGGACAAGCCGCGGTTCAGCTTCCTGGTCTCCATCCAGAGCCACGGCGACTACGATATGAACGATGCGTCGCTGGATATTGTCCACGCCGCCACCGACTACGGCGACTACGATGCGCTGATGGACGAGTACCTGAGCTGCATCAAAATGACCGACGCCGCCGTGCAGGAGCTGTGCGATTACTTTACCGCGCAGTACGAAAAGACGGGCCGCAAGGTCATTGTGGCCATGGCCGGTGACCACGCGCCCAGCTTTGTGGGCCATGTGGCCGACCCCAGCTTTGCCGAAACCGACAACGAGCTGCAGATTTTGGAGCGCAGCACGCCGTTTTTCATCTGGGCCAACTACCCGCTGGAGCACACGGCAGCCGCCACCAGCACCACCGACCCGCTGAACCGCATGGACATGGTCATGCTGACCCCCACCCTGCTGCAGCAGGCGGGTCTGCCCCTGAGCGACTACTACGAGTACCTGTTGGAAATGAAGCACAACACCCCCGTTGTGACCGCCGCCAACGACTACATGAAGGTGGACGGCAGCACAGCCGAGTACGGCGCAGACCCCGCGCTGGACGAGTGGGCCAAGGGGTATCTGATGCTGGAATACAACAACATCGGTGCGCACGCCAAGCGCGACCAGAGCATTTTTGACCCCGCCGAATAAAGAGGAGGCATCCCTATGACAGGTCTGAAACGAACCCCGCGCAGCCGCGGCGGCTTTACGCTGGTGGAGCTGATCGTGGTATTGGTGATTCTGGGCGTGCTGGCGGCCTTTGCCGTCCCGGCGCTGACCGGGTACATTGACAGCGCCAAGGAAAAGCAGGCCGTCAGTGAGACGCAGGCGTGTGTGATGACGGCGACCCGGCAGGGTGCGCAGAAATACGCCTTGGTGCAGAACGCATCGATAACGGGAAAAAGCGATGGTGCAAATGCTCTGACTGCTTGGGCAGGCGTGTTGGCAAACGAGGCTCCCACCGTGACCGGCGGAGATGTAGCACTTACCGAGGGCAGCGGACAGTATCTGCTGCATGTGAACAACCCGCCTGCGGGCAGCACTGCCACGACGACGATTGCGGCAGATGCCGGGGTCAAGGGCACCGTGCAGGGGATGACCTGCAACGCCAGCGGGCAGGTTTTATACTTAGTGTATACCAGCGCCGATGGGATACAGGTCGTATACACGAACGCGGGAACCACCGCGAGTGTAAATATCGGCAGTGATGAGGCTGTTGTTGTGCCGACGCCGAAGAAGAATGACAGCTCCGGCGGCGGTGAAACCGGCGGGGGCAGCACCGGGGGCGGTATTTCCGGCGGCGGTACGACCGGCGGCACTGCTACAGCAGATGAACATCACTTCATTATCCACTTGCAGGATGTCAGCACTGCGGACTCTACGCCTTTTGCAAACAGAAAATATCGCATTGTAAGTGGCGAAAACTCCTTTGATGTGACCTCTGATGCAAACGGTGATATTCTGTTGGAAATTTCTCCTAAGGAACACCCTCGTGAAAACACTGTTATCGGGGATACGGAGACTACTATCACCGAAGCTAAAGTTCCTGATGACTACCAAGTCATTCCCAGCAGTACAAAAATCTATATCAATGTTTTCAATGATGAGCACGGCTATCATCTCAATTCCATACAGAATAACGGAAGTGACAATACATTTGTTATCGATATGACTACAAGGCGGCTTACCATGATGCGCTTTCCCGTTGCCAAATTGAAGCTGCGCGTCACTGACCCTGATGGAAAGGCGCTGTCCGGTGCTACCTTTACTATTAAGAACGGCTCAGACCTTGTTGGCAAATTCACCAGTGATAGTAAAGGAGAATACTCCATTCCTGTCAAACTGCATGATGGAGATAACATCGGGTATTCTGATGCTTTCCTAACTGCCAGAGACGTAAATAGCCCAACTTATGTTATAACGGAAACTCCTCCTGCCGGATATAAGGGAAGCTTCACATGTTCTTTTAATTTATATTATAAGCCATATCCCTCTAAGCCGACTTCCCATCATACAACCTGGTTCTATATTAATGCTTTTAGCGACAATAGTGGAGAAGGGGGTAGTTATAGTCTGGAAAGCACTGTTGGTGAGCAGGATACTTTTCATGTCACAAACAAAAAACTCTAACTCTGCACTGTCTATATCCGTAAAATTGATAACGCCGGAAATCCTGTATCCAACGCCAATCTAAAAGCTGACAATACCGGCAGCTTTGTTACGCCAGAGCATAAACTACAGGATACAACCAAAATATAGCAGACTGTCAAAAAACGCTTGTAGGGGCGAGCATTGCTCGCCCGTGCCCGTTTGCCTTGCAAAAAATTATCCCGGAAAATGCGTTGCTGCGGTAAGTCGGCGGGCGACCCATGGTCGCCCCTACGCACGCAATAAGGCAAGAATGCAATTTTTTGACGGTCTGCTATATAATTTCACCCTCAATCAATAAGAAAGCCCCCACCCAGCCGCAGAACATCTACGGTTGGGTGGGGGTGGTTTATTTGTAGAGATTGCAGGGGTGCGGCGGCAGCGGCAACACTCCCGGGCGGATATGGGATTTGCCCCTGCGTTCCCTGCCAATCACAAAAACTCTTTCCAGTAAATCTCTGCGCTTCTCGTCATCTCCCGGGAAAAGTCGCTCGCGTACTTGCGCTTGCAAAATGCCTGCACGGCTTTGTCAAAGTCGTAGTCAAGCTGGCCGTTGGCGGCGGCTTTCGCCGCAAAGTCGGCGCGCAGCTCGTCGGGGGTGCGGTCCGTGTACACATTCTCGCAGACGACGGCCTGCTCGGCAAAGCGGGCGGGCTTGGGGCGGCGCTGCTGCTGCTCCGTGGGGCGGCCAAACACCAGCATACAGGCGGGCACAACGTACTGCGGCAGGTGCAGGGCGTCGCGCATGGCCTCCGCATTCTCGAGGACGTCGCCTATGTAGCAGCTGCCGATGCCCAGAGACTCGGCGGCGACCACGGCGTTCTGGGCGGCAATGCAGGTGTCGGCCACGGCCAGCATCAAGTCCCCTGCCCCGGGCTTGCGGGCGTCCGTGATGCCAGCGGCGTGGTAGGCGTTGAGCCAGCGGCGGCAGTCGGCCAGGAACACCAGCACCAGCGGCGCCCCGGCAATGAACGGCTGGTGGTCGCACAGGTCGGCCAGCGTGGCCTTCAGCGCCGGGTCGGTGATGTCCAGGATCGTGTACAGCTGCTGGTTGCCCGCCGTCGGTGCCTGGAACGCCGCGTTCAGGATGGCCGCCCGCTCGTCCGGCGTGACGGGGTCAGTGGTGAATACCCGCACGCTTTTGCGGGCGGAGAGGGCGGAGAGGATAGCGTTGTTTTCCATAATAAGCTCCTTTGTATAGCAAAAGCCTCCCTTGTCAAAGGGAGGTGGACGCCGTAGGCGGCCGGAGGGATTCCGGCGGGCTTTCCGGGAGCAAACCGCTTCCGCGACGCCCGTCGGAATCCCCCAGTCCGCTCCGCGGACAGCCCCCTTTGACAAGGGGGCCTTTTGCCGTTTTATTTAACTTTTCCGTTTCTTCAAAAACTTCCCGATCAGCGTATCCAGCATGCTCAGCACCTCGCGGATGTTCAGCACGCAGACCACCGCGGTGATGCCCACGACGGGCAGCGCCCAATGGGTCAGGTTCATCATGCACCAGATCTCCGCCAGCACCAGCGCCAGATTCAGCACAAGCCACGCCGGGTGGAAGTCGATCTCCAGCAGACCGCGGGTCGAGTAGGCGCGCAGCAAAAACACCAGCATCAGGCTCAGGAAGCTGGCCGGGGTTACGCCCCACGGGCCCCACTGCAAAATGAACAGGTAGTTCAGAATCAGGTTCAGCACCGCACCGGCCAGCATTGTGAACAGCGAGCCGGTAGACCGTTTATACACGACGTAGACGCTGTTCAGGAACTGGTTCAGGCAGGTCAGCATCGAGCAGAGCGTCAGGAACGGAACAAACGTCCAGGCGTCAAAATATTCAGCCTTGAACACCCGCATGAGCAGCTGGCACAGCATGATGATGCCCGCCACGCAGCAGAACAGCACGCTGGCATACACGCGGAATATCTTGGAGAAGAACGCCTCGCGGTCCGTCTCCTCGGTCACGGCGGAGAGCTGCCACGCCTCGTAGAAGATGCTGCCCAAAATCGTGATGATCTGCGGCAGGAAGTACCCCGCCGACAGCAGCCCGACCCAGTGGTTGCCGCTGCGGCCCGCGTAGCCCTCGCACATTCCCTGCACAAAGAACATGTCGCTGGCGTTGATGATCCAAAAGCTGATGGACGCCGGGATCATCGGCAGGCAGTAGCGCAGCATCTCCTTCCACAGCGCCTTGTCAAACGCCTTGGGCTTGAAGTACCGCCAGCACCCGCCCGCAATGAACACAAACACCATGGATGTCAAATCTGCCAGCGCGTTTGCCAGCAAAAAGCCTGCAGCGCCCATTTTTAAGACGCTCAGGAACAGCAGGTAGTAGAGCAGCAGGCTCAGCGTTGTCAGCACACCGTCTATGGCGACCAGCCGGTTCAGCATCCGCGAGCGGATGAACTGGGTACACAGCGTTCTCATACAGCTGGCCAGCACGCAGAGGTACAAAAAGCCCAGGTACTCCGCAGCGTTGGGGATGAGCCGCACCAGCGGCATGGCCAGCAGCAGCACCACAAAGCCCAGCCCGATAGTCGCCGCGCCGTTGACAAAGACGCTGGATTTGTTGGTCGCTTTGTCCAGCCCGAACCGGATGACCGCATAGGCCACGCCAAGGCTGACCACCGGGATCAGCAGGTTTGTGGCCTGCTGCAAAAGGCTGGACACGCCCATGACGTCCGGCGAGTCGAGCGCGTAGCTCAGATACGGGCGGATGAAGAAGCTGAGCAGCTTGGAGCTGAAGTTGGAGATGGCAAACAGCAGCGTATTGCTGACCAGCGTCGTATATTTTTTCTGTGGAGACGGCAAGATGGGAACCTCCCTTATTTGTAGAGTATGAAGCCTTCCCCTCCGGGGGAAGGTGGCCGAGCGAACGCGAAGGTCGGATGAGGGCAAACCTTCCGCCGGCACCCCGTTCACGGGCAATCGCGGCAGACTCCCGCCCTCACCGCAGCTTCAGCATCCGTTCCCGCTGCTTATAATCCGGCAGCACCTCCGCCACCGCGGCCCAGAACGCCGGGCTGTGGTCGGGGTGGGCAAAGTGACAGAACTCATGCACAACAACGTACTCCTGCGCGGGCAGCGGCATCGTGCAGAGCCGCCGCGCAAACGCCAGCGTGCCGGTGCGCAGACTGCACGACCCCCAGCGGGTGTTCATGTCACGCACCGCAATTTTGGGCATCGCGCCGCCCGGGCAGGTCGCCGCAAACTGCGGATAGTATGCCCGGCACAGCGCCTGCATATAGGCCAGCGCCTCGGCCTTGGGCGGCAGCGCGGGGGCCTCGGCGGCCTCTCGTTCGCGCCGGGCCGCGGCACGCGCCTGTGCGGTGCGCACCCAGTCGGCCCGCGCCGTGACAAAGGCGTCCACATAAGCCGCAGGCACCCGCGGCGACGCACTGGCCGCCACACTGCCGTCGGCCCGCACGCGCAGGTTGATGTTGCGCACCCGCCGCCGCGTCAGCGTGTAGGTGATGCCGCCCGCCGTCCGCTCCATGCCCGCCCCCCCTTTTGCAAAAGTATATAGTTTATTGTACACGCATTTGCCCAAAAGTGCAACAGTTGCCTGCGGCGGCGCATTGTGGTATGATACTGCCAAAAGGGGGCTTTTGCATGAAATCGCTGTTTTTTGTTCTGCCCGCCCTGCTGCTGGGCCTGACGGCCTGCGGCGCGCCGGTGGCCGCCGTGACCCTGCCCGACACCGTGCAGGTCGAAAAGACCCAGACCGCCGAGACCGCCGTCCTCTACGAGGATGCCGACGGGCGTGAGGTCAGCCCCCGCCGCGCTGCCCTGACCGAGTGGCGCTGGTCTGTGGCCGATGACACGATTGCCGAGGTCGATCCCAGCGGCATTGTGACCGGTCTGCGCGGCGGCTCGACCACCCTGACGCTGCAAAGCGCCGACGGGAAAATTTCCGCCAGCTGCCCGGTGCAGGTGTCCAGCCCGCTGCGCGGCATTGCTTTGGACGACTACACGCTGTATTTTGACGACGAGCTTGTGACCTGGATCACCGCCGACGGCACGCGCGAGTCCGACTACGCCTACGCCAGCCGCGTCGGCGCAGTCTGCCATCTTCTGCCGGAGGACACCACCGACCACCCCGCCGTGACCTATCACATCGCCGACGAGCGCATCGCCCGCTTCGACGGCTCCTGGCTCGTGCCCGTGAATTACGGTACCACGACCCTGACCGCCGACTGCGGCGGGTTTACAGCGCAGTGTACCGTAACGGTGGTCAGGCCGGAGGAATAGGCAAAAGGAAACGAGGGGATGTACAACAGCCCCTTTGGTAACCCTCCCGTCCATCTCCCGCGCCCTAAAAACAGCCCGCGGGGCTGTTTTTGCCCCGCGGGACGCGGACGCGGGGCCCGGGCTGTTCGATTCCCGTACTCCTCTACTCCTTACAATGTATAATAAAAAGAAAAAAGCTCAACCTCTTGCGAAGTTGAGCTTTTTGGTGACCCGTACGGGAATCGAACTTCTATCATTCTACAAATATCCTTTAATGCAATACGTACTAACGATAATTTTATCACTGGTATGGATTTCATTAAAGGGTATTTTTATATCTGTGTGGTACAAAGTGTGGTACTCTTCATATAAAAAGTGTGGTACAGCACCTGCTTGCAAGAATAAATAAAAAAGTTGGTGATACCCCTCTTGCCAGTACGTGCGAACTGAATATCATGATAATAAAGCCACCTACTGAAAATTACTCAAAGGAGATTATTATCATGAAAGGCAAATATTTGAATTTGCGGTCCGAAATCATCCGCGCAGGCTTTACCTGCTACAATGTCGCGGAGGCCATCGGCATTTCCCCGCAAGCATTGTCGCAGAAGATGAACGGATATTCGCTCTTTTCGGCAGAGGAAATCGCACGCATCGGAAGGTTGTTGAATATCAATAAGGACGATTACTACACTATTTTCATCGAGCCAGTCACATAAAATGGCCGGCTCTAAGGAGTCCGCATGTATACCACACAAAGTAAAATGATTTCTCGCGCAATCTGGGTTGAGAAAAAGCACGTTTGGAAAATCAACCTCCAAAAGAACGGTGTCCGAAAGTCTTTTTATTCAAGCGTCCCGGGTGACAAAGGCCGAAAGATCTGCGCCCAAAATGCAACCTCGTGGTTGTCTGGAGCTTGCCCATTTAGCGTCAGCGAACGTACAACGGTTGATACCGTGTTTGAGCGCTACCTCCAAGATAAGGCACTCGAAACCACAAACATCTACACCATCCGCAACAGGTATAACAACCACATTAAACCTATAATTGGCAAAGTCCCGGTTATGCTACTAACTAAGCAGGATTTAAAGCGAGTTATCTATACCGCATACAGAAAGCACAATCTTAGTCAAAAAAGTCTTAAAAATATACGCGGCGATTTATCTGGATTCTGTAATTATTTGGACTGTGCCGATATCCGGAACGATTTGCGTACATCAAACATTAAAATTCCCTCAAACGCCAAAAAAGGTCAAAAGCAAGCACTTGACGTTTCTTCGCTTAACATCTTATTCACCGAATCTCAGGTGCCTTATAATGGTACGATTTGTCAAGACAGCTTAATCTATGCATATCGATTCCAAGTCGTTACAGGGTTACGTCCTGGTGAATTGATGGGCCTTGAGTGGGGCGATATTGACAATGATTATATACATATACGCCGTGCCATCAATGCTAAAGGCATCACTACAAATGGGAAGAACGAATTTGCCGCACGCGACTTCCCGCAGACTCGATATACACGTATGCTTTTAGAAAGTCAACAAGTCTATCGAGTCACTCCGTTAGACCCTCATGAGAGGGTCTTTGGAAGCACTGGTCAACTATGCTACCGTAAACGCTGGGGGATCTATTGCAGGTATAACGGTATCCCTTATATTACGCCGTATGAGCTGCGACATACCTTTAGCTCAATCTACAAAAATCACTTTAGCAACTGGGTTTACGAGGAGTTAGTTGGTCATACACATCCTGGTGTTAATGGTGTCTATATGCACCCGATGGATGGAGACATGGACGGCGTTCCTGCTCTGCTTGACAGCTTGCTTGATGAAAGACTTTCATTAGGTAGAGCAAAGCGGATGCTCTTATCTAACGGCCAAACCAAATAAAAAAGCACTTTATAAAGACGAGCTTCATTCAAGAAATTTGTAATTAAGTTCGTCTTTTCTTTATTGTCCACCCTTGCGAACTGAGTAGAATTATAAGCACAGGGAGCGAACAAGCAAGATACATCCTCTCGGTTGTCATATTGCTTTACGTTTCCTCCATCAGAAAAGGGAGGTGACAGAAATGTCGTTTGGTTCTATCAACAGCAGTGCTCGACACACTTGCTTTTGGTTGCATCTATCCGGCACCATTCCTTAGTTACCAATGGCGAGGACAGTACTTCGGAAACAACATAACGATAATGCCAAGGAGGAAATAACCATGAAAATCATTGGTTATAGACGCAGTGACTTTGTCACGAAAGAAGGCCGTCCCGTCACCGGCTGCCGCATCTACCTCGCAACGGAGATTGCCTCCCAGAACGGGGAGGGCGTCTTCGTCAGGGATATGTATCTCTCTGACGCTAAGATGGCCGAACTTAAAATCAACCTTCATGACCTGATGGGACGCGAAGTGAAGATTTTCTACAACGAGTACCGTAAGCCTGAGAACATTGTGGTGCTCGACTAAGGTTTCCAAGCACACTGTAGGACGCGTTAGCGGCCTCACCTCAAAAATGGGGCTTGTCTCATTTTTGAGGTAAACCAATCAACACCCATACAGCACCTTGAAAATTTTATAACGACAAGCGTACGCTATGGACTTAAAGCCGCCACACAGGTATGGAGCTAGTATTACCTCCATACCTGTGTGTACAGTCCATAAAGCCTATAACTATAAGCTTTAAAGCGTACACAGCGGCTTTGTGTCCGTAGTGTACTGGGTACACTATATGGCAAAAGGTTACGCGACACGCCGTTACCAGCTGACAATCAACAATCCACAAGAGCATGGCTATGATCATAATGTTATCAAGGCTGCTCTTGAAAAAGGAGCCAAGCTCCTTTATTGGTGCATGGCTGATGAAGTGGGGCAAGAGGAAACCTATCACATACACTTATTTTTAGTATATGAAAATCCTGTAATGTTCACAACCCTAAAGAACAAGTTTCCTACTGCGCACATCGAAGTGCCTCAATGGGGAAAAAATTCCGAAAACTATGCTTACATCCGTAAAGAGGGTGCTAAGTATAACAAGGATGCAAACGGTCACTACAAGTATACCGACTCCAAGGGAAAAGTACATGAAGGGATAAACTACTCTGACACGTTTGAAGAAAGTGGCAGTTTACCCCCTGACAGCAAGCAGGGCGACCGTAACGACTTACGGACTCTGTATGCACTGATTGCATCCGGGGCAGACAATGCGCAAATTCTGGGTGAGCACCCGGAATACCTGCGAGATATCTCCCACATTGACCGGACAAGGCAGACCATCCTGGAGGAGAAATACCGCAATGTATTTCGCCAGATGACAGTCACCTATATCTTTGGCCCTACTGGCACAGGAAAAACTAGGTCGGTAAAAGAAGGATGCGGATACTCAAACTGCTACGCGGTGTCTGACTATCACCATCCTTTTGATGGCTACCGGGGGCAGAAAGTGATGCTCTTCGATGAGTTCCACAGCAGCTTGCCCCTTAATAGCATGCTGCAATACCTGGATGGCTATCCTTTGGAATTACCCTGTAGGTATGCTAACAAGCAGGCTTGCTACACGGAAGCATACATCATTTCCAACTTGCCGTTGGAGAAGCAGTATGTTTCCGAGCAGCACGAAAAGCCGGAGGCTTGGGACGCGCTCTTGCGGCGCATCAACTGCGTTCGGGTTTTTGACCTCGACGGCAGTCACAAGGACTATACGGTTCACGAGTATTTTCACCCTTGCACCACACCGACATTTGAGCAAATAGAGATTGATGATTGTCCGTTCTAGCGGATGAAAGCTGTGCTATCAGGCTATACGGGCATTTATTTTGAAAGGAGATTTAATCATGCGTAATGATTCTGATCGCCTGCAATGGCAGACGGAAAAAAATTATATCATGAATACGTTCCACAATGGGCTTAGACGTATTCAAACCGATTCAAAGACCGCACAGCAATATGTGCTGCTGTGCCTCGCACTCGCAGTTGCCGCCCTGATTATGGTTTCGGGCGGCTCTGGCGAGGACGTGATTTCGGTAGTATTTAGACCGTTCGTTAATTTTATTCGGGTAATTGCATGGCTGGCAGAGTGCCTTGGCGTCATTTACCTCTTTGGTTATATCCCCCACAGTTGGTCATATTACGACGATTTTTCGCGTGCTGGTATCTGCAACCAGGCGCATGAAGCACCACTGCTAGTTAAGGCCAACAGGGATGGTAATATTCAACAGCTTACTTTCAGCCTTAAAGGCTGCCCGCTCGAATACTGGGAAGACAATCGGACAACAATCGAATCCGCACTTAATGTGACCGTCCTCTCTATCACTCAGGGCAGCAACAACCAGCTCTTTGACCTTCGTGTTGTTGCCGGGTGCAACCTTATGGGGCGGCTAATCCCGTGGGCAGATACATATATGGACGATAGCGACACAAAAATCGTCTTGGGCATCAATGCGGCAGGCATTCCCGTTAGCATTGATTTTAGCCAGCTGCCTCATTGGCTTTTGGCTGCTGCCACCGGCATGGGTAAGACGCAGTTGGCACTGTTGATTCTCTACCAGCTGTCGCAAAAAGGCTACGACATCTACCTCGCCGATTATAAAGGTGTGGACTTCGGCCCCGAATATCGTAAGACGGGGCATTATGCAGATGATGATGCTGCCCTTGAGCAGATGCTTGACAGTGTTGTACATGAGCTTAACCATCGCCGTACAGAGTTTTCTATCGCTGGCTGTGCAAATCTTGAGGAATATGTCCAGACGACCGGAGAAGAACTGCATCGAATCGTCGTTATCCTGGATGAAACCTCGATGATTCTTGATACAACTGGACGTGATAAAGATGGCAAGGCAGTAGTTGCCTCGATTACGAACAAGCTCCTCGCCATTGGCCGTCTGGGCCGTGCGCTCGGTATTCATCTGCTTGTGGCAACTCAGCGCCCCGACGTAGGGTCTGTTCCGGGTAGTCTTAAAGCACAGCTTGACGGTCGTATTTGCGGCCACACTGCCGATGCACAGAGTTCCATTGTTATCTTGGATGACGGCAGTGCCGCAAAGCTCCCTGCTATTCCCGGACGCTTCATCATCCGCAATGGCAGTGGGTCGGACGAAATTATTCAGGCTTACTACTATCACCAGTGACCAAGGAGTCGACTATGAAAAATCCACCTCTACAACAGGGCCATGACGGCCCGCGGGCACCACCGTTGCGTCCTTATCAGGCTGACACCCTTCAGCGTATGAAATCCTACGAGGGAAATGCCGCCCTGTGCGTTATCGCAACCGGCCTTGGCAAGACACGAATTTTTGCTGAGTACATCCGCTGTGATGTACTGGAAAATGACCACCACATACTGATTTTATCTCACCGGGAAGAACTCGTGATACAGCCGTTGGAATACCTCAAAGGCCTTCCCTGCGGCATCGAGCAGGGAACCACACATGCACACGGGGAACCCATCATCAGCGCTTCGGTGCAAAGCCTTGTGGGGCGGCTCGACAAGTACAACCCCTACAGTATCGATACCATCATCATCGACGAGGCCCACCACAGTGCTGCACCGACCTACCGCAAAATTTTTGAGTACTTCAAAAATGCCGTTCGTTTTGGCTTCACTGCAACCGCAATCCGCGGTGATGGTGTCGGCCTGGATGTGGCTTTTGACGACATTTTGTGCGAGTATAACACCCTATACGGCATTGAGCACGGGTATCTTAGTCCTATAGAAGCTTGTCAGGTTAATCTCAAGTATGACTTGGGGACAGTGCAGTACCGTGAGGATACTGGCGATTATGATGCCGCAGATATAGCACGCGTTATGTCTGGCACAGCAGCGGGTATCGCGGAGGCCTACACCTCAAACGCACGTGGGCAGACCATCATTTTCGCACCATCCATTGAAGAGGGCAAAAATGTGACAGCACTGCTCAATTCCCAGCATGGTGCCAGTACCGCGGCCTTTATCGATGGCACTACTCAAAATAGAGGACGTCTGTTGGAGGCCTACCGTTTGGGCCTAATTAAAGTACTTGTCTGCTATGCTGTCCTGACGGAAGGTGTTGACCTGCCGATGACAGAAACCGTTCTACTGGCCCGCCCGGTTGCCACAACCAATGTCGGCCTGTATGCGCAGATGGTAGGTCGCGGCCTGCGGTTGCATCCGGGAAAAAGTGCCTGCAAGATTATTGATTGCGTGGGCATTTCCAGGATGCCGATATGCACGGCAGCAACGCTAATCGGCGAGGAACCGCTAGCTCCCAAACCTAAAAAGGAGCAGGTGGAAAAGTTGCCGGAGGAAACCGAACCGATAAAGGTACTTACAGGTGCGGACATTCCCGATACCTGGATACAAAATCAGAAGGAGGTAGACGTTATGGCACTTGGCGAAGGTGTTACCACCCATGATGTCGCATGGATTACACTCAAGGATGGCGGCTATATACTGCCTATCCCGACCGTAACCTACCGCATCAGCAAACCGCTGACTAACGGCATGGTGTACCTGCGGAAAAATAAAGCGTGCTCCAAGAGTGCGGTGCCATTACAATTTGCATTAGACTATGTGTATCAGGACTTGAAACAGAAGCATGCTAAATATCAACATATCTGGGACAAAAAACAGCGCTATAAGTGGGATAGACAACCCATCACCAATGAGCAAATTGCCCTTATCCACAAGCTGGCCCCGGATTACAAAATTGACACCCATAAAATGACACGAGGGGATGCCTCGCGGGCGATACAACTGCTGACCTACAAGCCGGAAGAATGGACGCCCCAAACGACACCCTCGGAGGTGCAGGACGATGCCAAGAAAAGCCCGTAAACTTTCGTCCTGCGGCGTGTATCACATCATGATCCGTGGAATTAACCGCATGACCATCTTTAATGATGATGCCGACAATCTGAACTTTTTACATATTCTCGATTTTTGCGCAGATGAAAATTTTATCATCATGGCATACTGCCTGATGGGCAACCATCTGCATCTGCTCGCGAAGGATTGTAACGATTCCTTGCAACACATGATGAAGGCCATCGGGGTACGGTACGTTGCCTACTACAACCGCCGCTACCAGCGGACAGGCCCGCTCTTCCAGGGCCGTTACAAATCCCAGCCTGTCACAACCAAAGGCTACTTCCTGCGGGTACTGCGCTATATCCACCGCAACCCGGTCGCTGCCGGAATGGTGCAGGATATGCAGGACTACCCGTGGAGCAGCTACATTGACTACTTTGCTAGTCGAAAAAAGCCGTTATGTCATGTAGACACAAGCTACGCGCTTGCACTGCATGATTTAGATTGGCTGCGGCACTACCACCAGCAGCCAGAATTAAATGCCCGCGGCATTCTGGAGGATTCTCCGCTGCCTGCCTTTACGGATGCTGAGCTTTGTGACTTTGTACGTGCAACGGCAGGCATGGAATGCCACGAAATCCAGCTTTACCCCGAATCCACCGCAACCCCGCTGCTGCGCCGTCTGGTAACACAAGAGGGCGTCAGCATTACACAACTCTCACGGCTTACAGGGATGGCACGCGGAGACATCCGCCGCCGTCTGCTGTGAGCGGTGATACAACTCTCAAAGGAGAAATCCCATGAAGAAAGAAAGCTTTATTTACAGCACTCTCACGATTGGCGGTTCGAAGGAACAGGTCAATGAAGTAATGAAGTACATCTGCGATGACATCTATGACATTGGGAGCATTGATTTGAATAAAATCTGTGCTGTGCCGGTACACCTGAACATTGGCCCCGATGATGAAGTTTCTTGCGGCGAAAAGCTTTACCGCCATTATCTTGATTTAGTTCCTTACCCTACAGAAGAGGAAGAAGAAAATTTTCTTGCTGTTCTTAGCCGTGCAGATCAGCGCCGGTTCCTTTTGGGAAAAATGGCTGTGCTGAACCGGAAGGAATACGGCTATCCTACTTATACCGGCTGGTGCACGGAACACTGGGGTACAGACGAAAACGTGATATCTTTTGAAGAATGTAATGAAAATAGCATTGCATTTCTCACCCATAGCGCACCTGCAAGTGAGGCTATTCATACGCTCTCAATTCTTTTTCCTAAAGTAAAACTTACTTTCGCGTGGGAGGAAAACAAGGTCGCCCTTATGGACGATGAAGTAGTTTTACATTATGAAGTATATCGTTACGGGGAGCTGGCAGAATCCAAATCTGCCATTGCCGGAAAGACCCACTGGCAATATAACGGCAGCTTAAAAAAACCGTTGTACTGCACGCCCCAAGAAGATAATGATTATGGGGAAATCCCTGAAGGAATTTCTGCGGAGGATTTTGAGGAACCGGACGCTATGCCTTTCTAACCCTGCCTCGTTTGAAAAGTAAACATCAAAAGGACGACAGCCTTTATTGGCTCTCGTCCTCTTTTTGTTGTCTAGTCTCAATATTGTCAAATAAAGGGCTGTCCCAAAAAGTTTTAAATGGGATTCCTAACCCCACACATATCCGTGCAACTATTTCAGTTGAAGTATTTTTAGTGGTAGCATAAGGCTTGACAGTCTTTTTAAGGACAGATGGTGCAATGCCGGAACGCTCAGCCAGCTTGTTGACACTGTAGCCGCGCTCGTCTGCAAGCTCCAAAATGCGCAGCTTAATTGCCTCCTGTAGTAGCATTTGCCCTCACCACCGTGTACAATAAAGTATATTTATTGTACCGATTTGCTAAGGGAAAAATCGTCTACCTGGAGACGATTTGAATCTTGCTCTTACGTGCTGATGTGCTATAATATAAAAGGAAGGTGATAAATGGATGCAAAAACTATCCCACACCGCACCGTACATAGCCTATGCTGTGGCAACTGCTGGGATGGCTGTGCTGCTACTCCTTGGCAGCTCGCCGGGAGCAATAGTTGCCCGCAGTTACCGGGCGTATAATGGGCGCGCTGTTCCCGGCTACACAGAATATACGTACCGGGATGTTAATCTGTCCTTCTCGGTGCCGCTATCACCTGTGACCGCGGTGGAAGCACGCGCGAAAAAAGACGGTTATATCTTGTTTGCCTATCCGCGCTGTCCCTACTGTCGCAACCTGCTCCCTGTGCTTGCCGCTGTTGCTACAAGTGAAGGGGTCACGATGGACTACTGCCAGGTAGACCTATATCGGGATATATACACCTACAACTCGGATACTGCCGCACCAGTGCAAACCAGACCAGCGGGGGAAGGCTACACCGAACTGCTAACCTGGCTGGATGACTACCTGGCCGAGTACACCGTCTCCGACCCGGAGAAAAATGAAATTGATGTCGGGGAGAAGCGTATCGGTGCACCGACCATCATCAAGGTGGAAGATGGCAAGCCCGTGTCAAAATGGCAACTATCGGATGCTTCAATATTTGTAGGCGGATACCCGGAAAACAAATACGCAGTCTGGGACAATTCCATACAGGAAGGAGTTGCAGATTCCTTGCGGGAGTATCTGGAAACTGCGTGATGTATCGGGGACGGTGAGTCGCGCAGCGATCTCCCCCGTCCCCGATTTAAAAGAATCCAAAGCCGCCACTTATCAATAGAGTGGCGGCGGCAAAATTAAAAAGTAGCCTCGGTGCTAGATGCCGAGAAGGAGTGTTTTTATGAAAAGGAATATCGTATTGGCAGTTATTGCGACTGCGGCTATGGCGCTCAGCCTGGTAGGATGCGGCGTTAAGGTCACGAACATTTCGGTCCCGGATGCTGCGACCCTCGAAAAGGGCGAGAGCATCACGCTGCCGGTAAATTTCGGCACGGAGGATGCGCCCGCAGAGACGCCTGTCATCGCAACTGGTGAGTCTGCTACGGCAGAAACTGCTGCGCAGGATGAAAAAATTGCCAAGGCGGCTGAGAAGCTGACGCTCGCGTGGACTTCTTCCGATGAGAGTGTTGCTACGGTTGATGAGACCGGCACCGTTACGGCAGTCGCAGCCGGTGAGGCTGAAATCACCGCAGCAGTCAAGGATACTGAGATGCAGGATGTCTGCGTCATCACCGTCAAGGTATCCGCGAAAGAGTTGAAGGTTCCCGATACCCTGGAAGTCAAACTCAACGATACCGATGAAACCGCAATCGAAGCGAAATGCGAGCCGGAAGATGCGTCCAACATTTCGTTTGATTTCGCTTCCAGCGATGAGGAAGTCGCCACCGTCGATAAGGACGGCAAGGTAAAGGTCCTTAAAGCAGGTGAGTGCGACATCACTACGACCCTCTTGCAGGATGGCGAAAAGGTCACAGAGAAGACGACTCATTTGAAAGCATTCTATGAGGTTGAAAGCATCACGCTCGATTCCAACGAAGGCAAGCTGACGGTCGGTAACTCTCACACCATTAAGGCAACTGTTGCCCCCGAAGAAGTTGCCGCCGAGACTACCATCGAGTGGTCGTCCAGCAACGAGAAGGTTGCTACCGTTGATTCCAATGGGAAGGTAACTGCCGTTTCTTCTGGAAATGCAACCATTACCGCAACTGCCGGTGAAGAGAGCGCCAACTACGAAGTGACGGTTGAACAGCCGAAGAAGGTCACGACCAGCAACAAGACCTATACCAAAAACGGTTCCAGCAACAGTTCTGCTGCTGTGACGCCTTCCAACCCGGCACCTGTTACACCGACCACGCCGGTTACGCCGTCTGCTCCCGTTACGCCGGTACAGCCCAGTAATCCGGAGCCTGCTGCTCCGGCTCCTGCGCAGCCTGACCCGGCACCGGCACAGCCTAGTAACCCTGAACCGGCGCAGCCCAGTAATCCGGAGCCGTCTCAGCCGAGCGGTGGGGATAGCGGCAGTACAGAAAACAAGCCTAATGGCAGTGGCGGTTGGGAGTGGGGTGGTCCCGTAATTTCTACTCCTACCGATAATGGTTGCCCGCCGGAAGAGCACGCTGGTGATCTGTGCTAATTCCACACATCGAAACATGTAAGTAATAGCAATTAAACCCGTAGTATAGAAGCGGCAAGTCTTCTTGCTACGGGTTTGCTTTTTTCTAAGGAACAGCATCTATATATTATAATAAGGTAGGGAGTAAGCAAATGAAAAAGAAGTTTGCGTAAAAATGGGGACGGTTCCTAAATTGAGAAGTTGACATCAAAACCTCAAAAACGGGGACGGCGCAGTCGTTTTAACGACCTGCACCGTCCTCTTTTTGTAAAAGCATTCGCTCGTAGAAACGTAGAAAAGAACCGGTGAGGTAACAGCTTGTTACCCCACCACGAATAAAGTTGACTCGTTTTGAATAGTAGACATCAAAATGGAGTAAGGCCGCTTGCGGCCCGAATTTTGCAGCAAAAAGCCGGGAGCTTTCACTCCCAGTTCTCTTTATTGTGCGGTCATCATCATGTCGCAGTCGGCACATTTTATGCGCACAACCTTTGTCCCTCGCACGCTGTTGTGACAGCAGGGGCAAACATACTTGATGCTGTGGCTGTTGGGGTTACTTCCTGTCGGCTTGCCCGTGGCGTCCCCTGCGCCCTTGCCACGCGGGGCGTAGAAATCTTCAATGCGGTTCATGCTGATGTCCTGCCAGTCTTGTTCCAAAATGAACTCACACAGCGCGTCGGTCGGCTCGGTGATGCTCCATCCAACGCGCGGGTCGTAACTGATTTTCAAATCGCGGGCCTCGGCGGCCTCCTTAAATTTTTTGTTGTGGTATGCGCCGCCCCTGCTGCAATCCTGTATGCCGTTTTGAAGGTTCCACAAGTGTACACACTCGTGGAGGGTGGTCTCCACCACGTTTTCTATGGGCCGTGCAAGCGTCCCAGCGCCGATGTTAAGCTCATGGCGGGTTGTGTCTCCTCTCTGCCATGCCTTGGGCTACGGTGACGTGTCCGTAGGCTCTGGGCGTGCTCTGTATCGTGATGATAGGCTCCTCCAACTCACCGTTGAAATACTTTACATTCAACGCGCGGAAAATTTTCTCCAAGTAACCAGCCGTCCGGGAAGTCTTAACAGTCTCTTTCATTTTCGTGTCCTCACTTTCGTTTTCCCAATCTTTGCCCGTGTTATCCCACCGGGATAAGGGGTTGCGGGTTGTTCCGCGATTAGCGGACAAAAGTGAGGTTGGATAGTTGTCAAGGTGACTGTGGAATACCGCAGCCATAATTTTAAAAAGCGAGGATATGCCGCAAAAGCTCCTTTACAATTTTCCAATCCACGCTTTTATAATTTTTAAAGGAACAACAAAAAACAGGATTGCCACGGCTATAATTTACTCCGCGGCAATCCTGTTCCCATGTTACAGGGCTTGCGTTTATTTTAAAAGTGTGGTACGATTGTGGTACTTGCAAAAAGGGTAATAAAAAAGCTCCTAATTTTCAACGCATCATCGAAGAAAATCAGAAGCTTAGTTTGGTGACCCGTACGGGAATCGAACCCATGTTACAGCCGTGAAAGGGCCGTGTCTTAAC
>OAWJ01000867.1_pt1 | contig 21181 bp, 20 predicted proteins | sample 1517021 | NCBI WGS metagenome assembly OAWJ01 (sample SAMEA2580121, study PRJEB22360) | human gut metagenome | biome: human gut; feature: human-associated habitat; material: faeces | place: Denmark | collected 2008/2010
ATAGTGGGCTGTCTTTCTTTATTTTAGTTGTGTTACTTTATCACACATGAGCATTATTTTAAGAGATTATACAGAGAAGGATTTTGAGGCATACAGCAGATTGAAAATGGATGCCGAGACCATGTACTATCTGCAGGACATACAGTTGTATTCCGTTGAGGAAGCCAGACGGGATTTCGCGGAAGTCCTGTCTGACATGAAATCCCCGGAGCGGAAATTCTATTTCTGTCACATGGAGCTGAAAGACACGCACGAACAGGTTGGCAGCATCGGGTATACGGTTGAAGCCGACACTCCGGTAGGAAAGCTTGTCCATCTGGGCTATTTTACATATCCGAGGCATTGGGGGAATGGCTACACCTCGGAGGCATTGAAGAAGGTTCTGGAATATGCCTTCACACAAGACAATGTGTACAGAGTTACAACCGGGTGTCTGGCAGAGAATAAGGGCTCCGAGAGGGTTATGCAGAAAAACGGGTTAATAAAAGAAGCCGAGCATATTGATTATGAATGGCACGATGGTAAAATGAAAACCCGCTTAGAATATCAATTATTAAAACATGAATGGGAGCAATTACAAAAAACACTTTAATTTCCCCTTGCAAACCACACGTATTATGTTATAATACATTTAACAATTAAGTTAAATGTTAAGCGTAGGAGGGATAAGTTTGGGAATGCAGGATACGCTTCGCGCGCTTGCCGATCCAACAAGGCGCGAAATCCTTAATCTGCTCAAGAAATCACGGCTGTCTGCGGGCGAGATCGGCGACCATTTTTCGATTTCCGGTGCGGCGGTTTCCCGGCACCTGTCCGTTTTGAAGGAGGCAGACCTGATCCGCGACGAGCGGGAAGGAAAATTCATCTATTATGAGCTCAACACCACCGTGCTTGAGGAGATCATGCTATGGATCACTGAATTAAAAGGAGGAAATGACCATGATCAGACAACATAAAAAAATGATATTACTCACATCGATTGCGACGCTGCTCCCGATCCTTATCGGATTGCTTTTGTGGAAGCAGCTTCCGGATTCCGTTGCAACCCATTGGAGCACAGGCAACGAACCGGACGGCTACTCATCCAAGGCTTTTGCAGTGTTCGGGCTTCCGGTGATCATGCTGATCCTGCATCTGGTATGCGTGATCGCAACGAACATTGATCCCAAGGCAAATAGCATCAACAAAAAAATATTCTTTATTGTCCTGTGGATCTGCCCGGTATTTTCCATCATTGTATGCAGCACGGTTTATGGGTATAATTTAGGGTATCAGTTTGATATTGGTTTTCTTTGTGGGCTGCTCATCGGAGTTTTATACTTGATATTAGGCAACTTCCTGCCGACGGTAAAGCCGAATTACACCATTGGCTTCCGCATTTCGTGGGCGCTGAATGATGCCGATAACTGGTATCACACGCACCGGTTCGGTGGAAAATGCATGGTGATCGGAGGGCTCCTTCTGATCGTCACCACGCCGTTCCAGAATATCTGGGTGCTTATGGCGCTCGCCATCCTCCCGTGCATTTTTCCGGTGATCTACTCCTACATGTACTACCGCAAGGGGCAGTCACGGTAATACTTTTTATTGTGTCAGACACCAATGGTTCAAATACATTTTAGGAGAATTGCTCGTTTATCACAAGATATTAGTAAATTTATAAGTTGCTATTAAATTTCATAGTATGAAAAGCCACGACCTGTACTCTGATTTGAGTACAAGCCGTGGCTCCTGTTCTTGCTGTCTTTTTTCATAACCAGCCGATTTTCCCTCAGACATCTTTGCCTGAATATCAATGAGAAGGTGAAAGTCTCTTTATGAATTTTCTGATTTTTCTAATGGAAAATACAGGCAGATCCGATAAGACTCCTCCCCACATTCTTCTTCGCATCTGCCCTGCATTTGCTCCATCATGATTTCAATATTATGAACCCCAATTCCCGTTCCTCTATGATCCTGTTCTTTATTTGCCGCTGCATTCATAATGGAAAAGAAAAACTCGTCCTGACAAATTCCCATATCCAACAGGATTTCTTTTGTCTTGTCTGCATACTTCAAAAGATTGGATAACAAATTATTCATAATGCGTCCGATATAATCATAACAAACACTTATCTTTACTTCCTCCCACTGTTTCCATCCCAGTGTAACCGTATAGCCATTTGTCTGCAATACATTGCACAATTCCGAACAGTAATCCTCCATTACAAAAGCTATGGATTCCGACTTTTCCATCTGTGGCTGCTGCCCTGATTTGATAAGAAAAAACTCAAATAGCTGATCTGAAAGATTTTTAATCTGAATCGCTTTTCCCACTGTTTTCTTTACATAAAGTTTCACCTTATCGTGTTCGGGTTCTCTTTTTATAATTTCAAGATATGCCATTAATGCAGTCAATGGCGTCCGCAAATCATGTGCCATCCCCAGAACCAGTTTATTCTGTGCCTTTTTCATATTTCGTTCTTTTTCTTCCTTCTCCAAAAGAACTGTTTTCATATGCTCCAGACCGCGTGCCAGATCTGTCAGCTCATCCTCTCCTTTTATAGTAAAATCCACCGACCATAATCCATCTTCCAGTTTCGCTACTTCCCCACTCAATTGCCTGATGTACCGTACATATCCGCTTACACCAAACGCAAACACTCCAATCCAGACCAGCACACCACAAAGTGCCGCAGCCACATCTACCAGGATATAATACTTTCGCTCACGATTCACATATATAAATACATCTGCATTCCCATCTGTAAACGATACTTCTTGAAAATATTGCCATGTATAGTGTAATTGCTCTGATTTTGTACGATCCAAGGCAACTGGAAGTGCGTAATAATTATCGTAAAGCAGCATGCGCTTTCTTGAAATCGTAAAATACCCAATATGGTTTTCTTTTGCCCACTCCCGGATACGCTCCGTGTCGGAAGCCGCCAGATGATGTCTGGATACATATTCCTGAAACATTGCTATGGTTTCCTTAGAAACATTTCTTCGATACATAGAACTTTCAAAATACCGGTTTAATGCTCCATTTCCCATAAAAAATATAAGCAAAAACAACAGCAGTGCAAGAAAAAATCCCAACAGCAGAATTCCGATCATTTTTTCCATCAGATGTTTTCTTTTTCGTTTATTCAATGCGGTATCCTTTCCCCCACACCGTTTGTATAATTTGCGGTTTCTGCGGATTCTTTTCAATTTTCAGTCTCAATTTCCGAATATGAACCATAACGGTATTTGCAGAATTATTGAAAAACGGCTCCTGCCAGACGCTCTCATATATGTTTTGTACGGAAAAAATTTTTCCCCTGTATTTCAGCATTAATGACAAAATTTCATATTCTGTTTCCGTCAGGTAAATCTCCTCATCCCCTGAAAATACTTTATTTCCTGTAGTATTGATCTTCAGATCTCCTTTTTTTATCCACACATTTTGTCCATTTTCTTTCATGTTTCCACAAGTATAAACCTGTTTTCGACGCAACAATGCCTTAATCCTTGCCAGCAATTCTGCATAAGAAAATGGTTTCACCAGATAATCATCTGCCCCGGCTGTAAATCCGATAATTTTATCATTCTCACTGCTTTTTGCGGTCAAAAATAAAATCGGCACATAGGAAACCTTGCGTATTTGTTCACAGGTTTTGATACCAGAAATCCCAGGCATCATAATGTCCAAAATAACAAGATCCGTATCCTCTGAAATCTGGTGCAGCCCATCCATTCCATTATCCGCTTCAATTACATGAAAACCCTCGTTTTCCAGCAATATCTTTACGCTTTCCCGGATATCTTCATCATCTTCAATAATCAAAATTGTTATTTCATCCATATTTTCTCCCATTTATCAAGCATTATTTAATTTATATAGTATTGTACCATATTTTTATAACATAATATCACTCTGTAAAAATGTTAAGATTTGTTAAGAAATATTAAGACTTATTTTAAAACATATATGCTATGATTAAGCTATCCGTTTAGGAAAACAAAAGAAAAGAGACCGTATAATGAAACAGAAAAAAAAGAAACGCAAAAGAAAAATTTTTCTACCATTATTTTTAATATTTTTCATCATCATCGGATTTTATTCCCATCAATCCTACGAAACAGCCATGCACGAACAACTCCCAGATTCTCTTATCGAGTTTGAGCAAAAATATCCGGAAGCAACCGATTTTGTAGAAAATTATCACAAATACAAAAACAAATCCTTTGACCTTGATGTGTCACACGAAGTAAGAAAAGACAACATTCCTCTATTCATCCAGTGGGATAAGCGATGGGGGTACAAAACATATGGCAGCAATTTCCTTGGTGTCAACGGTTGTGGTCCAACTTCACTTTCTATGGTTATCTGCGGATTAACTGGAAAAGCAACGTGGAATCCTTATAAAGTGGCACAATTTTCGCAAAAACAGGGTTATTATATCAGTGGACAGGGCACTTCGTGGGATCTGATGACTGCAGGTGCAAAAAAGCTGGGCCTTACATCCACAGAGGGAACCATAAATAACGATTATATCCGGCAAAATCTTACCTCATCCACCCCGATGATCTGCTCCATGCTGCCCGGAGATTTTACTTATAGTGGACATTTCATTGTTCTCACCGGCATCGATTCCGAAGGACGCGTTGTCGTCAATGATCCCAACAGCCCCAAAAACAGCGAAAAACACTGGGATATGGATCGACTTTTGCCACAAATCCGGCATATCTGGAAATTTGAGGTGGAAAAAGCTGCATAATTCTTTGTTCTATGCCTGTCTCGCCCGTTGTTTATTGTGTCAGGCACCAATTGTTTTCTGATTTTTGCTTCATAGAAAATATTTCCGAATTCAGGTACATCACTACCTCATTTTCCGGCATCAAGCAACTTCATAATGCTCTGTGCCCGTTTCTTAAATACTTCGTTTTCCGATCCCTGGGCTATACTCGCAATGCGCACTATCTCATCCTCATACGGCATACAAAATTTAACCGCATCTGTTAAAAGCCGGTCAGACTCTAACGTGCTGTCTAATGCATGATCAAAGTCATACAACGGCGCCATGCCCACATACTCTCCGGTATCCGTATTTCTAATCCAGCCAAAATTACCTGCATGCCGGTCTCCATTTCCGATTATCGCATCTATAATAAGCATTTGCGCTCCGGCTTTTCCAAACAGATCTATAATCGTCTGCTCATCAAAATCATCCGGATCAATTCTTCCCGACTGATCTGCCTGCTCAAGCATCACCTTTGGGGAGGTTATATTAGAAATTGCGATTCCTCCGTCTGTCTCATCTGCTCTTTCTACAGAAATTCCGCATTCCCTGCAAAGCTTAATACATTGCAGTTCCACGGAAATATCGCCATATTTGTAGAGCTTTCCGTCCTGTTTCCATTCCTTTGACAGTGCACCACCCACGTAGAGTGTCGGTGCCGCCTGTCCCGTAAATTCTTCGTTTCCGTCCCAGAATGGTTTGTAATACGGACTGATCTCCTCAAAACATATCGAATCATCCTCAGCTTTTGTCCAGTAACAGTCGCTGAAACTCAACGCTCTAGTCTCACGGTTAATGCGCATACGCGCTCCCTGTCCGAATGTGATGCCCTTTAATTTCCGTGCTATCGTGTTGGTACCTGAGGAATAGCGGTATTTCATCCATTTTGTGAAGGTGTGATTGTCTGCACCTTTTTGCTGCATCAGCCCCGGAAGAAGATTATAATTTAATGTTTTTTCTTTCTCTATGTCGTAAACAGATGTGTTTTTACACATTAGCATCATGGAATCACCCCTTTTATATAAATTCGATCGGTAATGCTACAAGATTTTCTCTTAAATATGTCTTTTTATCAATCAGACATAAAATAACTCCGAGACCTCTTTTTTTATCACTTACCTTATCCAATACCTGATTCGTTGCTCCCATACTTGCCTTGGGATTGCCGGACATTTTAATCTCGACCGGATATAAGACTCCATCCTCCTCTATCACAAGATCAATTTCGTTTTCACCGGAAGCATTTCTGTCTTTCCCTCTGTAATAAAAAATGTTAAATCTGTAATCTTTGCCCTCGTTGGAATAGGATTTTAAAATTTCAGACACTACAAATGTCTCAAACATATTCCCTGCAACCGCTGAACATTTCAATGTATCGGCAGTAAGCCATCTGGTAAGATAACATGCCAGTCCGGTATCCCGGAAATAAAGTTTTGGTGTCTTTATTGCCCTTTTAAGTGCGCTCGCACTATACGGCTGGAGCAGATATACAATTCCGGTTCTTTCCAAAATAGATATCCAGTTCTTAATTGTCGGCTCACTTACCCCGACGTCTCCTGCTATGTTGGAATAATTGAGAAGTTCACCTGTTCTTGCAGCAACTGCCGTCAGAAATTTGGTAAATGTAATACCATCTGCCGCCACCAGTTCATTGATATCCCTCTCCATATAAGTTGCAACGTAAGAAGAATAATATTCTTGCCAGTCCCTGTCTATATCATAAAGCTCGGGATAAGATCCTTTGTGGATAATTTCCCATATATTGTCATATTTTACAATCTCTTTTTCACGTTCTTTGATATATGCATCGGTTGGGATAAAATGCCGATTAAATTTTACACCATAAATCTCCCGCATGGATAATCCGGTAAGCTCTGAGATTGACACTCTTCCTGCCAACGATTCACTCATGCCTTTGATAAGTTCAAGTTTCTGAGAACCGGAAAGAATAAACATCCCTCGCTCATCCGATTCATCGACAATCTGCTTGATATCTTCCAGAATACTGCTTTCTTTTTGAACCTCATCTATAAAAAGCGGCTGTGGATTGTTTAAAAAAAACAATTTAGGTTCTTCCTTCGCTTGCATTCTTGTCAGTCTGTCATCAAAATTTGCCCGGTTAAAATCCTTGAATTCGTGCTTTATAAGTGTTGATTTCCCGACCTGTCTGGCTCCTACCAGTAACATGCACTTGCTGGTAGACACTCTTTGTTTCAATATTGGCGTTATCGCTCTTTGTATATATGGCATAACAAACCTCCGGCTAATCTAAACTCTGATTTTATTATAGTCGTTAATATATACAAAATCAATAAAAATATACCGTCTAATCTAAAGTTGTATTTTAGATTAGACGGTATTTTTCAAGACACACAAGCTGTACATCCGGAATCCCGTTAAACACGCACGGTACAATGCCAACTTCCTCATCATGAATGTGGTTGTATATCGTTTCAATCCGGGCAAGATCCATTTGTTTTGCACTTCGGATATTTATCATAAAATATACTCCATCTGCTGCTCCTTGGTTTTCAGCCCCATCTTTTCATAAAATTTCTCCGCCGAGGTATTTCCCGCCCAGACATTGAGCGTCACTTCATAGCAGCCTAAACGCTTTGCCTCCTCTTTTACATGCACAAACAACTTCTCTCCGATGTGCTGTCCTCTGGTACTTGCATCGACGCACAGATCATCGATAAAAAGTGAGGTAAACGGCACCATATTGTTGGAAAACGGCTGCTCCCGCAACTGACAGAATGCATAGCCGAGACAGTTGTCATTCTCATCTGCTGCAACATAAATCGGTCTGGTATCATCCTTTATCATCTGGGAAAGTTCTTCGTTTGTGTATTTTGTGGTTCCCGGGATAAAAATATCCGGCCGGATATCTGCATGGATCTGAAGCACCTGCTCCAGCAGTTCGATCAGTCTTGGGATATCGTTTTCGTTTGCTCTTCGAATGTTCATCTGCTTCTTCTCCTTCTGCCTGCGTTTTAAACTTTTTGCTCTTGTATAATTATAACTCACTTTTGCCATGCGAAAAAGGAGAAATCTCTTTATGTGTCTTTTCCTCGAAAATTAAAATAAAAATTAACACCAAAACAGCAGTACCATAAAGATTTTTCACCTTTCCTGATACCGCTGTTTCGAAGTTTCTTATCCGAAAACAAATATTTTTAATAATCCAGCAATCACGATAACAATTCCCACCACAACAACAATGGAATAAATTTTCTTTGATTCCGGATCGTTTTTCATCCAAAAAAAAACTTGGTTCTGCTATGCTTTTTGATGATTTTATTGTCCTGTTAAGTGATATAATAATATGGTAAATTATTACCATACAGTTATAAAAAGGACGATAAAAATGTTTTTTGCATACGGAAAAAAAGAGATTACATACCTCAAACAGAAAGATAAACGCCTCGCAGAAATTATCGATAAAATTGGAATGATTGAACGGGAAGTTGACACCGATTTATTTTCAGCCGTAATTCATCATATCATCGGTCAGCAGATTTCAACAAAAGCACAGGCAACAATCTGGAAAAGAATGAATGATCAGTATGGTATCATTAACGCAGATACCATACTGAGTGCCGGAGTTTCCAATTTACAGTCACTAGGAATTTCCTTCAGAAAGGCAGGGTATATTACCGATTTTGCCCAAAAAGTAAAGGACGGAACTTTTGATATTGACGGAATCTGGAAAAAATCGGACGAAGAAGCCATAAAAGAATTATCTTCTTTACAGGGAATTGGTGTCTGGACCGCGGAAATGATTCTGTTGTTTTGTATGCAGCGTCCAAATGTATTGAGTTTTGGTGATCTGGCAATCCAACGCGGCATGCGGATGGTTTATCACCACAGAAAAATTGACCGCAAACTGTTCGAAAAATACCGGCGGAGATTAAGTCCGTATTGCAGTGTGGCAAGCCTGTATTTCTGGGCTGTAGCCGGAGGTGCTATTCCTGGCATGAAGGATTTTGCACCCAAAAAGCAAAAGAGATCTTCAAATCCATGCCGTAATGATTCCCTGGCAGCTTCCGGCATATAGCCTTTTCCCCAAAATGGTTGTCCAAGCCAGTATCCCAGCTCACACTCATCGTCTCTTTGTGTCATATCCGTATATCCATTCAGCTTCAATTCCACTGCACCAATTGCAATATTATTCTCTTTTTCACAAATTGCATAGCATTCTGGTGCAATTTTCATTCTTTTTTGGACAATGCACAAAGTGAGATATATAGTGGATTTTACCCCTGCACTGGAATTTACTTTTTCAAGTCAGCTTCAAGTAGTATGCTATTTCAACTTTCTTATTATTTTGTGGTGCTCCTCATCTAACCGGGGACATATGCACGATATGTATAGCTATGTCCCTCTTTTTCATCTACTTTTTGGACATATGGAAAGTATTTTTTCTTCCATGTCCTGAGTTACAGTATTCTGATACTTTTTAATCAGCTGTGGTTCATAATCACCGTTACGATCCCTTGGTATAGCTACATCCATATCTCCATAACTGGTGTGCATGGTTTTACTGGAATGACCGTTTCTGCTGTTGTCTGTTTCTTTGTTACGATAATCATACTTGGAATATCCTAATTCTTCATCCAGTTCCTCGTCCAAAGCACCTTCCAAAAGAACAGACATCATGTCACGCATAATGCTATTTACATCGGTGCCATCTTTGATGCTGATATCGTTGTTTTTCAGATAGTCTCGCATCATTTCTCTCATTGCTGCTTTTTGTGGGCTGTCTTTTCTTCTTGCCATAAAAATAACCTCCAAACTGAGTAATTTTATCTTACATCAGTTTGAAGGTTTACACAAACTTTGGGATACTCCCGAAATTTTCACTTCTTTACTCTTAGCAATAAGAAATCTGGCTTATGAAACAAATCCTTGTAATCTGGATATTGTTCAAGTATTTCATCTGTTGGTAATGGTTCAATCATTCTTTCTATCGAAAATCCTGCACTTATTAATGTGTTTATGATTGTCGAGAAAGTTCTATGGTATTTTTTGACATTATTAACAAACCATACGGACTCTCTTTCACCCTCGATACCATAATCCGCAAGATTAAGATGTATCTTATTGCCTAGCTCGTCTCTTGTCCATCTGTTTCCTCCAGAATGGCAGGTGCATAACGGATGCTCTTGTGAAAAAATAAATATGCCTTCTGTATCAAGCATATTGTAGATGTCTCTAACAACTCCTTCAAAATCTTCAATATAATGGAACGCTAATGAACTAACTACTATATCAAATTGTTCATTTAATTCTGCAATTTTTTCCATAGGCATATTGATGTAAATTATATTAGGGTCACTATTTTCGTTTCTGGCAACCTCTAACATTTTTTCGGATATATCAATCCCAACCACCTTTTTTGCTCCTCAATCAATAAAGCGTTTACAATGTTCTCCAAATCCACATCCCAAATCTAATACTCTTTTATTTTTTATATCTGGCAACATAGAAAACAATGCAGGTATTTCAAATAAGTTATTGGCATTTATTTTGTTATCTCTAATCTTTTTGTACCCCTCAAAGAACACTTCGTTATCATATATATTCTGCTGTGCCATCTTATCCTCCATCAACTTCAATTTCATTCTCTATTGTACCACGCACACCTCTTATATTCCATTTACATTTTTCTAAAATATTGTGAAAAGCGGATGGCCAATATGCAGGTAATTTTTGGTGTGGGAAGTTTGCGTATTTTATTTAGGAAAATTTGCCTCGATATATGAAATATATGGTTTTTTATTTATTTCTTTTTCATGTTCATCATACCACCTGGCAGCTTCTTTAAGACCAATATCTAAAGGAATGGTTTCCGGATATATACATTTTTGTCGACTCACATCTAATTTGTATTCATAATTATAAAAACTAAAATAATTCCTCTGCTCTATATCATCATACACATATATAAATTCCGGTTTTTTCCCATAACAAGCATAGCATTTAGTTACCCAATCTTTGATCGATATCGTCTCCGGATTACCAACATTTAATATATGTTCCTCTGGTTTATTACTAATAATTACTTCCATTAGTTTGCACAAGTCTCTAACATGAAAAAATTGCAACTTCATTCTTCCATTTTCAGGTAAATAAAATTTCCGATTTGTTTTTGCGCAATCAAATACAAAAGCCTCTCGATAAACATTATTCATTGGACCATATAAATATGGCGGACGTAAAATATACGCATCGTGAACTCGGTCTAACAATGCCCTTTCCGCTTCTATTTTATCAGTACCATATTTTCCCCAAAACTTATTCAACGCTTTTTCTGTATCTTCTCTAAATGGCTGTGCTTCATATTCCGGATACACGGCACTTGAACTAATCATGATATACTGCCCGAATGGGCCAAGTGCCTCATATAAATCTATAACATCTGATGCATTGTATGCCGTAATATCGACTACTACATCAAAATATTTGTCCTTTAACACACTTCCTAAATGGTGCCTATCTGCCTCTATTAATTGAACCCCTTCCACTTGTGACTTTGAATTCCTGTTAAGTACATATACTTCATAATCAGCCTCTACAAAATATTTTGCAGCATATTTACTTACAAAAGTTGTTCCCCCGGTTATCAGTATTTTCTTCATCACCGTCTCCTTTCTATTCCCCCTTGCACTTCTCAAACGCAAAAATCGCTGCCCCCAGCGCCCCACAAAGCTGCGATTCCTCACAGATATACAGCTTCGCACCAAGTTTTTCTTCCAGCGCATGCACAATGCCCGGATTTTTTGCAACGCCGCCGGTCATCATATATTCTCCCGGATTGTTCTGTCCCAGACGCGCGGCAAGTGCGCCCACCTTGGAAGCCACGGACACATTCAGTCCATGAATGATATCTGCCACATCTTTATTCTGTGCGACAAGGGACACCACCTCGGACTCCGCAAATACGGTACACATACTCGAAATCACAATATTTTCTTTCCAGTCAAGTCCTTTTACGCTCATCTCCTCTAAGGATAATCCGAGCGTCCGCGCCATCATTTCCAGAAATCGTCCGGTTCCGGCAGCACATTTGTCGTTCATCAGGAAATTTTTGACAGCACCATTTTCGTCAATGCTGATTGCCTTGATATCCTGTCCGCCGATATCGATAACTGTGCGCACATTCGGATTCAGATAATTGGCACCCTTGGCATGACACGTAATCTCGGTGATGCTGTCGTCGCCGTTGTCGATATAGGCACGTCCGTATCCGGTTGTGACAATCCGCACAATTTCGTCTTTACGGATTCCGGCTTTTTCCACTGCCTGCTCCAGACTCTTTTCTGCACTCATCATCGCACCGCCGCCGGTCGGAATGATCATGGTGGATTTTATTTTTCCATCCTGATCTAAAATTACCACATCGGTACTTGTCGAACCACTGTCAATTCCTGCCACATAATATACGCCTGATGCCATTTTCTCCCTGGTCTCCTTACTGATTTCTTTGTCTGGATTTCCATCACCGGAACCCTCGATCGTCTCTGCAAATGCCTGAATACGTGTCAATAACTGTCCTGCACTCTGGCTGGTAAAATCGGTTTCGATCTTTAAAAGCGGAACTTTGATCCCCTTTTTGATGCTGGCATATTCAAATCCATAATAATCACAAAACTTGATGGTATGATAGATAATGCCTTTCAGGTTCGGGTCCAGATACAACTGATTTCTTCTTGTGTTGTTGTTCATGCGAAAACACGGAAGCTGCCCTAAAAGTGCCTCTGCGTAGGCAAGAAACATCACATCTTCTTCCATATCGCTTAATTCTTCCGGAAGCAATATCAGCTTTCTTCCGCCGGTGCAGGTCAGGTTGTCCACCCGCATCCGGATATTGTCCTGAATCATCTGCTCCAAAACGCCGCTCACTCTGACGCCCATTACTCCGATGTATGGCTGTGGCTCTGTCGTCCGTTCTTCAAATGCCTGCAAGAAAAGCGTTTTGTCAAAGGTTTTCCCGGAAAAACGTTCATATGCCTGCTTCAATCGTCCGATTGCCTGTGCAAACTTAACCTTTTCACATTCATTATCTTCATGCGGCAGATCCAGCAGATAGAGAAATTTGCATTTTCCGGTACTCTCCACAATATCGTATACCCGCCGCATGGAATCGCAGCAATTCACCAATACGAGATTCTCAACTTTTCCTTCAAGAACCGCCTGAATGACCGATTTTCCAAACCCACACAGATTGGCATGTGCGATTTTGTCAGACAGTTCAAAATTCTCCGGCATTTCTTCTAACACCGCACAGTCTTCCCCGAATCCTTTGAATAATTCTACCGGTGTATATTTACAGACATAATGTATCATGGGATTTTGCCTCCTTTAACATTTCCATATAGGCCTGAAGCCGGGTAGACACCTGGCCATCGCTTGTATTGGCCGGATTGCAGCCGTCCCCATCTAAAATAATGGTCGGAAGTCCCGATGCTTCCAGCGAATTTTTTATAAGGCCGGATGCTCCGATCGTTCCCTTACAGCCCCAGTGCGCAAAAAGGATGCCTCCATCCGCTTCTGTCAACTGTGCCAGTTCCTTTGCTTTTTCTATCCTCTGTCCGACACTTCCATTGTAAATGCAGTTTACCATCTTCTCTGCCATCGCTTCATAGGGATCTTCGTGATGCACTTTCTGAAATCCATCTGCGACAAAATCGCACGTACTGATATGCATCTGATCACTATAATTAAACACCTCTTTGACCGGCTGCTGCAAAAATGGCATCATGTGCATCCATAAAATACGAAGCCCCTCTCCTTTTGGTGCTTTTTTTACATCCTCCAAAAGCAGTTTCGTATATGTTACAGACTCCTTTGAACCGGCTAACAAATGGCACATAAAGATCGCGTACAGCTCATTGGTGAGTGTGGAAACCGGGTCATGGTCTTTTCTTAATGCAAGCTGCCTGCTGTAATACTCCGCGGCCTGTTTGCTGTTGACAACGGCCTGCTGCACCGCAGACTCTGCAATCTTTTTTCCGGTCATATCCTCCAGATACTTCTTTAATTCCCGAAGCTGTCCTGCCACGTATTGAATGGAATCCTCATTCTTTTCATACGGCACATCAATATAAAAGCCTGAAAGCTCCTGCTTTTTCTTCAAATATGGAAACGTCATCATATTTCCATCACAGGCAAGATTTGTATAAACCATGCATTTCGGCGCCGGAACCAGCCCTGTCAAAGATGCGCCCAAAAATACACGGTGGTACGAACACATCGTCTCCGGAAAACCTTCCTCCTCGGTTTTCCTTAAAAATGGCTGCTCGCACTGCGTTCCCGCAATAAAACAGGACATTGCTTCTCGGAGTAAGGCGTCAGTCCTGCCGCTGTCAGAAGTTCTCCCGGCACAAAGATGCTGACCATCGCAGTATCCTCCGGTTTCGAAAGTGCTTTGATGATATTTTGCATAACAATTCGTGCCACATACTGACCGGAGTACGGCAGCTTTTTATCCGGAAAAAGGAGCAGCCGTTTCTCCTGAAGCTGATATCCAAGAAGCAGCAGCTTACGTGCTTTCTTTGCATCTTTCAGGGACGTACTGCCCACCATTTCACCAAATTTTTTTATAATATCCATCGTTTCTTCTTCCTTGTATTCAATATTCACAGATAATATTATACCCATTATCTTTTATTCGTCAAAGAAGAAAATTGCCGGGTGCCGAAACATTTCTATTTCGATTCCTTTCTTTGGGCTGCCCGGTTGAGCCACAGATAATAAATCACATTTAATATAATACCAAATATAGTAGCTGCCGGAGCCGCAAATCCGATTTTTGTAAGGCTCGCATCCGGCTGGATACCCATATAATAAGCCAGCGGCAAACGCAATCACTTTACATCCAGTATCAGGTCTATGCCCGGCACCAGTCTGGCACCAAGATAACTGACAAATGCAAATCCAAGTCCACCTGCCGCACCAGCGCCTTCCATTTGTGCATAGTCTGTTCCCATGCATTCTGCCGTTTTTTTCGCATTTCCAGCTTCCATGAACTCATGCTCCCTTTAAAGGAGTCGATCAAAACCATTACTTTCTTTCTTATATTGCACGAAATCATCTGTCAATAAACGTTTTTCATGAAAAAAGTAGTAGGTTCACATACTTAGGACTAGCCATCGCACCAGCGGCTTGGTACAATAATTAAAAAGGTCCATCAGAAGGAGTCTGCAAAATCTTATGGAAAATTCCAAGAAAGAAAACTTTATTCACCAATATAAAAGTCAGATCGCTCATGCCACACTGCCCCGGAGACTTGCTGAAGACTATTCCATCAGCAGTATTATCAAAGATACCGCTGATAAAAAAGTTTATCTCCTGAAAGATCAGCACAACCAGTCTTTTATTCTGAAATGCTGTTCTGCCATGTATGCAAATGCCCTTCAACAGGAATATGATTTTCTGACGCATCATACAAACATGGACTGTTTTCCTGGCGCTGTAACTTTTTTCGAAGAATCGGATGTGTGCTTTTTGCTGCGTGATTATATCAAAGGTCCGTTACTCGGAGAACATTCCGAACATTTATACGCAAGGTACACGCACTTCCGGGATTTTGAGAATGCACTGCTGCCTTATATGATGGAATGTTGTCAGATTATCTCCATCCTGCATCATGAGAAACCACCCATTATCCATCGGGATATCAAACCGGAAAACTTTGTCTGGGAAGAATCTTCCCAGACACTTGTGCTCATTGACATTGATGCCGGCCGGCAATTTACCCCTTCCAAAACAAGAGATACTGTTTTTACCGGAACATATGGTAATGCTGCTCCAGAGCAATTCGGTTTCGGACAAAGCGATATCCGTACCGATGTATATGGGTTAGGCAAAACATTCCTGTCTCTCCTATCTGGCAATGAATCTTCTCCAGAATCGGATACGGACATTCCCGGTCTTTCCGCGGATCTTGCCACGATCCTGCAAAAAGCAACCTCCTTCAAGCCAGAGGATCGTTATACGACCGTTTTACAATTTCAAAAAGCACTCTTAAAGCTGCAAATACAACGCAATCAAAAAAAAGACAAACCACGCTCCGGTTTCGGACGCTCACTGACACTTCTTTTTGCCGGAATTGTCTTAGGTTCCGGAATCGGATCAGGAATCGGTGTCATGGTAGCACAAAAATCATTTCAGACAGCGTCAACGACATCAGTTAACACACAGCAGGACGAATCGGCTCTGCCTGTATCGGAAACGGACACAATAAAATTCTCGGAGCCGGATACTTGCGTCTCTCAAAAAGATGACAAACACTCACTGGCCGAGAAGGCGGGTGTCGAAGCATTTGATGCATACAAGTATCAGGATCAGATTGATACGATCATCGTTGCTGCTTACCAGAATGATGCAAAATCCGTCACATCCAACTTAGAATCGCTGATCTCACAACTATATGAGGAACCAGAGCTTACACGCAATCCCCCGGAAGATTATTCCACCTATGATGTGCTCCCAAAAGGGTATTGGATTCTATCTGGAATGGACGCTGTCCGTCTTCGCCTTGTTTACCGCGACAGTATCCTCAAAAAAAATATCGGCTCCTATAAAGACTATGATGCACAGCTTCTGCATATGATCCGCCACTGTCTCTACGGAACAAACGGCTCTGATACCAGCAACCTTTACCAATACGCACACAGCACTCCCGATAAACGAAACAATTACTATGAATTTTGTCTCAGCGATCTGTTAGACAATGTGCAATGTGTACTTGACCAACGCGATAATTTCACCTGTCCACAGGAAGCAGATTCCCAATGAGTGAGCAGTTTTGCCCACCATCGCATATTTTCAATATGGTAAAATATAGAATATACCAAAAATAGCCAATATCGAATTTGATTGAGTTGATGTTATGGAATAGGGGAACCATATGAAAGCGACAGATGAATTACTAAAACAGATCAAAGAATTGAATATTGAAGATTTTAAAAAACAAGAAAGTTTTGACTGCATTTCTATCGATGAATATCTGTGCTCGCTTCTTACAAGTCATAATCTACAGCCAAAAGATATTATCCTTAATCTGAACATGGAACGTTCTTATACTTATCAGATACTTAATGGACGCCGAAAACCTACGCGCAATTTTCTTTTGCGTATCGCAATCTTTATCAGCTTGTCTCTGGATGAAACTCAGAAAATGCTCACCATTGCCCAGCGTCCGCAGCTCTATCCAAGAAATCGCTTTGATGCAGCTATCATTTTTTCTTTGGAGCATAAAATGTCTTTGGACGAAACCTACGAACTTTTAGAAGAAATCGGCGAAGAACCGTTAAATTAAATTAAATTAACCTGTTCAAAATACAGCGAAAAAGCCCGGAGGCTTTCCTTTTTGGAAAACTTCCGGGACTTTTTTGTGTGTTCTATGCTCTGCCTGTTATTTTACTTTCACCTTGACCTTGACTGTTTTGGTTGTTCCGTCCTTCAAGGTAACTTTCACTTTTACCGTGACATTGCCTTTCTTCTTCGCAATAATATTTCCATTTTTATCAACCTTTACTGTCGATTTATCGGAAGATGTATAGGTAATCTTTGCAACATTATCCATATCCAGCTTACTGCTCAGTTTTACGGTTGTCTTTTTTCCTTTGTCAACCGACACATTCCCCGTCTTTGGTGTTACGGTTTTTAAAATTTCTTTCTGTAATGCCTTTGTCTCTTTTTCATTGAGCAGCTGATACTCACCTTCTTCTGCTTTGACGCTTACATTACCGTTCTTGTTAACGGTAACCGGCTTAGACACAAGAACTTTCTTACCATTTTCAATTTTTACAAGTGTCAGTTTCTTTCCTGCAGCCAGATCCTCCGCCTTTGTCTCTACAGTATACAGTACATTTCCCTTAGTATCCTTTACCGTCTGCTTAATGGTCAGATCTGTGGTTCCTGCTGCATCGGTCATCTGCTTTACAACACTTGCAGAGATTGTAGTCTTAACGGTATCACTTTTTCCCGGTTTTACAGTATTCTCTACAGTTGCCTCTGCCGCAGAAATTTTACCTTCTGCATCCTTGGTTACACTAACGCTTGCAGAAGTATTCTTTGCAATGTTTTCGATCTCGGATTTGGTTGTTGTAGAAGCTACAGAGCCATCTGGATTTTTTGTTATTGTAGTCTCCTGTTTTACCGTATTTCCTTTACTGTTTGTGGTAGTCTCTGTCTTTGTTTCCGTGGTTGTCTCACCCGGATTCGGTGTCGGTGTTGGTGTAACTGTAGATCCGCCGCCTGTGGAACCACCAGAAGATCCACCACCTGTGTTTCCACTGTCGCTGCTGTCTTTATCGGTATAAATCCATACATATCCATCTGTATCGTAAGTGCCATACGCATCCTGAATCTGCGCCTTTACTTCGATAAAGAATTCTTCCGGAAAATCTGCCTTTGCCCCTAATGTAATCTTATAAACATATGGTTCACTGGCATTTACCACTTCATAAGTAAAATACTTTGTACTGTCTGTAAAGTATGTAGGTTCTTCTTTTCCATCCTCATAGATTCCAGCATGTAGCTCAACATTCTTTATGATGTAATCTTCTCCCTGATTCTCTACCATGTAAAATACTTCATGGTCAGAAGCTGTTGCAAGTGAAGAAAGATAAGACTCTTTGGAAACTGTTGTGTTCTTATAAAATGCAACCTCTCGATAATACACCTTCAGATTAACAACAGCTTTTGGATCTGTCTTCTTTACTACTTTATAATTTCCGGTCTCCGGGAATTCCAGATCACAGAAATTAGGATTCTTTGCATTCGCCTTAATGCTTCCAACCGATTTTCCATTCTCATCGATGAGCGATAACTGATCTGCTGTCACATAAGTTATCTTTCCTTCGTCATCGATATCTGCAAATACAATGCATACATCATCCGTATAATATGCACCAACGCCGGAATACCATTTGACATCTGTCGGAACTTGTGGGTTTTCTCTGTCAACATCCGCTTTAGCTACGAATCCTGTTTCATCAGCTTCCTGACCTCTGTTCTCTGACCAAACAGAAGCTTCTGCAATCTCTGTATTTCCATTCTCCGTCCACTCCATCGTAACTAAAACCGTGAAGTTTTCATTCTTATCCTTGTTAATTACAATCTTGTGATTTCCATTCTGTAAATCTTCTACGGTATAATAACCATCATATGCAATCGGCTGATCCGAATCTGCCGGAATTACAGAGAAATTGTATGTTGGTGTCACACCATCATCCAAACCATGCGGAATCACATACAATTCATTACATTCATCTCTCCACAAAGTGGATTCGGAATCACATGCTGTATCTACGCTCACCGTCTGTGAGGTATACAATCCAACCTTATTAAAATCTGCCGAAATCATTACATAATCAGCCGGATCGTCTTTTGCATATACTTTATAGGTACCAACGCCATTAAATTTAATTCTGATAACCTTCTTGTCCTGCAGAAGATATGCATCTCCGGTTCCATCGGCCATCGGTTCAATCGTAAGCTGATCCTTGGTATATGTTTTTTCTACCTCTCCGTTCTCATTAACTTCTGCAAACTGATAAGGTGCCGAATGACTGAAATCTGCCCAGCATTCTTTTCTGTACGTCGCATCAGGTCTGACAACCGGACAGCCTGCAGCATCATTCCAGTCAAATTCCTGCGTTGCGCTGAATCCTACCACATTACCGTCATAATGGATCGTTATTCCTTCTTCCGGAGTCCACGGTTCAGAACCGTTCTCACCAATGGTTCCGGTTGCTTTCACACGAATATCCATCCAGTCAAACGTACCCTTTTTTAATGTGATTTTATAAGTCTTATCTTTGCTGCTTTCCGTTCCTGTTATTAGAGTTTTCTCAAAATATCGTCCCTGCTGACTCTCATCAATATTTTTTCCATTCGCATTTACTTCCCACTTCAGGCTGCCATCCCACGTAACGTCATCCGGCACGTTGGTAATCAAATAAATACTATTGGAGTCCTGTGGTGTAAATGTATACAAAGCGGCGGATTCCATTGCGCTCTCCGGTGTCTTTGTCTCTGTTGTATAAAAACCAAGTTCTTTATAGCCAACATTGATCACAATTGCATCCGATGCATCCGCTGTCTGATAAAGCTTATACCATCCGGTCTTTGTGAATTTCAGTTGCACATAATCATTATTATAATCCACAGGTGAAACTGATCCCACATTCCCTGTCTGTAAATTATTATCCGGCTTATCTTCGTCTCCGCAATACGCCAGTGTAAGTGCATCTGCGTTGATTGCACTTCCCGTTGTTACCCCATTTTCAAGTTTTTGCACCAACAGTATCAATCCATCTACTGCAGACCACAGTTCTTTCGACCACTCTGCCTGATCCTTCGGCTTTGTGACCTGTCCTTCGTCATCATAATCAAACCAGTCCTTCGCCGCCAGACCAGTAATGACATTGTCTGTGCCCCCACCCTCATTATCATCTGCCCATACCGTATTTACACCAAGCCCGGAAAATAGGCTCAGTACCATTGCAAATACCATAAAAAGCGCACTCAGTTTTTTCTTCATAAGCAAATATCCTCCTTTTATTTTATAGTACAATTGTACCAAAAGGAGGATATCGCTTGGTGTGCACGGATGCCCACATTTTAAATTATTACTTTATCGTCTGATTTTATCCAAACAGCCCGCGCAGCACATTGACGCACCCGTCAATCCCAAACCTTCCACTGTCAAGCACCAATAGTACAAAATTTTCCGGTCGCTTGACATCCTCGTCAAAAACGTTGGCTCTCAAAACAGAACTTCTATTTTGCTTTGACCGCCTCTGCAGCCTTTCCCACAACCACACAAAGAATCACCGTAATCACCATATCCGGCAGTGTATTTCCAACCGGTGTATCCACATGCATCAGCACACGATAAATAACAAAACCGATCAGCCACACGATCAGGTTCCGCCACTGAAATGCCGATTTTTCGGCATCGGCCTTTTTTAATAAAAAGTAATCTGCGACCTGAACGGCAATCATTGGAGCAAAAACAGATCCGATCAGATACAGGAAATTGGTAATGTTATCCATCGGATAAACAATCGCTGCAACCGTTCCGATCACTGTAACCACAATCGCTGCCCATTTCTCCTTGATTCTGGAAGAAATGGAAACGCTCGAAACACCTGCTGAATAGGCATCTAGAAACGTTGTCGTAACGGTGGAAAATACAATAATCAAAAGTCCCACAACACCAAATCCTGTTTTTAACATAATCTGCGCAATGTCATACTCGCCGGTAAAGATGGCAGCCCCCATACCGATCATATACATAAAAATGCTGACAAGACTGTAAACCACAACGCTGACAAGCGTTGCTGCAAACGGCTTTTCGGCTTCTCTGGTATAATCGCTGATCAGCGGCTGGGTTTGGG
>OAWJ01000875.1_pt1 | contig 20991 bp, 15 predicted proteins | sample 1517021 | NCBI WGS metagenome assembly OAWJ01 (sample SAMEA2580121, study PRJEB22360) | human gut metagenome | biome: human gut; feature: human-associated habitat; material: faeces | place: Denmark | collected 2008/2010
GGAGCAATCTGCAATGATCTTAGAAGTGCAGAACGGTTGCTTCGGCTACCCGAAGCAGCCTGTGATTCTCGAAAATATCAATTTGGGTCTGGAAGAAGGTCACATCCTTGCGACTCTTGGTCCAAACGGCATTGGTAAAACCACCCTGCTCAAGTGCATGATCGGTCTGCTGCCATGGCACAGCGGGAAAACCCTATTTTATGGGAAGGATATCCACACCCTCAAGCCGAAGGATGTCTGGAGCACTATCTCCTACATTCCGCAGTCCCGTGGCTTCGCTTTTTCCTACACCGGTCTGGAAATGGTTCTGCTGGGGCGCAGTGCGCATCTCGGAGCCTTTCAGCAACCCGGCAAAGAGGAAATCGAAATGGCGGAGGCCATGATGGAACGAGTGGGGATCACCCGTCTTGCCAACAAGGACTGCAACCGGATGAGCGGCGGTGAACTACAAATGGTGCTCATTGCCCGTGCCCTCATCAACGAGCCGAAGCTCATCATTCTGGACGAGCCGGAAACCGGTCTGGATTTCCACAATCAGATCTTAGTACTGAATATGGTGGAGCGGCTGGCGCATGAATCCGGCATCAGTGCCATCATGAATACCCACTATCCCACCAATGCCATGAGCGTAGCGGACGAAGCCCTGATGCTGAACCGCAAAGGCGAATTTTTCTACGGTCCAGCCGCGGAGATCTTGAGCGAGGAGAACATCTCGTATTCTTTTGATGTTCAGGTGCTGGTGGATGAGCTGCATTATCAGGGGCGGTCGGTGCGCAGCATCGTTCCGGTTGGTCTGCGGGAGGAAACTGCTGTATGAACAATGTCCCTTTTACACTTTCCCAGGTTCGCCCGATCCGGGATGCTATGACCGTTTCCCGACCTTCCGGACTGGGCTATGGAGTGCCGGTAACATGGTTTTCCTTGGGCGCAGGCACTTCTATTACCCCGGAATACTATGACTGCACCACTCTTTATCTGGGTGGTGAGGGAAACGGCAGGTTTCTTCTGGGAGTCGATGGGCAGGAAGTGTCTGTCAAGCCCGGAGAAGTGCTGTATGTACCGCCAAAAACACTGTGCGGCACAAAAACTGACAGTGGAATGATCTATACCGAAATCATTTTGAAAAAGGAGAATTTTACCATGAACAACATCATCAAGGCTGGCCAGCCCATCGAACTGAAGGACCTCATTTCTTATGAAGAGGGCAGCATCGCCAATCTGGACATCGCTCATGCAGACAACATGAAATTTGTCCTGATGGCCTTTGACGAGGGCACCGGCCTGACTCCGCACCGCGCTCCCGGCAATGCCATCCTGACCGCCCTCGAAGGCAAGGCCATTATTGGCTATGAGGGCAAGGATTACGAGCTGAACGCAGGCGAGAGCTTCCGCTTCGATAAGAACGGCCTGCACAGCGTTACCGCACAGGGCAAGTTCAAGATGAGCCTGCTGCTGGTCATCGAATAAGCGATCTTCTGTTTCATAACAGGCGCAGAGAACCCGTCCGGACGTACCGGACGGGTTCTTTGCGTCTGCCAGATTCAGCAGTAGTAGAGGAACGAACGCAGGCGGCTCCATGCAGTCTCATCCCAATCATTATCAAGGGAAAGCTGGAACAGCGGAGCCCGACAGGCATCGTGCAGGCCGCGCATATCCAGAATCATCGCGGTATTTTCATACCGGGGTGCAAGGGTCAGCACTGCATTGGTACGGGCAGAAAGCTCCACGGCCTTGGCGTACCGATATCGGCCGTTCCCGCCTGAAAAATTCGGCAAGGCAGAGTCCGCAATGAGGAACAGTGTTTCAGCGTCTTCCGCAAAGGCACTGTGCGCTCCGAGCTCATTACCAAGGGTCTGCATCTGCCTCTGCATCTGGTCAAGCCAACCAGCCGATGGTTTGTTGTCATCCAAATTGTCTTTCCACAGAAACCAGAGCGCCTCGCTGAGTGGGGCGCGAAGTACCCGTTCACCTTCGGCTTCCAGCGCGGCAAGTACGCCGCTGTCCAGTTCTGTCAGGCAGAGCGGCGTACCAACAGCGGCAATGCGGCGGCCTTTTGCGGGAAGTGCACCGATCTCTCTCGCCGCGGTGTGCAGCTGCTCCCAGCCGGGCAGAGCATCCCACTGTGCTGAAATGTCTGCACGTTGGTCTACCGGGGCGGCATAGAGGATATCTCCCGCCAACAGTGCGCGGAAGAGTGCGTCACGGTTCTGCGCCATTTCGGGCAGTGTTTCCAGCATCGGGCTGACCAGTTGAGCATTCTGCTCTTTTCTGCGGTCCAACACAGCACGGATGACACGGGCGTATTGACCGTCTGCTTCCGCACCCTGCGTCTGCGGAATCAGGAACTGCGCATATGCGTGGTCGTTTTTACGCTCGGCAAGGATGCTGCCCAGCAGTGCCAGGAAAGGCAGGTATTCTTTTGCGCTCGTCTCCGCTCGGCCAAGGCTCAGAATATCGTCCGTCAGGTGCGGCAGCTCGTAGGGGTCTGCCCCTTGCTGTTTGAAATATGCGGCCAGATAGGGCGTATAAGCACCCATCGCCGGAAGATAGAGTGGCACATTGGGGGATGGTGTCTGTGCCAGACGACAGGGGTGAATATCGACCTGCTCGATGTTGAAATCTGTCGGCAGAGCCACCGCCGGGCGGTGCTGCAGGCTGTTCAGGAACGCTTCAATGCGAGTGATGACACCCACATTGGAAAAATGCTCATCCACTTCGATTTGCAGGTAGGGTTTATCGCCCATCTCCTGCTTGAACAGGTATGAGAGCATAGTGTCCGGGCCGCAGCCGTGGTTGGTCAGATAGACAGCGTAGAGGTTCGGGTGGTGAGCGATCAGCTTTGCTCCGGACAGGATATGCTGCCCGAACGGATAATAAAGATTATCGTATTCATCGGAGATGTCCAGCGCATGACCGGGCAGGTGGCTCAGCGTGATGACTTTATAGCCCCGCTCCAACAGCAGTTCCGGGATGCCCATATTCAGGATGGGGTCGGAAACGCCGTAGTTGCGGGTGATGAGCACCAACACTTTATCGTCCGGTCTCAGGGTAGCCAGCAGAGCTTTGCCCTGTTTTTCCACGGCGGCGGTATGGCGGCGCACCGCCATGGCACCACTGAGCAGAGCTTTGGCACAAAACGGTTTCGGGATTCCTAAAATCCTGCTCAGTCCCAGCATTGCAGATGCCATAGCTTCCTGCCCGAAGTCGAGATCGAATACCGGACTGAGCAAGGTGATGCCCTTGCTCTCAATGTCCAGAGCTTTGGCAATGGATACGGCTGCCGTCTGCATATAGACGCAGCCGTAGTTGTGTTTCACACGGCTCTTTTCGTGCTTCATCGTGTGGATGGTGGGCAGGAAGATATAATCTACTTTTTGGTCGATGAGCTGCTGCATATGGCCGTAAATGAGTTTGACCGGGTAGCAGGTCTCTCCCTGTGCGGTCTGCTGAGCCAGCCGGATCGTTTCCTCACTGGTGGGGTCAGTCAGGACGACATTGAAGCCCAACGAGGTAAAGAAGGCATTCGCCATCGGGAAGAATTTGTGGATCATCAACGCAAAAGGCACACCTACGGTCTTTTTACGTGGGTCGCGTTTGCCGGTATAACCCTCCAAAAGCAGTTTGTCCGCCCGCTTGTAGAAGTCAATGTTCTTCTGGATCTCCGCGCTGCGGCTGTCCTCTGCGGCTTGTGCAGGGCTGTCGAAGCCCACAAACTGACTAGGTGCATCGCCCACCGCTTCCTGTGCCAGAAGAGCCACGCCATATGCGCCGCTGATGGAAAAGACCGGGCTTACCTGCACCCGGTCGCCGTATGCGGATTGGAACGCCGCCACAATGCCGGGGTTATAATCTACGCCGCCCTGTAAGACAATGTGCTGGCCCACCGGCTTGGAGCCGACTACCTTGTGCAGATAGTTCTGGACGATGGAGTGACACAGCCCGGCAGCGATCTCTGCCTGCGAAACGCCTTCTGCGACGGCTGATGCAATGGCCGTTTCGATGAATACGGTACAGCGTTCGCCCAATGCGGCCGGATGTTCGGCAGAAAGGGCCAACGGGCCGAATTCTGCCAGCGGGATGCCCATGCGGACGGCTTGCTCCTCCACAAAAGAGCCTGTACCGGCGGCGCAGATCTTGTTCATCTGGAAGTCCACGACTTCACCGTCCCGGATCCTGATGTACTTGCTGTCCTGTCCGCCGATCTCAAACACAGTATCGACCTCCGGTACCCAGTGAGCTGCACCCTTGGCCTGCGCAGTGATCTCATCCCGGACAGCATCCGCGCCGATGCGCTTGCCGACACGCTCACGTCCGGAGCCGGTCACGCCGACTGCCGTAAACCGGATATCGCCAAACCGCTGACGAATACTTGCAAGTCCTTTGCGGACAGCTCCTTCCGGGTCACCTGCGGTGCGCAGATATTGAAAGTCTACCAGTTCACCGTCAGCACCGACCAGAACAAGATCGGTACTGGTAGAGCCGATGTCGATGCCCAATGCGCAGCCACTTTCTGGAATGATCTTGGTAGCGTTTGGCTCCGCAAGGCTCGTGCCGGGGCGCAGTTCCAGTTTGGGCAATGTTCCGACCGTGTGGTGTGTTGTTCGTGTACGGTCCAGAGAATCATTCAGTTGACGTAACGTGAACGAGCCGGATGCTTTGAGTGCAGCACCAAGAGCCGCTTCATATCGGGCAAGCTCCGGAACGATGAGCTCTTCTTCGGTCAGGCCGAACACTTCCCGAATAGCCCGGATGACGCCGGTGTTGCAGGTCACGCCGCCACAGAACACTACCGGCTTGCAGACGGGAAGCCGACGCACGATGGTAGCTTTGTAGTTGCGGATCATCGCATAGCACAGACCCAGAAGAATATCCGGCGTAGCAGCTCCTTCCTGTTGACGGTGGATGATGTCGGTCTTGGCAAAGACGGCACACCGACCGGAAAGGCGGGGGATACTCTGTGCCTGCTCGACCAGTGAAGAATAATCTTCTAGTTTGCAGCCTACGCGGGACATCTGATCTTCAAAGAACGAGCCCGTGCCGCCCGCACAGTGTTCGTTGACTGCGAACTGCGGTGCACGGCTCTGCAAATCCGTGATGAATCGCGCACCCTGACTGCCGATTTCAATGACCGAACCAGCCTGCGGAACAAGCTGGCGCACACCCTCGACGACAGCCGGGATATCCCCAAAAGAGGGAATATCGGGAGCCTGTTCCAGCAGAGCTTCGGTGTTGCTGCCAGTTACACAGAGCGAAAACGGTGTGTCTGCATCCAGTTCCAATGCAGAAAGTCCTTTTTTCAGGCAGGCGAACGGCCTGCCGTGATGCACCGCCATCCACTGCTTTGCCATTGCACCATCCCGCAGCAGCACCAACTTGACCGTCGAAGTGCCGATATCCATACCCAACGAAAGCATTGTGTCACTCCTTCAAGACAAACCCTGCAAGTTATAGGGTTTGACATTTCAAACTTTATACCGTATAATAATGATGCCTTTTAATTAGGCATCTCTAACCAAGAGTTTAACACAACCACCTCGGAGTGTCCGTTGTTATGGCAACGGCAAAGCAAATTTTAAGATGGAGCAATATTATTCAATTTTACAGCAATGCGGCATGTTCAACGGCATCCAGCCGCGAAAATATAGGGAAGTCCTTCGTTGCTTGAATGCGACTGTCCGTGAATATCCTCGTGGTGCGCACATCGTCGAGCTGGGTGAGCAGAGCCACAATACGGGTGTTCTGCTGGATGGCACGATGGAAGAATTTTTGTATGATGAAAATGGCAATCAAATCAGCATCTGCCGTTTTTGTCCCGGAGAAGTATTTGGTGCAGAACTGGCCTGTACTGGCTGGACGGTAAGTCCGGTCTGTCTGCGTGCCAGTTCGGACTGTACCGTAATGCTGCTGGATTTCAGCGCATTGATGTCACAGAAAACGCTGACCTGTCCCTGCCGGATGCAAGTCACAGCAAATCTTATGCAGGATATGGCGCAGCAGCTCCTCTTTTTTAACACAAAAGTGCGTATTTTAGCACAGAAACGACTTCGAGATCGTCTGAAGATTTATCTTCAAACCTTGACACCCGATGAAAAAGGCTGTTACAGTCTGCCCTACACCCGGACAGAACTGGCGGATTTCCTCTGTGTGGACCGCAGTGCTCTTTCCCGTGAGCTGTGCCGGATGCGCGATGAGGGTATCCTTGATTTTTCCGGTGCAAAGATCCATCTGCTGAACCCAAAGTTTTTGTATGGCTGGAACTGACAGCACTTCTAAATCCATGAAAAAATGGTCTGCCGAACATTTTTGTTCAACAGGCCATTACTTTTTAATCTTCTAATCCACGGCCTACTGATTCGTAGCGCGCACCGGGCGATTCCCTCAATTTTTGGAGGTTACGTTTTAACGTCGTTTCTCGGCGATGCATCGCAGGTTTTGAGCTTCGAGTTTCTGCACCCTTTGTCCGATTTTGCAACGATTTGCACCCTTTGCACGTTTTGAAACCGTGCAAAAACCGTGCAGAAACCGTGTACTTACTCCCGGACAAACTAAAAACCACTTCATCCGACAACGACTTGACGGCATTGGTTCGAGTGACCGCACACCAAAAATGATGGTGCTGAGAGGGGAGATGGAGCATTATTTATCGCTGGGATGTGACCATGGCAGGCTGGAGGATTGAACCTTAGAAAACGCGCGGCAAAAATGCTAATCGCGCGGCGCGCGTCTCTCAGCGTAAATTCAGCGCAATCCATGCCAAGTCAGCGTATTTTCAACGTAAATCCCGGAAAGTCAGCGTAAATTCAGCGCAAATCAAACTTTCAGCGTAAAAGTCAGCGTAAATTTTCACTTCACGCTTTTGTACTTCGTTCCCCGGCCTACGCCATCAGGCTGCAAGATGCCGTCCTTGCACATCTGGTGCAGGATATAATAGGTTCGATTCTTGTTAAACCCACACAGCTCTTGAGCTTTCTGATTCGTAATCGACGGCTTATGCTTCAGATATTCGAGAATCCGATCCTTTGCCTGAATCTGGCTGACCGTCTTATCCTGCACATAGGCCACATCGGTTTTCACCGTTTCGTAGACCTTGAGGGACAGCATATAGGTCTTGCCGTTCAGTTCCAGAAGCCCTTCGTCCCGGAGAGCGTTCAGAACCTTGTGGGCGTTGTCATCGGTTTCCTGAATTGTCTTTGCCGCCTGCTTCAGGGTGATTTTCTGGTGCTCCCGCAGATAGTGCAGAATCATCAGCTCCGACAGCGTGAACATCTTGGACCGCTTATCCTGTATCTCTGCGATGAAACGCACGAAGTTCTGGTTTTCCATCGTGCTGCGAAGGGTCAGCCGGACGGAGTTGGGCGTGCTGGCGTACTCCGGGTAGGGCTTGCCCTCGGTGAGCATACTCTGGAACATAATGTCCACACCCTGCCCGGAACGCTGCACATACTTCAGGTGCTGAAGAGTCATGGCGATCAGCTTATTCCGGGGAATGGACTGGCGGGTGATGATGTTACTTTCGTTGATGTCCCCCGGAAAGCCGCCGGGGTTTTCAATCACGATCTTTGTGGGGTAGTGCTTGACGTAGATCGGTGCCATATCCTCACAGGAGCGATGCGCCAGCGCATTCAGCAACGCCTCCTGAAAAACCGCTTCGGAGAAATCGTACACCTCCAGCCGGAACAGAAGCCCTGCCGAAAGGCAGGGCTTCTGTTAAGCGTTTTCATTCAATTCGAGTAAATCTATTCGACTTTTGGTATTTTCTCAGTCTGCAGACAAGTAGCACATGGCTTCGCGCAGACGTCCCTCATTTTCTGCCGTAGGCTCCATGAAGGGGCTGTGGAACAGGTCCTGGAACAAATTTTCCATCTTGGGAGAGTTCGGGTCAATGCCGATGTCCTCCAGGGTCAGAGGCATGTCCATGCTGCGCATGAAGTCACGGAAAGGTGTCACCTGCTCAGGATGACCATTGAAGGCCATCTGCAGGCAGTCGCCAATGGCCACGATCTCGCCGTGGAGGTAGGGCTTTGCCTCCTGGGTAAAGTGGGTCCGCACCAGCTCGTAGGTCTCGTGACCCAGAGCGGTTTGGCCAAAGCCCTTGCTTACGCCGCTGACGATGCCGGCCACGGCAACATTCAGGTATGCAATGTCCTCCACAGCCTTGGTCAGCTTGCCCTCGGCAATGTCGCGACAGGCCTGATGGGCTTCTTTCTCGTAAACGTGGTAGGCCATCTCGGCAATGGTGTAGGCGGTGAACAGGCCGATGCTCACGTCGTCCAGCAGGATCTCACTGCGGCCGTTCTGGAGCTCGATCATCTTGGCCATACCGTCCATGATGCCGCTGGCGGCGTAACGGGGCGGCTCCTTGCAGATTACATCCATGTCCATAACGATGGCGTTGACCTCATGGTCGTAGCGCAGGCTACCCAGAGAAGCCCCCTCGGCGGTGTACATAACACTCAGCGGGGCAAAGGCCGCACAGGTAGCAATAGAGGTAGGCACTTCCACAACGGGCAAGTCGCCGGCAAAGTGAGCCGTGGCCTTGGCCTGATCCATGATGCGGCCGCCGCCGACACCCACGATGACCTCACAGCCGCTAGTCAAAGCCTGCAGGGCGTGCTCCTTCGCGCGCTCGTAAGTGTTCTGACCGGGGTAGATGGAGAGCTCAAATGCCACATCGGCATCCCACAGGCTCTTTTCCACCTTGCCTTCGGTGGCAGCCCAGGCACGGGGGCCTGCAATGACCAGGGCCTTTTTGCCAAAGCGTGCCACTTCGTTGCCCACAAGGTTCAGAGCGCCTGCTTCCTGCAGGTAACGGCCAGCACCGAACTTGTAGGCGTTATCCAGTTTGATATCTACCAGACTTCTTGCTTCTGCCATAGTTTTTACGCTCCTTACTCCATGTAAGCACCCTTCATGGCACTGACTGCGTGCTGACTATACAGCTTCAGCAGGCCGTGGGTGTATTTGCTTGTAAAACCTTTCCAGTTTGCTTTTCGTTCTGCCAGGATGGCCTCCATTTCCTCGGGGGTCTTGTGCTGGCCCTTTACGCCGGTGATCTCCAGGCGTCGGGCCTCCACATCCAGCTCAATGATATCCCCTTCTTCCACCAGGGCAATGGGGCCGCCGGCAGCAGCCTCCGGGCTCACATGACCGATGACCGGACCGCGGCTGGCACCAGAGAAGCGGCCGTCGGTAATGAGGGCCACGCTGGAGGCCAGGGCCGGGTCGGAGCAGATGGCCTCGCCGGTGTAGAACATCTCCGGCATACCGCTGCCCCGGGGGCCTTCGTAGCGGATAAACACGGCGTCACCCGGGTGGATGCGGCCGTGGAGGATGGCGTCGATGGCGTCCTCCTCACAGTCAAAGGGACGGGCATTGAGGGTAGCCTTGAACATGGCCTTGGGGCAGGCGGTGTGCTTGATGACACAGCCTTCCGGGGCCAGGTTGCCACGGAGGATGGCAATGCTGCCGTTGGTGCCGATGGGGGCATCAAAGCTGCGGATGATGTCGGTGCGCTGGATCTTGCGGCCGATCTTTTTGCTCTTTTCTGCCAGCAGCTCGTCGCAGTGCTGGTAGAAGCCATTCTTCTTCAGCTCCTCCAGGTTCTTCCCCAGAGTCTTGCCGGTAACGGTCTTGGCGTCCAGGTGCAGCATGGACTTGATCTCCTCCATGATGCGAGGCACGCCGCCTGCGTAGTAGAAATACTGGGCAGGCCAGTCACCGGCAGGCCGGATGTTCAGCAGGTAATGGGCACCCCGGTGCATCCGATCGAAGGTATCGGCGTCGATCTCGATGCCAAACTCATGGGCAATGGCCGGGATGTGCATCAGGGCGTTGGTGGAGCCGGAGATGGCGGCGTGGACCATGATGGCGTTCTCAAAGCTCCGCAGGTCCACGATATCCCCGGCGGTGACCCCGGCCTCCACCAGCTTCATGAGCTGGGTGCCGGCGTCGTAGGCGGCCTGCTTCAGCTCCGGAGCGGTGGCAGGCATCAGGGCGGTGCCCGGCAGCATCAGGCCCAGGGCCTCAGCCATGACCTGCATGGTGGAAGCAGTGCCCATAAAGGAGCAGGCGCCGCAGCTGGGGCAGGCGTGCTGCTTGTAGTAGGTCAGCTGCTGGGCCGGGATCTCGCCACGCTCGTACTGGGCACTGAACTTGCCGATCTGCTCCAGAGTCAGCAGCTCGTTGATGGCGCAGGCCGGATCATTTTCCACATACTGGGCCGGCAGGTCGTGGGCCTCCATCACGCCGCCGGTGACCACGATGGCCGCCATCATATCCTTCATGCGGCCAATGCTCATGAGCATGGCAGGCATGGCCTTGTCGCAGGAGGAGATGAACACGCCGCCGTCAAAGGTGGTGGCGTTGGCCTGGGCCTCCACCAGGTTGGTGATGGCCTCCCGGTGGGCCAGGGAATAGTTGATGCCGTCATGGCCCTGGGCCATGCCGTCGCACATATCCGTGGCGTAGTACCGGGCAGCCTTGCCGCCGTGGTCGTCCACAGCCCGGACGGCCTCCTCTACAAAAATGTTCAGGTGGCCGGAGCCCGGGTGGCTGTTGCCGTAGGTGCTCTCCACCATGATCTGCGGCTTTGCCAGATCCTCTACCTTCCAGCCCATACCCATCCGCAGGGGGTCCATCTCCGGTGAAAGGCTGCGGACCTGTTGACTTTTCAGCATCGCATTCAACTCCTTGTATTTTATCATGTGTGTTTTACTCAAGTTAAAGGGTCAGGCGGCGGTCTCGGGCCGCCACCTTCCACCAGCCAACGATCTTACCGTCCTCCACCACCGGCACCTCCGGGTACAGGGCGCTGGTGGGGCAGACGTGGATGGGCAGGGCAAACAGCTCAGTGCCAATGGGAGGGATATCGTCGATATGCTCCTCCGGCACCCGCACCACCCAGTGCTCCTCGTTCTGGATCACCGTGCGGGCGTACTCCATGCCCACGATCTCCGCCCGCTCCGGGGTGGGGTCTGTGGCCACGGCCTTGCAGCCCAAGTCCAGGGTAAAGGTATCCCGGCTGGGGCGGCTGATGACCCGGGTCAGCAGCGCTGCTGCCGGGGTGAACTGCAGGTCCGGGTAGGCGTTGCGGTAGCCAGCGTCCTGGATCACGCAGGTGCCGGGGCTCAAAAACTCTCCGGTCATCTCTGCGTGGACCGGGAAGGAGGGGGTGCCGCCCATGATCAGGATGCTGCAATCCAGGCCGTCCGCCTGGAGGCGGCCCTTGATGGCCTCGATCTGCTGGTCCACCGGGGCGATGATCTCCTCCCGGACCTGGCGGCTGCTCTCGTGGCGGTGGCCGTCGTAGCAGTGCATCCCTCGCATGGTAATACCGGGCAGGGTGTTCCACTCCCGGTACATGGCTTCCACCTTATCCAGGGCCACACCGGTGCGGTGCTGGCCCATGTCCACGTCCATCAACACGTTGGCCTGGCAGGCCTGGCCCAGCAGACGGATCTGCTGGGTGTCATCCCCAATGGCAAAGAACTCCACCTGGGGGAAGGCCTGCTGCAAAGCGGCAAATCGCCGGATGTTGGGCCCCACCAGGGGGTAGGCCAGGGTGATGCGCTTGGCCCCGGCCTGGGCGGCCATCTCTGCCTCTGCGATGGTGGCGCACTTGAAGCGGTCGATGCCAGCCTCCAGCTGCATCTGCACCACCTGGGCCATCTTGTGGGTCTTGATGTGGGGCCACAGACGGTCTGCACCCCCGGCAATGGCGATCATCTTCTGGATGTTCTGGCGGATCGGTGCCGGGTAGTACACCAGCTGGGGGCTTGCCAGGTCCTGCTGGCCCTCAAAGGCGTAAAGGCTTGCGCTGCTCTTATTCATACTCCACCAACATCTCGATCTCTACAGCAATGTTGCCCGGGCAGGAATTGGTGCCCATAGCAGTACGGGCAGGCAGACCCTTCTCCTCGCCAAACAGCTCAAACAGCAGATTGGAGCCGCCGTTGATGACCTGGGGCTGCTGGGTAAAGTCGTCGGTGCAGTTCACAAAGCCCAGCACCTTGACGCACCGCTTGATGCGGTTCAGGTCCCCCAGCTTGGCATCCAGGTTGGCCAGCAGGTTCAGCATGCAGTTGTAAGCAGCCTTCTGGCCCTGCTCCAGGGTCAGGTCGCCGCCCACTTTGCCCACGATATTGTGGCCGTCACCGATGTCGGGGCCGCAGCCGCTGCAGTACAGCAGGTGGTCCCCAAACTCCATGACCGGGGTGTAGACGCCGCCCTTGGGGGGAGGGGCAGGCAGGGTGATGTTCATTTCCTTCAGCTTCTCGTAGACGTTTGCCATAAGAAAGACCTCTTTTCGTTTGTTTTTATGATGGTGCAGCCGAGATGGGCTGCTGCTTTATAGACCCAACAGCGTGCTGCCCAGGCTCAGCACCAGGAGCACGCTGATCAGGATACACAGGGTAGAATGGGCCACGGCCTGGCTGGCCAGCTCCCCTTCGGTGTCGTACTGCTTGGCCAGCACCGCCGTCAGGCTGCCTGCCGGGCAGGAAGCCAGGATCAGCACCGCCATCCGCAGGGTGGGATCCAGGGGCAGCAGACACAGCACAGCCAAAAAGCCCAGGGGAAATACCAGGCACCGCAGACCGGTGATGAGCCACACCAGAGGATTGGCCACCAGCTTTTTCAGGTCACTGCGGGCCAGCATACCGCCAGCGATTATCAGCGCCAGAGGGGTGGTGGTGTTGCCCATGGCCTTGCAGAAGCTTTCCAGGATGCTGGGCAGCCGCAGGCCGGACACCAGCATGACCACCATGATGGCGGTGGTGATGTTGGTGGGGGTAAGGAAAGCCTTCAGGCTCACCTTGGCCTCCGGGTCAAACAGGTGCTGTACATAGGTAAAAAACAGGATGTTATAGGCCATGATGCCGGCCGCGCCGTACAACGCGCCCGCCTCGCTGCCCAGCAGAGCAGTGATGAGCGGGATGCCAATAAATGCACTGTTGGGCATCACGGCGGCACCCACCAGCACGGCCTTCTGGCCGCGGGTCAGGTACATGGCTCGGCTCAAGAGCAGGCACAGGCAGATGCAGACGATGTAGAAGATTTCCAGCACCACATAGCCTTTGAGCATCCCGGCCACGGCCTCGCGGCCGCCATCGATGCTGGCGCTGGCAAGCAGAGTGCAAGGCAGTGTGACCGTCATAACCAGGTTGGACAGAAACTTACCGTTTTTGTCGTCCATAATGCCAATCTTCGTGATGACGATGCCAGTGCCGATCTCCAGAAAGATGATCAGGATCTGCTGCAAAAGGATTGCAACGGACATAAATGCTCCTTAAACGGTCAGTACCATGCCTGCCCCCACACCCGTACGCTGGTCATGATCAATGGCGATTTGACCGTTGACCAAGCACCAGTCCAGACCGGTCGCCTTCTGGGCGGGGTTGGTGAAGGTGGCATGATCCGTAAACTTGGCCGGATCGAATACCAGTATATCAGCATAATTGCCTTTCTGCAAGCTTCCTCGTCCGACCAATTCCATTCTGGCGGCCGGCTGGCTGGTCATACGGCGGATGGCTTCCTGCAGAGTGTAGATTCCACGCTCGGCCACATACTCCCGCAACACCTTTGGGAATGCGCCGAACATGCGGGGGTGGGGCGTGTCGGTCTTGGCATAGATGGCATCCGAGATGATATTGGACCAGGGCAGACGTGCCACCGTATCAATATCATCCTGACTCATGGACATGTTGATGATGGCGGTCTTTCCGTCCTCGCTGTGCATCAGGTAGGCGGCCAAGGCGGTGGCATCCTCAAAGCCGAACTTCTCGGCGGCATCGGTGACCCGCATACCCAGAAACTTCTCATTTTCGGGGCGGACAACGCCGCTGATGATGATGCGATCCCAGCCCAGCGTGATGCAGAAGTTGTCCCAGTCGTCATACAACTCACTGCTAGTGCGGCGGAACTCCTCCACGCCTTCGGGGGTGCCCAGCTTTTCCAGCGCGCGGGTCATGTTGCCGGCCACGAACACCGGAGGCAGCATAGTCGTCAGGGCGGTGCTGCCCCCCTCATAGGGGTAAAAATCCACCGTCACGTCCATGCCCTGAGCCCGGGCAGCCTCAATGTCCGCAATGGCTGTGTGGATGTCCTTACCCCAGTTCTTCATGCCGCAGCTCTTGAAGTGGCTGATCTCCAGGGCGCAGCCCACGCGGCGTGCGATCTCGATGACCTCCCGGACGCTTTGCACCATGCTGTCCCCCTCGCCGCGGATATGGGTGGTGATGACCCGGTGGTACCGGCCCACCGGCTCCAGGATGTAGGCAAATTCATCGGTGGAGGAATAGCACTCCGGCAGGTACATGATGCCCAGGGACACGCCGGGGGCTCCGGCGGCCATGGCCTCCTCAATCAGGGCCCGGGCGGCATCCAGCTCCTGCTGGGTGTAGGGGGTGTCAGAAAAGCCCTTGACGCAGATCTTGACGGTTCCGGTACCGATCATGGCCGAAACATTCATGGGCAGCGGTGTCTTGCCCAGAGCCTCCAGATACTGGGGATAGGTGTGGGGGCCGTCCAGACCGATGGGGCCCATAACGGCCTCCTCAAAGGAATAATAGGCCTGGGCGTCGGCGTCCTTTTCCGGCCGGGGGGTCATGCTGATGCCGCAGTTGCCTGCCACCGCCGTGGTGATGCCCTGGGCCAGCTCCACCTCTCCAAAGTGAGGGTCATTGAGGGGTTTTGCGTCATGGTGACGGTGGATATCCACAAACCCCGGGGTCACCACCTTGCCGGTGGCGTCGATGACCTGGTCAGCCTGTTCCGTGATGCCCGGAGCGATCTGGACAATGCGGTCGTCCTGCACCAGCAGGTCTGCCTGGTAGGGCTGACCCCCCAGGCCATCATATATAGTACCGTTCTGGATCAAAATACGTTTCATGATAGGTTACCTCTTGCTATGAATTTGCCCTGCGGCAAGGCAGCCCTGCCGTAAACGATGAAAGGGGCAAGGGCGCACGCCCTCGCCCCTCTCGGAGAAACAGATTTACAGTTTGCCGGCCAGATAAAGTTTACAGATCTTCTTCTGCGTCAGCAGCAGCCTCTGCAGCAGCGACCTTTTCCACGACAGTGCCGCGGCGGTCGTTCATAACGTGCTTCAGGCGCACATCCTCGGGAGTGGTGTCAGCAGAGAACATGAGAGAGACCACGATGCCGAACACCAGAGAAACGATGGTAGCAGGCACAGCCGGACCACCCATGGTGGCGTTGATCCAGTTCTTGAAGGAAGGCAGCACCAGGATCAGCACGCCCAGCAAAGTACCGGAGCCGATGCAGGCCAGACCGCCCTGCCAGTTGACACGCTTCCAGAAGCGGCCCAGCAGCATAGCCACAGCCACGCCGGGCAGGAAGGCGCCCACGATGGTGGAGATGTATCCGATAACGTCGTTGACGAACAGGGTGATGAAGAAGGCAGCGCCCAGGGTGCAGATCAGAGCGACACGGCTGACCTTGGCGTAATCTTCTTCCTTGATGGTCTTGCCGGTGATGCTGGGGTACACGTCAGTCAGCAGGATGGTAACGCCGGAGATAGCGTCGGAGTCACCGGAGGACATGGTAGCGGACAGACCGCAGATCATGAACAGCATGCCGACCACCGGGGGCAGTGCGTTGGTAGCCATGTAAGCAAAGGCGTAGTCACCGCTGGCCAAGGTATCACCATTCATGGTGGCGATGGTAAAGCAGCTCATGCCGATGATGGCGGTAACAAAGCTCCAGCCGAACAGCAGGATGCCCTGGCCCAGGAAGGCCTTGCGAGCGGTCTTTTCGTCCTTGGAGGTGTAGATACGGGTACGGTGGGTGGGGGTGCCGATAACGCCCATGGCTGTGGACAAGACCAGTGCTATGGCAGCCATGACACCGTAGGAGCCCAGGCCGTAGAAGGTCATTGCGCCAGGCTTGCCAACGGCGGTGAAGGTATCCACCACGTTCTGGTAACCGCCTGCCATGGGGATGGCACGGAAAGCGATGGTCAGGAAGCCGATGAGGATGGCGATGAACTGGACAGCGTCGGGGGGAACAACAGCCATGTAGCCGTATCTACAGTGTGGGAACAACCACCCATGGAGCCGCCGATGAACACGTAGATGCCGAAGCCCAGAACGGTGATGATCTTACAGGTAACGTCCGGCATCTGGGTGACGTAAGCCAAGTACTTGGCACCGCCGTTCAGGTGGTTGCCCAGCCAAATGATCTCGATGACAAACATCATGAAGCCCATGACCTGGCGGATGATCTTTTTGCCGCCGTAGTAATACTGCGCTTCCTCAGACATGGTCAGGAATCCTTTGTTCTTTGCCTTGGTGAACAGCAGCATGGAAAGGATACCTGCCGATGCGCCCAAGCCGTAGATGGCGCCGCCCCAGCCGTGGTTGTAGCCGTTGCCGATCGCGCCCATGGAAGAACCAGTGCCGATCATCGTAGCACCAACGGTGCAGAAGATCAGGAAGAAGCCGAGGTTACCGCCTCCGGTCAGGAAACTGCTGCCCTCGCTCTTGCCGCGGCTGGTAATCCAGCCCACAAAGATCATGAAGCAGATCCATGCAATAAAGCCGCCAACAAACAGTGGGATGTATTTGGGGTCCAACATAGTTTCATTTCCTCCTTAGAAACATTTTTCTCAGCCCGGCGCAGAGTCCGTTCGGGCCGATGTGGCTGTCAGACATTTCCCCGCCGCGGGCCGGCACCGCGGGGTAGTTGTCCGACAACAATTTCGCTGCCATAAATTTACCAATTTTCTCCCTTTTCGTCAATAGTTTTTTAACATTTTCCGCACAAATATGGATTTTCAGCGCAAGTTATAATTTTTTCGTACCCTGTTTTGTCATTTTCACGAAAATAAAACCACCTCTTGCAGTCCTAAAAACAGCGTCGTATACTGAATTTAGAGGAGCTCATCAGGCAGCTGATCCTCCACTTTCTAAAGATCAGGCGACATTTCGTCAATTTCAAGTTTGTTTCCGCAAGAAAAAGTTGTCTGACAATGCCGCAAAGCCACCCCAGAACCCCACAAACCCCCTCTCCCGGGGGCTTGCAGTTCGATTCTGCCGCCCAAAAAAGCGGCTCCAGCCCCCGGATGCCAGGGGCTGGAGCCAACATAACACGCTCAGTTTGTTCGGATATAAGAACGCACAGCTCATTACATCCCCATATCCGAACAGAAATCATTCTTCCGAGCCCCAGAGCTGGCCCGAACCTCCGGCCCCGGCCCGGCCCTTTTATAATAAGGAAAGGAAGTGATCCTTCTATGCCTTCCGGAGACGCCCACCGTTCCCTGGCCCGGGCCCTGGATATCCTGGAGCTGTGCAGCCAGAACGGCGTTGGTTACACCCTGACCCAGCTGTCCCAGCAGCTGGGCATTGCCAAGGGCAGCATCTCTCCCCTGCTGCACACCCTGCAGGACCGGGAGTATCTGACCTTGGACGAGCAGGACCACCACTACCGCATCGGCCGCATGGCGTTCCGCATTGGGAACACCTACCTAGATGAGGCCAGTGCCCTGCGAGAGATCCACCGCCTGATGAAGGATATCGTGGCGGTCTGCCACGAGACCTGCCACCTGGGCTGCCTGAAAAACGGGGATGTATACTATCTGAAAAAGGTGGATAGCCCCCTGTACAGCCACACCGTCACGGTGGAGGGCCGCAGCCTGCCAGCCTACGCCACCGGCGTGGGCAAGGCCCTGCTGGCAGACTACCAGCTGCCTCAGCTGAAGGCTCTGTACTACGACGGCCTGTACCCCCTCACGGAGCACACCATCACCGACTTTCGGCAACTGGCCGACCAGCTGGTGGAGATCCGGGCCAAGGGCTTTGCCTACGAGTGCGAGGAGAGCACCCGGGGCATCCGGTGCATCGGCGTGCCCCTGCGGAAGAACGGCCGGGTGGCTGCCGCCCTCAGCGTAGCCTTCCCTCTGGAGCGGTACAACCCCCAGGCGGCCACCCAGGCGGAAAAAGCCCTGGACGAGACTCGGCGTCAGATCGAACGAATGCTTTGCAGCATAGAGCTGCAATTCTGAGCCCTATAAGAAAAGGAGTGTTTTTATGCCACAGTTGATCACCATCGGCGAGACCATGGCCGCCTTTACCCCCGACAGCGTAGGTGCCCTGCGCTATGTGCAGAACTTCGGCATCCGCACTGCCGGTGCCGAAAGCAATGTTGCCGTTGGGCTGGCAAAGCTGGGCCTAGAGGCCGCCTGGGTCAGCCGCCTAGGCACCGACGAGTTCGGCTACTTTATCCGTAACCAGCTCCGGGCCGAGGGTGTGGACTGCTCCCGCGTCATCTACGACCCCGACCACCGCACCGGTATCATGTTCAAGGAGACCAGCGTGGGGGAGACCAAAGTGTTCTATTACCGGGAGAACAGCGCCGCCAGCCACCTGTGCCCCGAGGATGTGACCCCCGCCCTGCTGGACGGCGTCAAGATCCTGCATATGAGCGGCATCACACCCGTGCTGAGCGAGAGCTGCCTGGAAATGACCAAGGCTGCCTTTGCCCTAGCCAAGGAAAAGGGCGTGGCCATCAGCTTTGACCCCAACATCCGCCGAAAGCTGTGGCATGGGCAGGACTATGCCCCCCTCATCCGGGAGCTTACCCAGCAGAGCGAGATCGTGTTGCTGGGCTTGGACGAGGCCGAGGCTCTGTTCGGCCTACGGGATCCGGACGCCATCTTCGACCTGCTGTTCCGCGACGGATGCGCTCAGTACGTTGCCATCAAGGACGGCGGCAACGGTGCTTGGGTAGCCGACAAGACTACCCGCGAAAAGCTGCCCCCTTACCCCTGCAAACCCATTGAGCCCATTGGTGCCGGCGACGGCTTCAATGCCGGCTTCCTGGCAGGCATCCTGCAGGGTCGCGACGCGGTCACCTCCGGCCGCATGGGCGCTGTATGCGGTGCTTTGGCCACCCAGACCCCCGGCGACGTGGAGGGCTACCCAGACGCCATCCAGATGGAAGCTGCCCTCACCGGCGCTGCCATCACTTACCGTTGATCCTCTGAAACCACCGGTTTCATTGTTTGGTGAAAGGAGTTTTTCTGTATGGACACTTATGATCTGGTTTCCAAACACCCTTTGCTGGCCATCCTGCGGAACGTTCCGTTGGAAAAGACCATCGATTACGCCGAGGCTGCCGTGCAGGGCGGTGCTCCCTTCTTTGAGGTGGCACTGAACAGCCCCCACGCTCTGGAACAGATTACGATGCTGCGCACCCATTTCGGCGATCGCTGCACCGTAGGTGCCGGCACCGCCATTACCGTGGACCGCTGCAAGGCTGCTCTGGACGCCGGTGCACAGTTCCTGCTGACCCCCGGCACCCCTCTGGATGTGTTCGGCTACTGCGCCGACCACGACATTGCCCTGCTGCCCGGCGTGCTGACCCCCACCGACGTGGCCACCAGCCTGCAGTTTGGCTACAAGACCATGAAGCTGTTCCCTGCCGGCAGTATGCCCCGGCACTACGTTAAGGACCTGCAGGGCCCCTTTGACGGCACCAACTACATGGCCATTGGCGGCGTGAGCCCTGCCAACATCCGGGAGTTCTTTGACGCCGGGTGCATCAGTGTGGGCCTGGCCTCCAGCCTGATGCCCAAGGAAGCCGTAGCTGCCAACGACTGGGAAGCCTGCGCCGCCTATGTGCGTGGCATGGTGGAGCAGATCCAGCGCTGAAATCCGGAAGCCGTCTAAACATTCTGTAATATGCAATATAAGAAAGGATGATTTTCCATGAAGATCACTGAAGTCAATACCTATACCGTCCGTCCCCGCTGGGGCTTTGTTGAGATCGTGACCGACGAGGGCTTTACCGGCTGGGGCGAGCCTGTGCTGGAGGGCCACTGCTCCACCGTGCTGGCCTGTGTCCAGGAGATGAAGCCCTACCTCATTGGCCAGGACCCCATGAGGATCGAAGATTTTTCCGCCGTGCTGTACCGTGCCGGGTTCTACCGGGGCGGCGGCGTGCTCATGAGCGCCATTGCCGGCATTGATCAGGCTCTGTGGGACATCAAGGGCAAGTTCTTCAATGCCCCGGTGTACCAGCTCATGGGCGGTGCCTGCCGTGACAACATGCGTGTGTACAGCTGGATCGGTGGCGATCGCCCCAGCGATGTGGGCGCTGCCGCTCTGGAACGCAAGAACGCTGGCTTTACCGCTATCAAGATGAACGCCACCGAAGAGCTACAGATGATCGACACCTACGACAAGGTGGACGCTGTGCTGGAGCGTGTGGCTGCCATCCGTGAGAGCTGCGGCAAGTACTTTGGCATTGCCATCGACTTCCACGGCCGTGTCCACAAGCCCATGGCCAAGGTGCTGGCCAAAAAGCTGGAGGAGTTTGACCCCATGTTCATCGAGGAGCCGGTGCTGTGCGAGAACATGGAGGTGTTCAAGGAGATCGCCGCTGCCTGCAATGTGCCCATTGCCACCGGCGAGCGTCTGTTCACCAAGTACGACTTCAAGCGTCTGCTGCAGGCTGGCGGCGTGGACATCATCCAGCCGGACCTGAGCCATGCCGGCGGCCTTACGGAGGTGAAAAAGATTGCATCCATGGCCGAGGCCTATGACGTAGCCCTGGCTCCCCACTGCCCCCTGGGCCCCATCGCTCTGGCCAGCTGCCTGAATGTGGATGCCACCTGCTACAACGCCGTGATCCAGGAGCAGAGCATCGGCATCCACTACAATGTGGGCAAGAGCGTGCTGGACTATGTGACCAACCAGGAGGACTTTAAGTTCGTGGATGGCCGTGTGCAGCTGCCTGTGCGCCCGGGTCTGGGTGTAGAGGTGAACAAGGAGCTGGTGCTGGAGGAGAACAAGACCCCCCACCAGTGGAAGAACCCAGTGTGGCGTCACAAGGACGGCAGCGTCGCCGAGTGGTGATGCCCCCTGCCCCGGCAGCCTGAAATTCCATAAAAATCAGCCCACAGACCGGAGTGTTCCGAACCGCCCCAAGATTAGTAGACATGAATAAAAAGCGCCCTGTGTAGGGTGTGCC
>OAWJ01000933.1_pt1 | contig 19490 bp, 16 predicted proteins | sample 1517021 | NCBI WGS metagenome assembly OAWJ01 (sample SAMEA2580121, study PRJEB22360) | human gut metagenome | biome: human gut; feature: human-associated habitat; material: faeces | place: Denmark | collected 2008/2010
GTGTGGATTCGCCCTCTTCTGGGCAGTGTAAAAAAGAGAAAAAGCCGTTAAGTGGTAAAGCAACTTGTTTCCGCAGTGGCTGGAACAGCAGTTTGATTTTCGAATATCATGCAGGATTCCCGATGTTTACCTTTGCCCCTATGGCCAATGCACAAACAGATTCTTCTTTTACCTGTTCCGATGATGGCAGTATTACTTACGATTTATCCCATCACTGTACAATTGCTGCCGATGGAACAGCCTCGGTCGTATTTTATTGGGGTCTCGGTTTCGAGGAAGTTGCTGCCGCAACAAGCGCCAAAGAGATGCTTCGGCAAACTTTCGATGTAGAATTTACAAAAACAAGAACTTGGCTTCAAGAGCGTCGTGTCACCTTTAATGGTGATGCAAAGCTCACACAGCTCTACAATACGAATCTGTTCTTCTGTATGTTCTTCTCAACCGGCATTACACTTGACACCGAAGAGTTGGTGCTCGTTACCAGCAGAAGCCCCCGCTACTATGTAAGTGCCGCCTATTGGGATCGAGACAGTCTGCTTTGGAGTTTCCCGGCTATTTTGGACGCCGATCCCGAACGTGCCAAAGAAATGCTTTCCTATGTATTTGGCCGACAGCGCCGAAACTTTGGCATCCATTCACGATACATTGATGGCACTGTTTTGGAGCCGGGCTTTGAGCTGGACGAACTCGTTGCCCCTCTTCTGGCGCTCGAACGCTACATTAACAAAACCGACGACAAATCCATTTTGAGTGATCCCGATATTGTTCAAGGCATAAGCCTCATTTTGAATCGTCTGCGGCAGCATGAAGCCGCATCTTGCAGATTGTATGATACTTTCCTGCAGCCAACAGACGATGAACACGTTTACCCTTATATTACATACGATAATGTGCTTGTTTGGAAAGCACTTAAAGATTTGGCCCAACTCGCGCCCCAATATGCACATCTTGAAAAAACTGCCAGTGAGATTAAGGATGCCATCATGACGCATTGTGTCCAAAAGGATGCAGCGGGAAAGCCTTATTTCGGATGGTCTATTGATTTGAACGGCAGTCACGATGTTTACGACGAGCCGCCGGGAAGTCTACAACTGCTTCCCTTCTTCGACTTTTGCAGTCCCAATGATGAGATATACCGCAATACCGTTGCAATGATTCGTTCACCGGAATACAAATACAGCTTTGCTAACAGTCCAATCAACGAAATCGGGTGTCCACACGCACCTCACCCCTGGATCTTAAGTTTAGCCAATAGCTTGCTGTGCGGGCGCGTAGAACATTGCCGCGCCATTTTAGAAAAAATCTCTATGGACAATGGCATCGCATGCGAAAGCGTTGATGAAGTGACTGGTTACTGCACCACCGGCGAGGCTTTCGCTACCTGCGCAGGATTCCTTTGCCATTCTATCCGTGAAGCATTACTATAAAAGAAAGAAGGATGCTTTTATGCGTCAAGACATAATTTTGAAGCCTTGGCAAATTGAGCTTACGACAAATAGCACAAATGACAGCTTTGAAGAAAGCACTTTTTTCACCGGGAACGGACGCATGGGCATCCGTGGATATCTCCCCTTCTGGCAGGAAAAGCGCACCTTTGAGACAGGTTTGTTCGTTGCCGGTATCTTCGGTGAAATCAAACCCGGCATCACCGATTTTGTGAACCTACCTACCCCCGTATGGGGAAATATCGAATGTGATGGACATCCTATTACACTTTCCTCTCCTGTAGCCAGCACGTTAGATATGAAAACAGGCGTTCGCTCACAGTCTTTTTTAGCCAAAAGCGGTGAAACCACTCTAAATATTGAGCATCAGGTGTTCTGCAGTATGTCCGATCCCTCACTGCTCGTACAGCGGCTTTCTTTCTCCGCATCGCGCACCTCCAATATCGCAGTATATGCAGGAATTCATACTGCTTGCTGTAACTGCCCTGTTCCGGATGATCAGGTAAAAGAAAATCACGAAACCATCAAACTTGCCGAGCCCACCCAGCATGACATGTGCACGGATTCTGTCGATTGTACTTTCTCCATTTTAGGTACCGGCTTGATTGTAAGAGAACAGATGTCTTTCCATACTTCTTTTTCAGATTCTGAAGACTATATCTCTGATGATGTCCTTGGAAAGCAGTGGTGCGGGATTTTACAAAGCGGTCAAAATCTTGTTTTGGAGATCACCACACGCATCACCACAAGTCGAGATATCGACCCACTTATTGGGAGCAACGAAATCTCTGACACTTATGATGAACTGTTTGCAAAATCCTCTCTTGCATGGACCTCTCGATGGAGCGAGTCGGATATCGAAATCGATGGAGCTCCTGATGATCAGTCCGCTGTGCGGTACAACATTTTCCAGCTTATCACCAGCTGTTCTGCCCGCGACAGCAGCGTAAGTATCGGCGCACGCGGATTGACGCACACACGGTATAAAGGATGCTATTTCTGGGATACGGATCTCTTTATGTTATCCTTTTTCCTGTATACCCACCCCGAAGCCGCCAAGAACTTAATGGAATATCGCGTAAGAACCCTTCCGCAGGCAAAAGAGAACGCCAAAAAGATGAACAATGCCGGCGCTCGTTATCCTTGGATGACATCTTTCGACGGTTCTGAGCAGTGCGAAAGCTGGGACATTGGTGCCAGTGAGCTGCACATTACCGCAGATATTCCTTTCGCTATGCAGCAGTACTTTGATGCCACCGGTGATGAGAATTTTCACCTGCAAGCTATGGAAGTTTACATCGAAACTGCCCGCTTCTGGTATAGCCGCTGCATCATTCATCCTGATGGCTCTGCTGACCTCATGTTCTGCAAAGGGCCTGATGAATATTGCGGCATTACCAACAACAATCTCTTTACCAATTGCATGGTAAAGTTTAATCTTGATTTGGCCATCAAGGCAGCGCTGAAGCTCAAGGAAACCGATCCCAATCGGTATTCGAAGCTTTCCCTCAGCGATGAGGAAGTCCTTGCCTGGCATTCTCTGCGAGATAATCTAAAAGAATGTCGTGATCCGCAAACTGGTCGATATTTGCCGGATGAAACTTTTACTCGGTTAGAGCCCGTGGACATTAAAACGCTCAAAGTCGATGACGGTGCCAGCTATCATCATGTTTGCTTTGACCGTCTGCAAAGGTATCAAGTTATCAAGCAGGCTGACACGCTGCTTTTGATGTCCCGGCTGCCTAAGAAGTTCACTCCCGAAGAGCGTCTGAACGCATGGGAAGATTTCGAGCCGTGCTGCTTGCACGATTCCACGCTGAGCTTCGCCAGCCATGCACTTTTTGCTGCACAAAACGGCCTGCAGGAAGCTGCCGAAAAATACTTCAAAAAAGCGCTGTATCTCGACCTACACGAAATCATGAACAACACCGGAAAAGAAGGTCTTCATCTTGCCTGCTTGGGCGAAACGTGGTCAAGTATCTTCTTTGGCTTCTTGGGAGCGAACTTTGATGGAGACGCGCCAACTTTCTCTCCTGCTTTGCCAACCGGATGGAAGGCGTTAAGAACAAATTTCTATTGGCAAGGGAAAATCTATCACCTAGCTATTTCAGATAATCATTACACAGTTACAAAAGCCTAAAACATGGCCTATAAGGTTCACAGTGTTTACCCGCTTAGAATCTTATAGGCCTTTCCGTTTTGTTTTATTATACATTACATTCCCTTTTTAAACCCTCATTCCTTTTCCCAAAGTATATACTACAATACTATAATGTTCACACTTACCAGATATCATTGATTTTCTTCATTTATCTGTGCTATCATTTATTGCGAAGCCAACACGATTATATCTTTCTCATGTATTGGCAATTTCGGTAGGCAGAATCTTCTCAAAAACACAGCGAGGTGATTATTTTTGAAATTTCGAACCTTTCTTGCCTGCACTGCTGCACTTTTTTGCGGTGCATTTCTGGCAGGATGCAGTAAAAGCCCTTCTCTACCGGTCCTTCAGCAGATTGAATATTCCAACTTAGCAGATGTGGATACGCAGAATCTTCTTTCCGATCTTTTGCAAAATGCCGGCGTATCTGAACTTCGAATACAAACCTTCTTTGAACATGTTCAAAAATTCAATAACGCTGTAGACCCAGCATGGCTCACCACTGGATTTGAAACGGCAAAGCCTTTGGATTCGAAATATGATCCGTATTCTATGCAGGATGCATGGACGGAAAAATATGGCACCTTCCCGGGCTGGAACTGTAGAATCACCGCTTGTGGCCTGTTCGGCGATTTCATCACTGTCACTGGCGAAGCGGACTTCGATGCAGCCGAGGACACCTTATTTATGGACTATGAAACGCTGGATACTGACCCCGAGTCCCTTTGTGGTGACAACAGGCAGAAATTCGATGCGCTGTTTGCTCCCGTCAAAACAACCAACACGACCGACATTCCCACTCATTTAAAAACAATTCAGCAGGAATGGAAAAGACGCGGTCTATCCTTTGTAGAAGATGACAAAATTCGTCTTATCTCCGTGGTTCTGCACGATCAGTTTTCTGAAACAGACAATTCCCTTATGATTGGCCATGTCGGCGTTATGCTTCCCACATCGGATGCCGTATATTTCGTGGAAAAGGTCGCTTTTCAGGAGCCATATCGTTTATTAAAATTCAAAAATCGAACTGAGTTGAGCGATTACTTGATGCTGAAATACGACAATTCCTGGGGACAGGATACGGCTCACACCTTCATTATGGATAATGCAAATTTGATGGACGGCTGGCGCATTCTGGAAGAGCCGACAGCCTCTAACGGATAATGAAAACAAAAGGGGCTGTTGCACAGAGGAAAAGTGCAACAGCCCCTCGTTTTGTATTGCTCGTATCAATTAATACAAATTTACTCCAGCATTTCCTGCGGAGTCATATTGGCGAGCAGCTTACTGCGGTCCAGGCAGAGCGGGGACCAATACAATCTTTTGTCCTGCACCCTGCAAAACTGTATCCAGCACTGTTTGCGAAACTGCACCCGGCCCTGTATCAGCGGTAGAGCCGCAGAGGCCGCGCCGGCTCCAACAAATTGGGGCGGCAGCCCCTGCTCTGTCACAAGGGTTGCCTCATGACTGTGTCCGCAAAGGATCCCATCAACCGGATGATCTTGCAAGAGCCGAATCAGGCGGTCCGGAGTAGCAAGGTTGTTGGCATCGGTTTCCGCTGTAGTCGTTCCGTATACCGGGTGGTGCAGTGCGAGGATCGTTGGGCAGTCTGTGGGTTTGCACAGCTCCTGCTCCAACCACGCAAGTTGGCTGCCGGACAATTGGCCAATGACCTGGCCGCAGGAGGAATCCAGTACGATCCATCTGAGCCATTCGGTCTGTTCACAATAGTCCAATGGCTGATCAGAGGCCAGTCCCCGAAAAGCGCTGTTGAAGTTCTTACGGATATCATGGTTGCCCAATGCGGGATAAGTTTTCGTATGATACTGCTCGTCCAGCTCCTGCAGCAGGGTCTTTGCTCTGGCATAGTCAGCGGATGTACCTTCATGCACAAGATCTCCGGTAATCAGCACAAACGCGGGCCTGTGATCCCACGCAAATGCCGTCTGGTAGAGGCTCCGAAGCGACTTCTCTGTGCAGCATGTGTCTGGTGTCTCTGCATCGAAACAAAGATGTGTGTCTGTTACATGCAAAAAATAGTGCGCGTTTTCCATTGTTTTTCCTCACCGCAGCAATTTCTGCAGGACTTTTCCGTCGGCTGCAGGCAGCGGCACGCCAAGCAATGCGGCAAAGGTCGGTGCCTCATCGATCATAGCGGCACTGTCGAGCCATACATTTTCCCGGAAGGAGGGGCCGACTGCCATGAAGGTAGGCTGGGGTCCTTTTTCCGGCAGATATCCGTGTGTGGCATGCCCGTACCGGAAATCGTTTCGGTCAAAGGGGCGTACCGCAGGACGGTTCCAATCTGTACTGAAGGAGGTATACCCATCCGTTTCCAGTACAAACGAAAAATCACCATCCAGCCCCATGGCCTTTGTTTCGTCCTTTGTGTAGACGGTCGTAAAGCCGTAGATGCCTTCCGCCGCCATCTTCTGCAGTACCGCATAGGTCTTGGCATAGTCCTGCACATTTGCGGGGTCTTTCAGATAGACCATGGCAGACATGGCGTTAGAGCAGCAGAACGCTGTCCAATCCCGCAGATTTCCGTTTTCATCCACCTGAATCAGACCGGCATCTGCAAAGAATACATTCGGCTTGATGACACGCGACAGATCCATCTGCCCGTGGTCACTCACAATGATTACATCCGTATCGTGCAGATGACCACTGTCCTCCAAAGCTCGCATCAACTGCCCAATCCAAAGATCAACCAGATCCAGACCATGCAGAACCTCCTCATTGAAAACGCCGTACTTATGGCGGGCATCGTCGATATTGCCGTTGTGTACCAGCATAAATTCCGGGGAATACTCACGAATGATGTCGCAGGCGCACGAAATCAGAAAATGGTCGATCTGCGGGTGGTCCATCAGGGCTACACGGCCGAGCTTGCCGCCGTTGGGGAGAAGATGCTGATTTTTCTCGATGATCTTCAGCATTTCCGGGCTGGACCCCATATTCGCGAATCCACCAAGGAGCGTTTCTCCCTCATGCGGGCACCAGTACTCATCGATCAGATAATCCACGGCCTTATGGTTACCGGTCACAGGCCAAAAGACCGCACCGGTCGTGTACCCCTGATCCTTTGCCGCCGTAATGACATCCGGCACCTTGACATTGCTTGCATCCCAGAGCCATTCGTATTCGGTACTGCCGGTCGTAAAATGCGTATTGCTGATCACGCCGTGGCTGGCCGGATAGCAGCCTGTCAGGATCGTAGTATGTGCCGGGTAGGTTACCGTCGGGTAGATGCTCCTGATATGCCGGACGCCGCAGGCGTTCTGAAAATACTTTTTGGTGTTCCGGCAGCCGCGCAGGTGTTGAAGATCCTCATACACCATCGCATCCACGGAAAAGACTAAAACTCTCTGCTTCATTTTGATTTTCCTTTCCTGAAAACTGCAAAAAGGCAGGGTCTCCCCTGCCCCCTTGCTATAAGGAGAAGTCTAACACATGATTAGGAATTGGATTGGTTGTAGATGTCCAGCGCTTCCTGGATGCTGTCCTTGGCGGTCGTAATCACGGTATTGATGTCAGCCGTAGGATCGGTAGCGGCCGTTTCCATCGCAACCTTGTTTGCATCGCGCATCTCATTGGAGATGGCAACATACGGATTGGTAGCGGAAGAATCGGACTTAGCCAGAGAATCGTAGACGACCGAGATGCCGGGGAAGGTTTCCTCGCGGTAGGTCTTATAGGCAGCGCTGTCGTAAGCCTCCTGGTTCGGTGCGATATAACCGGTAGCGGAAGCGAAGTAGCCTGCCTGTTCACCGGTGGAGGCAAACTTGATGAACTCATAGGCACCCTGCATAGCTTTTTCGTTGCCGTTGTCGCAGACATAGGTGCCGGTACCCGCAGCGGGCTCGCCGGTACGCTTGCCGCTTTCCGATGCAGAAGGCATTGGGATAACACCGACCTCAAAATTACCGGCTGCAGCGTCCAGAACCTTGGTCGTCATCGAAATAACACCCATCATCATAGCACAGTCACCGGAGGCCATCTGCGGAATGATCTCAGACTGATAGTCTGCTCCGTAAGGGACACAGAGCTTCTCGGCACCCATCTTCTGGTAGATGGAAAGCATGTTGTAGATGGAATCATGCACCGTCGTGTCGCTGTCATACAGGCATTCGGTGACGGGCTGGCCGTTCAGACCGTTCTCATTGTTGTAGGCCTGCACACCCTCGCGGCCGAGCGCGACATTGAACATAGCACCGTTAGCAAAGAAGCCGATGCCGTAGGTGGCAAAGCCGCCGTCCACAATCGTTTTGCTGGCATCATACAAATCGTCAAAGCTCTGGATGCTTGCAGGATCGACCCCTGCCTTTTTCAGCAGATCTGCATTGTAGAAAATGTTCGGATAGCTGTAGCCGATGGGGTAACCGATCAGATTGCCCTGACCGTCAGAGTAGGCGCTGCGCAGTGCATCCCATGTATCATCAAGCTCCTGCCAACCCTCGGTGTCTGCATCCACATATTTCTGCAGCGGGACGCAGAAGTCAGAATTTGCATACATAGCGACATCTTCCACTGCGCCGGAGAACATGGCCGGGAGATTTTCTTTCTCGGTAGATTGCAGTTTGGCGTTGCACTCCATCTGGTTGCCCTGATATACGATGGTCACATGGTACTGGTTCTGGCTGTTGTTGAAGTCATCAATAATGTTCTGCAGGTAGCCGATATTCTTGTCGCCAAAGTAGGTCCACCAGGTCACTTCCGTTACATCGCCGCCGGCGGCTTCAGAAGTTGCTTCCGGTGCAGCTGCTTCTACGGTAGAACTAGCCGTAGGCTCTGCGGTAGAAGCAGAACCACCACACGCAGCCAAGGACAGGGTCATTGCAGCAGCCATACCAGCTGCCAGAATTCGATGCTTTGCTTTCATTTGTTTTACTCCTTACGACATTCTTTCCCGATTGATATATTAAAAAGTACAGTTCTGTACTTTCGGCAATAAGAACTTAGCCTTTGATACCGCCCGCCGTCATGCCCTGAATGATGTAATCCTGCCCAAGGATATACACAAGGACCGACGGCAGTATTGCGATCATGGCACCTGCGAGGATCTGACCAAAGCTGATGACATCACCCGTTACGAGGAAGGCGATGCCTATCTGGATCGTGCGCATCGCATTTTCGTGTGTGACCAAAAGAGGCCAGAAGAATTGATTGTAGATCTGCACAAACAGGTAGATGGCCAGTGAGGCAAAGGTCGGAACAGCCAGCGGCATCGCTACGCGGAACAGATACCCGATTTCTCCGCAGCCGTCGATCGTTGCTGCCTCCTTATACTCTTTGGGCAGCGCCAGAAAATACTGCCGCATAAGAAAGATGGCAGTACCAGAAATGAGGGACGGCAGAACCAAACCTGCATAGCTGTTGGTAAGGCCCATGTTCTGAATTGTAAGGTAGTTCGTTACCACGACAACCTCGCCGGGCACCATTGTGGTTGCCAGCACCAGAGAGAACAACAGCTTTTTGAAGGGAAATTCAAAGCAGGCAAATGCGTAGGCTGCCAGTGTAGCGAAGATCACCTGCGCAAATATAGCAATCACACAGACGATGACGGAGTTCTTCAGGTAGAGCAGCAGCGGAACCTTGGCAAAGACCGCCTGATAGTTTTCCAGCGTAAAATGCTGTGGGAGCAAGTGCAGCGGGTAGGACATCAGCTCCTGCTCCGTCTGGAACGAGAAGAACAGGCCGATAATCAGGGGCGAAATAAAGACCAGCCCTAAAGCCAGTTTTATTGTGAAGCCTGCTGCCTCTGCCGCACGCTTTTTTGTTCTTGCCGTGCTCACTGGTAATGCACGAACCTTTTTTCGAGCGCGAACTGCAGGCTTGTAAAGAGCAGGATCAGACCGAACAGAAAGATTGCTTGTACACATGCTGTTTCGTACCTTCCGTTAATAATCGCATTTTCGTAAATATAGTAGATAAGGTTCTTGGTTGCATTGGCAGGTCCACCGCCGGTCAGCAATTTGATCTGTGCAAAGCTGCGGAAAGAGATCGCAATATTCAAGAACAGAACGAAGAATATCTGCGGGGATGCCATTGGCAGCATAACATGCCAGATCCTTGCCCAAACACCGGCACCGTCCAGATAGGCACTTTCGATCAGATCCTGCGGCACAGCCCGGAAACCAACCAGCAAAAAAATGTAGCTGATACCCACATTCATCCAGATCGTCATAATGCAGACAGCCCACATGGCGTAAGGCATCTCTGTCGTCCAGCCGATATTCGCGCCGCCCAACAGGCTGTTGACCACACCGTTCTTCTGCCGAAAGATAAACAGAAAGATCGCTGCTGCAGGAGAAGAAGCTATTGCCATCGGCAGTGCATACATCGTCTGGTACAGCTTTCCGCCTTTTTTCTTCTGTGAGGACAAAAGCGCAAAGAAAATTGCAAGACCGAAGGTGAACACCAGATTGATCCCTGCAATCTCCAAGGTGATCGCAATGATCTTCCAAAAGGTTTCTTTAGAGAGAACTCGTACCCAGTTTGAGATACCGGCCCATTTTGTAGGATTGCCGCGCTTATCCGTAAGAAAGAAAGACAGCGCGACTGTCTTTAAAAAAGGGTAGAATGTAAACATGCTGAACAGCAGCATGGAGGGTAAAGTCAAAAGATATGGAAGAAATTTATTCTTCCGCTGTATCCTGTGCATAGCCTTCGTCATCGTGTTTGCCTCACTATTTCATTGAAGAAATGTAATTACATAACGGCGTTCCGCTGTAATTTCTTTCTTCGCCCGTATAATATCACCCTCTTCCCCATATTGCAATAGAATTTCCCTCGATTTAGCGGTAACATAACATAGTCTTTACAAAAGCATCCCTTTGTCATTTTTCTGCAATGTGTTCAGCAAAACACCCACTCAGAATTGACATTCGCTGCAATCACACCTATACTAGAGAATAACGAAACAATGTATCTTATACACGGCATCGGGAGGAGTTATCCTATGACACTGGCGGAGCTTTCCAAGAAGATCGGTGTATCCACTGCGACTATCTCGCGCGTCCTCAACGATGACGGCAGTGTCTCTGCAGCTACAAAAGAGAAGATTCTTCATGACCTCGAGGCGTATGGATACCAGAAGCGCCCGCGGCGTAAATCTTCTCTCGTCCAGAACTCCGACACGGCGCTCGCCCTTATCGGAAAACTGACAAATCCTATCGCGGTCGCTTTTTTGAACGGCATCCATGAGAGCTTGCAGGCCAAAGGCAAGCGGCTGCTTATCTCCGTTACCGATTACGATGGCGTGCAGGAGCTGGACGCTTTGCAATATGCCAATCGGAATGGCTATTGCGGCGTTTTTCTCCTGAATGCGGTGGAGAACCCGGCCCTCATCTCCCTGCTGCAGGATTACCCTCTGCCCGTAGTCCTCGTAAACCGGTATCTCAAGGCCTTAGATCTGGATGTTGTGACCGTTGACAATTATCGCTGCGGGTATCTGGCCACGACCTATCTGCAGCAAAAGGGGCACACCAAAATCGCCCATATAGCAGGCCCGGAAAGCTCCATTACCTGCCAAAATCGTTGCCGCGGCTATATGGATGCCATGCGCGATGCAGACCTGCCCTGTGATTGTGTATATCGCGGGGATAGGACATACAAGAGCGGCTATGAAATCGGCACACATATAGCTGCTCTCCCAAGAGAACAGCTATATACGGCCATATACTGTGTAAATGGTTCTATGGCCGCCGGTCTGCAGGATGCGTTCCGGCAGGCAGGCATCTGCGTACCCGATGACATCAGCTTGATCTGCAACGATACGGTCAACGAGACTCTTCCGGGATACCTGCACCTGACAAGCGTGGATCAGGAACCCCAGGTAATGGGCTCTGCCGCTGTGGACCTTCTGTTTGAGCGGATCAGCAATCCCCAACAGCCTCCGCATCAGATCCTGTACTCCCCTGCTCTACAGGAATGCGGGAGCGTAAAGCAGTTAATCGAGTAGGAGCTGTTGCACATCGTTTTGGCTGAAAGTGCAGCATTGCTCCTAAGAATTAGATATATAATCGAGCAATGGCATAAGCATGCGCATCACAAACGAAGAAAGAATTTGGATATGTTAGACTCCTGTGCGTTGCGGATTTCTCTGGATCGATAAATAACAGCACCCCCAAGGTAACTCATGCCCCCTTGGGGATTGTTTTGCGCTTGCTATGTGCTAAGTCCAGTACTACTTTCCAATCCTTATATACCATGAAAACAAATTGCTTTGCGAATAAGGCAATCGCCTATCTTCTGAACTGTGAAGATGAGAAACCACCAAAGGAAACGACAATCGCTTTTGCGTAACGAAGGAGTGAGATATATGGAGCAATTACTGATTGTTGAAGATGATATCGGCTTGAATCAAGGCTTATGCAAAGCACTGAAAGCAGATGCTCGGCAGATCATTTCCTGCCAAGACCTAAAAACGGCGAAGGAGCAGCTGCTTTGCGGCGGTGTATCCCTGATCCTGTTGGATATCAATCTGCCGGATGGCAGTGGGCTTGAGCTGCTCCGGGAGGTCAAGGAAAACATGCCCGGAGTTCCTGTTATTCTGCTGACTGCCAATGACACCGATCTGGATATCGTAGACGGACTGGAGAGGGGCGCTGATGATTATATTACCAAGCCCTTTTCTCTTTCGGTTTTGCGGGCAAGGGTGAATACCCAACTGCGAAAGCAAGCGTCAAACCATAAAAATGCGCCGATCCATATTGATCTATTTCACTTTGACTTTGAGGCTATGACCTTTTATGTGGGAGATTCAAAAGTGGAATTGAGTAAAACAGAACAAAAATTACTGCGTCTGCTTGTTGAAAATCGTGGTCGAACCATGACCCGTGGAGACCTTGTCGACCGGATCTGGACAGATGGCGCAGAATATGTGGATGAAAATGCTTTGTCTGTTACGATCAAGCGTCTGAGGGATAAGCTTGGTGCACAGAAATACATTAAAACCATCTACGGAATCGGTTATAGCTGGGTGACAAAAGATGAATAGAACCGGCATTGTGATCATACTGCTGTGTTTTCTGGCGGCGGCAGCTGTTGTGTTATGGGAGCGGAGAAAGACCAGAAAAACGATGGAAGAAATCGAAAGGATGCTGGACGCTGCTATGATCGGCTCCTTTTCTGAAACAACTTTTGATGAAAGCCAGCTGTCTGCTTTGGAAACAAAGTTTGCACACTATCTTTCCGCCGCAGAAGCATCTTCTCAAAACATAGCGCAGGAAAAAGACAAAATCAAAACCTTGATTGCGGACATCTCGCACCAGACAAAAACGCCGATTGCAAACCTGCTGTTATACAGCGAGCTTCTGATGGAGGAAACTCTGCCTGCATCGGCGAAGGCAAATGTGGAGGCGCTGTACAAACAATCGGAAAAGCTGCGATTTTTGATCGATTCTCTCGTAAAGCTTTCCAGACTGGAAAATGGGATCATTTCACTCTCCCCCCAGCCGGCAGCGCTGCAGCCGCTGCTTGAAAGTGTGGTAGAACAATATACTGCCAAGGCTTCTGAAAAAGGATTGTCTTTGCAAATGCAGGATACAGATGCTTTTGCTGTATTCGACTTCAAATGGACAGCGGAAGCGCTGGCTAATATCGTAGACAACGCCATCAAATATACGGAGCATGGCACCATCCGGATTTCTGCCGTAAGTTACGAAATGTTTGCAAGGATCGATATATCGGATACTGGTTCAGGCATACCGGAAAGTGAGCAAGCGAAGATATTTGCTCGCTTTTACCGCTCAAATAGTGTGCAGAAACAAGAAGGTGTGGGTATCGGCTTATACCTTGCCCGACAGATCATATCCGGCGAGGGCGGTTATATCAAGGTTGCTTCCGTTCCGGGAAAAGGAAGTACGTTTTCCATATTTCTGCCGAAATAACAACAATTCTATCAAAACTGTTAGATTTCATTTTCTGCCGGAAAGAATGTGGAAAGATTCCTATGCGATAATCTGTATGTATCAAAGGATCATTTCCTTTCATACATACAGATTTTTTCATGGAGGTACTCATTTATGGAAGTTTTACAGGCAAAAAACCTGAAAAAGATTTATGGTTCCGGCAATAACGCAGTTCATGCGTTGGATGGAGTTGATTTAAGTGTAAAGAAGGGCGAATTTGTTGCAATTGTCGGCACATCCGGCTCCGGCAAATCCACGCTGCTGCACATGCTGGGCGGGCTGGATCGCCCTACAAGCGGCACGGTCATGGTGGACGGACAGGATATTTTCTCCTTGAAGGATGAAGCCCTGACCATCTTCCGCCGCAGGAAAATCGGCTTTGTGTTCCAAGCATATAATCTTGTTCCGGTGCTGAATGTGTATGAAAATATTGTTCTACCCATTGAGCTGGACGGTGGCAAGGTCAATAAGGATTTCGTACAGCAGATTGTACAGACACTTGGGCTGGATGATCGTCTGGATGCGCTGCCCAATCAGCTCTCAGGCGGTCAACAGCAGCGGGTAGCCATTGCCCGTGCGCTGGCGGCAGCACCCGCTATCATTCTGGCAGATGAACCGACAGGTAATCTGGATTCCAAAACCAGTCAGGATGTATTGAGCCTTTTGAAAGTCACCAGTCAAAAGTTCGCCCAGACAATCGTAATGATCACTCACAACGAAGAAATTGCGCAGATGGCAGACCGCATTATCCGTATCGAAGACGGTCGGATCGTCTCCCAGAACTAACGGGAGGTGGCTGCGATGAATGTCAAAAACAGAAAATGTATTCGAAAGCTCAGCTTAAAATCTCTTTATGCGAACCGTCGCCGCAATCTGATCGCCATTTTTGCCATTGCGCTGACAACGCTGCTATTTACGTCCATGTTCACCATTGTCTTGTCACTGAACGCCAGCTATGAAACCTACCAGTTTCGGCAGGTAGGCGGCTATGCGCATGGCACCTTTAAGGATGTTTCCCCCGAGCAGGCGGAACGCATCGCTGCCCACCCAAAGGTAAAGGCTACGGGGGCACGGAAGGTAATCGGTATCACTGCGGAGGGGGTCTTTGCCAAAATACCGGCAGAGATCAGCTACATGGATGCCAACTGCACTAAATGGAGCTATGCAACCCCTACTACCGGACGGATGCCCGAAAGCGGCAAAGAGGTAGCCATGGATACGGCAGCGTTGCAGCTGCTTGGCGTAACGCCGGAGCTGGGCGCCGAGGTCACGGTTTCCTATTCCATTACGGACAAGGATCAAACCGCCTTTACTGTAACAGATACCTTTACGCTGGTGGGCTATTGGGACTATGATGAACTAATGCCTGTTCATTACATCAACATCAGCCGTGATTACGCAGATGACATCGAAGCGCAGGCAGTGAAAACAGGTTTACAGCCTTTCCGCACAGATTTGAATGTCATGCTGGCCTCCGGCACAAACATTCGAGGGCAGATGGAGCAGGTGGATACCGATCTTGGTTACACATGGGACAGCTTTACCGATCCCAACAGCGTCCGGATCGGCGTCAACTGGGGATATACCTCATCCCAGCTGGAGTCGAAGCTCGATCCAGAGCTGATTGTCGCCATAGCAGCTTTTTTGCTGCTGGTGATTTTCACGGGGTATCTTATCATCTATAACATTTTCCAGATCTCTGTTGTAGGGGATATCCGGTTTTACGGACTTCTGAAAACCATTGGCACAACGCCCCGGCAGCTCAAACGCATCATTCGCCAGCAGGCACTTCTGCTTTGTCTGATCGGCATTCCGGCGGGGCTGCTGCTGGGCTACGGCATCGGCGCTGTTTTGGTGCCTGTTGTCTTGCACTCCATCCAGTTGGATACAGGCATCACCACCATCAGCACTTCGCCTGTGATCTTCCTTGGGTCCATGCTGTTTGCCTTGTTGACGGTGCTTTTGTCCTGTTCCAAGCCCGGAAAAATGGCAGCCAAGGTCTCTCCGGTGGAGGCTACCAAATATACGGATGTGATGCAGACCAAGAAAAAACGGCGCAGCACCCGGGGAGCGAAGCTCCATCAGATGGCCTTTGCCAATCTGGGACGAAACAAGAAAAAGACGGTGCTGGTGGTGGTGTCTCTGGCGCTGTCGGTGACACTGTTCAATGCGCTATGTGCCTTTGTGGGCGGCTTCAGCATGGAGAAGTATGTATCCTCCATGACCTGCGCCGATTTTATCGTCAGCACTCCCGACTATTTCCGTTACAACCCGGCAGATGAATTCATCACGCCAGAACAGATCGAGGAGATCGCAGCAAACACAAAGGCCAGTCTTTCCGGCACGGGATATGCTGTGCGAAAACCCGCCTACCTGTGGATGACGGAGGATGCTCTGCGGCAGGACTATGCAAGGTACGAAAGCGCCGAGCAGTTGGACAGCCATATGAGCCGTTTGGAGCACCGGGGCAATATGGTGATGGGAGATACCAGAATCGAGGCTCTGGATAACAGTCTGTTTGACAAGCTGCAAGTGTTCGACGGAGATATTTCTCCTATGCTGGAGCCAAACAATAACGCCATTGCCATTGCGGTTTCCTTAGATGACTACGGTAATCTGCGCAATCTTGAATACTACCCCAAGGTGGGAGACACAATCACCGTTACCTATGCGGACGATGTGAAATATATCGACAGCCGCACCGGGGAACTCACCGAAGTTACACCGGAGGAGTACTTTCAGGAAAAACTGTATGGAGCCAGAGATGTAGAGTACACGGTCTGCGCCTTGGTAGAACTTCCGAATTCCATGAGTTATCGTTATAGTGGTTTTGGATATGACGTAGTTTTGTCTGTGGACACCGCACAGAGGGACAGCGGTGGTGCAGCCATTCCGATGCTCTACCTGTTCGACACAGCGGACGAAGTTGACGAGGCCGAAGCAGAGCAATATCTATCGAAGCTCACTGCCGGTGAGTTTTCGCCCTTGATGTATGAAAGCAAGGCCACGGCTCGCTCTGAATTTGCTCAGTTCCGGCAGATGTTTCTTCTGATAGGTGGTATCCTCTGTGCTATCATTGGGCTGGTGGGACTCTTAAATTTCTTCAACGCCATGATGACCGGTATTCTTTCCCGCCGCCGTGAATTTGCTGTGCTTCAGGCTGTAGGAATGACAAACCGGCAGCTCAAAACCATGCTGATCTACGAGGGGTTGTTTTACGCAATGTCTTCTGTAGCGGCGGCCTTTATTCTGTCGCTGGCGGTGGGACCTCTTGCAGGAAAAATGCTGGGCAGTATGTTCTGGTTCTTTGAGTATCGATTCACCATTCTGCCTGTCCTGCTGACAATTCCGGTATTTCTTCTGCTGGGGTGGCTGATTCCTTGCATGATGTATGACAACGCAGCGAAATGCAGTGTTGTAGAGCAATTAAGGGATGCTCAATAACTGTTAAGCCCCAGTTTTAATCTAAGGCAATACCGCATAATTCTAAATGCCGATACGGCGAGCGCGTATTGGTCTTGCACAACCTAGTTGTTACCCATGCTGGGCGCACCTAAAAATAGCCATCAGGGATCTGGCAGCTGCCGGATCCCTGATGGCTATTGTCATATTGCTTTTTCTGTCGGCTGTGGCCCCTCAAAGCCGGCGACAACCTGCGCGCCGCTTTGCAGGCTGATTGGCAGATAGCTTTCGTCCGCCCAACCGATCAATCGCGGATTCAAATCATCATCGTAGACGATTTTGGAAATAGACGTATTGCCCGGCTGACCGAGCGACCACAGATTCCGGATCGGCGTATTCGTCAGGTAACACCCCACTGTCAGGATTGCTCCCATATGGGAGACTACCGCGACATTTTTGCCCTGATTGGCCCGCGCAATGGCCCCCAGCGCAGAGATCATCCGCTTTTGTACATCGGCAAAGGAGTCTCCCTCCGGAATTTTCAGCTTATCAGGGTGGTTTGCCCAGTTATCCAGCTCCTTTGGCCATTTCTCACAAACCTGCTTCGCGGTGAGCGTTTCCCATGCACCACAGTTGATCTCCTTCAGCCCGTTTTCAATGTGAATTTGTTTTCTCAGCACTTCTGCAATCGGCGCCGCCGTAGCGATTGCCCGCTGTAAGGGACTTGCATAGATCTCATCAATGGCGCATTGCTGCAGCTTATAGCAAAGTTCCTGCGCCTGCACAACGCCTTTTGCATCCAATGGAATATCTGTCCATCCGATATAGCGCACCTCCACATTTCCTGCCGTTTCCCCGTGCCGAATCAGATAGATCATCGTACTCATGATAACCGCCGCCTTTACTATACTTTCTGGCACTTATAATGACACACGGGAACTGCAAAATCAAGGGCTTTTACAATATTTTACAATATTTTACAGTGTAATTACATTATATACACATTCGTAATCATTTTATCTTGAGCATGGGTGTTTCATCACCTCATGCTCATGTAGCGTACTCTTTCTCGTAATAGGGTTGCAAAATAAAAACAGACGATTTTCGATTTTGTTTTTGTACACTGTCTCAACAGCCGTCAAAGATTCTCTTAAACTTTATAGTGTAAAGTATTGCATTGCATCCGCACGGTTGCCCCCGATTCTTACTTCCAGATGCAGATGGCTGCCTGTCACCCGCCCGGTGTGACCAACATAGCCAATGACCTGCCCGGCCTGCACCTGCTGGCCGGTGGTGACGCAGATCCGTAGCTGCCGCCCCAGCTGTCAAGACCATTGGCAACGGTGACGATGCCGTCTGCAGCGGCAAGGATGGTGCCCTCGGCACAGGCAATGTCGGTGCCGGTGTGGGAACTGACCTCGCCGGTGATGGGGTCTACGCGATGTCCGAACTGCGAGGTAATCGTACCCGCAACCGGCAGTGGGCATTGCAGCGTGCCCGTTGGCGTGCGGGTGCTGTAAGGAGACATGACCTCTCCCCCGCCCTGTGCAAAGCCGCCGAGCAGTTCCGCCCACAGTTCTTCGTACTGCGGGTCTTGCAGGAGTTGCAGGTAGGTGTTTTGGCGGGTGGTGAAATGATAATCTGCCGCCATCTCGTCGAGTGTTTTGTGGGTGAGTTCTATCACAAGGACGGTTTCGGTTATTTCTGTGGCAGTTGGGTTGCCCCTCGTCGGCAGTGTCTATGGTAGTCGTCTCCGGGTGGGTGGAATAGTCCACTGCGTTCATCGCCCACATAGTTTCCAGCAGCTTGTCCACTTGATTTTCCGTCAGCGCCGCTACGGGGGTGCCCTGCTCATCACCCGAAATATACGAAGAAAAGACCACCAAGACATCCTGCCAACGAATGAAATACACATCATCGTTGGCTGTAATGTCTTGGCGGTCATGCTGTACCGTGTCGGAGATTGTTTCCAATCTGTCGCGGTATTCTGCTGTCAGGGTTTCTACTGCCTGTTGCACGGTAATTGTGTCGGCGTTGGGGGCATTGGCGGCAAAAAAGATGCCATAGGCCGAGCCGGACACAAAGGCCACAAGGCTGATGACATTTTCTTTGCATTTATGAAAGAATGTCGCTATAATAGGGCTATATCTTTGAAACGCGAGGGTTTCTCCTATGGACTTGTACATCAGCGCCGCCGAATATGACTACCACCCCCTGCTAAAAGTGGCCGAGATGGCCGGGCTTGCGGGAGTCATCAGTTTTCATGAGGCCGGGGATGGCTATCTGGTGACCTTCCCGCAAGGGGAAACTGTTCAGGCTCTGATAGATGACTATAAGGGGCGGCTTTGCAATTTGGAAGAAAACATTTGGATGCGCTGATGCAACCATATAAATCTTGTTAATGTTTGTGCCTTGCTATATTCTTTGCTTTAATCTACCACCTATGAGTAAATAACTACCACCTATCGTGAAACAATAGAAACATTCTCCCCGATTTCTTATAATATAGCCGTGGAAAGACCTGCTAACAAAAGTCAAGTAGAAATTTCAGGTTTTGGGAGCAGCGAA
>OAWJ01000991.1_pt1 | contig 18502 bp, 9 predicted proteins | sample 1517021 | NCBI WGS metagenome assembly OAWJ01 (sample SAMEA2580121, study PRJEB22360) | human gut metagenome | biome: human gut; feature: human-associated habitat; material: faeces | place: Denmark | collected 2008/2010
TATTAAGATATTATTATGCCATTTTAAAAATTTGTTAAAAAATAAAATGATTTTTATTATTTAATATGAAACATTGATGGTGATTTCTAGGAAGTTGCTTTATAGAAAAAGATATGTAGAGATGATATCATCTAACAAAAATTGTTGATTTTCAAATTTTTAGAAAGAAATAATATTAGTGTTTTCGTAGAAAGAAATTAATACGAGAGAAATGGCTTGGTGGGCTGGACGACAGGAAGATTTATTATGGAGAACTTTGAACGAGTTCATGCCGAAACCTAGGAAGAAAATGTATACAAAGATATGGTACCGTTTCTTAATGTCGCAGTTGAAAAAAGATAGTAACTCTTGATGAATTATTTGGATAAGGATACGGTAATGGGTCGATTGATATACTAAATTTTAATAATAACGATACAAAGAGATAAGGATTTTGGTATATTCACTAAAATTGCAGGCTATGGCGAAATGATGCTAACATAGAGGGGGAGAGCCTCACTCTGCGTGGGAACATATGAAAAAACCGCTTTCCCCAAGTGCCGGGAAAAGCGGTTTCGTTAAAAATAACAATGAAAGGTCAGGGTTCTATGATGTTGAAGTTTCCATTGAACTTGTCCATGCATCCGATCAGCTCCTGGAACTTGTCTGCATTGCCTTCGATCTTGATCATGCCTTTGTCCAGGGCTTCCTTCAAGGGCATGGCCTGCATGGCAATAAGGGTGAAGTTGAGCTTGTCTCCGGTAATTACTGCATCAGGATGATCGACCGGTTTTCCTTCTCGGTACATCAGTACTTCGTCCTCAACCCAGAAGCCGTATGGTTTTCCGTTTTGGTCTATCCAGTTGAAAGCGAGCTTTTTCCCTTTGGATTTCTCGGCATTGAGACTGATGCCCATGTAGTCAAACAGCATTTCCGGCGTGAGGTTGGACAGAATATCCTTGGATACAAGATCCAGAGGGTTCTGAAGCAGGCCGTTTCTCAGTTCGTAGGCACCGACGAGAAATTCATTGCGCCAGGGGCCGGATTCCGCCTGGTAGCCGAGCTGTTCAAGCGCGTCCGCCGCCAGATTTCTTGCCTTGCTGTTTTGCGGATCGGCAAAAACCACGTGCTTTAATACTTCGGCGGTCCAGCGGTAGTCTCCTTTGTCAAAGGCTTTTTGGGCGTTGTCTATCATCTTGTCGGCCCCTCCTGCCAGTTCAACATAGCGCTTGGCCGCTTCCACGGGCGGCAGGGCATACAGGTTTGCCGGGTTGCCGTCATACCAGCCCATGTACCGTTGATAAATGGCTTTGGCGTTGTGGTTCAGCGTGCCGTAATAACCCCGGAAGTACCATTCCTTGTCGATTTCCGGCGGCAGCTTGATCATTTCCGCAATTTCTACAGGCGTATATCCCTTGTTAATCAGGTTCAACGTCCGGTCGTGCATGTATTTGTAGCCGTTGCGTTCCTTGGCCAGGAACTGGCTGATGCGTTCTTTCCCCCATCTCGGCCAGTGGTGCTGTGCGAATAAGACTTCCGTTTTGTCTCCATAACGCTGGATGGCTTCATCAAGAGCCTTCCACCAGTTGCTTGCGTCCCGAACCTTGGCTCCTCTCAGGGTATAAAGGTTATGCATGGTGTGGGTCGCGTCCTCCGCACTGCAAAGCGCCTTGAATTGAGGGAGATACATCAGCATTTCAGAAGGGGCTTCTGTTCCAGGGGCCATCATGAATTCCATCTCCACTCCGTCTATCGTTCTTGTTTCACCCGTTTTGGTGATTGTATCGGTAGGCGGAATGACTGTAATGGTTCCGCTGGAGCTGGCGGTGCCCAGGCCGGAGCCTACGGTACCCTCCGGCCCCTTGTTAAAGGGCGCCGCATACATGTACGTGGAGCGCCTCCCCATGGCATTGCCGGCATAGACGTTTTCGGAAACGGCTTCTTTCAGGAATCCCTCCGGCGCCAGTATCTGCGTTTTACCGGATTTGACGTCTTGCTCCGATGTTACTCCCTTGACTCCGCCAAAGTGGTCGACATGGGAGTGCGTGTATACAACTGCCTTGACCGGACGTTTCCCAGTCTCCGGCTGTTCCACTTCCCGATAGTAGAGGTCAAGCCCCGCTTTTGCGGTTTCTTCCGAGATGAGGGGGTCAATGATGATGAGGCCTTCCTTTCCTTCGATGATGGTCATGTTAGAAAGATCAAACCCGCGAATCTGGTAGATGCCGTCCATGACCTTGAACAGCCCGCTTTTGGCATTGAGCTGGGAAACGCGCCATAAACTCGGGTTCACCGTATCAGGGGCCGGTTTGTCCTTGGTAAAGTCAAAGGCAGAGATGTCAAAGACCGTCCTCCCCTCCTTGTTTTTAATGTTCGGGTCCTTGAGGGTTGCCATGAATCCCTTTTCAGCATCCTGAAAGTCTTGCTTGTCGTTCTCGTCCAGGCCATGAGCACCGAGAAATTTTTGGTTGTATTCAATAGTATGGCTTGTCGCCTTTTTAGGCTGCTCTGCGCCCTGGGCGCCTATGCCTCCCCCTGCGAACATTGCCAGCAACATGGCAGCGAAATAATTGATTTTTATTTTCATGATCAGTTTTTATTAACGGGACGTGAAAAGTAAAAGAGCGGCCAGTCAGCCAGTTTTCACCTTGCAGGAAAATAGACTTGCCGTTAAAGAACAATGTTCGGAAAATGGCAGTATGTTAATGTTTGACTACCAGAGTTTTCTGGATATTTAACAGGAAATTCCACAACCAGGGAGGGTGTCTTTTGTTTTTTTATATTACTTATCCTGCTGATGGGTTGTGATTTATATCCGGAGTTGTTTGGCGGGGAGAATAAAGTGTCTGTATCCGAGTCATTTTTACATGCCTGTAGCAAATTTGTGGAAGAACATGGCTGGAAATGCAGGGAATGTTGTGCTAGGTAAGAAGGCATGGAAAGATTGTATCGTCCCAATGTGGCGGGGCTGTTGGTCCGGGAGGACGGAAAGCTGCTGGTTTGCGAACGTTCCAGGCAGAAAGGGGCCTGGCAGTTCCCTCAGGGGGGGATTGATCCGGGAGAAACTGCCACGGAGGCAGTGAAGCGGGAAGTCCGGGAGGAAGTGGGGTTCCTGCCGTCCCAGTATGATGTTGTGGAATCCCGGGGCGGCTATCGTTACGATTATCCGCCGGAGGTGCTGGAGTATGTCCGCGAAAAGCGGCAGCAGCCTTTTGTGGGGCAGGAGCAGGAGTATTTCCTGTGCCGGCTGCGTGCGGACGCTCCGGAGCCCAGCCTGGACCACCGGGAGTTCTGCGCCTACAGGTGGATAGCCCCGGCCCGGTTCAGGCTGGAGTGGCTGCCGGAGTTCAAGAAGGAGGTGTACGCCAGGGTGCTGGCGGATTTCTTCAATGTCCGGGCACGGGATAAGTGAAGTGGCTCAGCAGGTCGTGCGCGGCGGAGACGGGGTCCATCTTGTCCCCGGCCACCATGTTTTCCAGAACGGGCATGCGGGACGCCACGGCGGGATGCTGTTCAAAGGCGGTGAGCAGGGCTTCATGCACCAGGGCCTGAACCCATGAGAGGGACTGGTTCCGGCGGCGGTTGTACCAGAAGCCGGATTCCTTCATGCTGTCCCGGAAGCGGAAGAGCGTTTCTTCAATAGTGTCCAGTCCGCGCCCTTCCAGGGAGGAACAGGTGAGGACGGAGGGCGTCCAGCCGGGGGTGGGGCTTTGCAGGTAGTGGAGCACCATTTTCAGTTCCTGGCAGTGGGCCGCCGCCCGCTGGCGGTTGTCGCCGTCGTCCTTGGTGACTACCAGGATGTCCGCCAGCTCCATGATGCCGCGCTTGATGCCCTGGAGGTCGTCTCCGGCTCCGGTGATGAGCAGGAGCATGAAGATGTCCACCATGGAACGGACGGTGGTTTCCGACTGGCCGACGCCGACGGTTTCAATGAGGATAATGTCAAAGCCCGCGGCTTCGCACGCGATCATGGTTTCACGCGTTTTTCTGGCTACGCCGCCCAGGGAGCCGCCGGAGGGGGAAGGGCGGATGAAGGCGTTTTCCTCCCCGGAGAGTTCTTCCATGCGGGTTTTGTCCCCCATGATGGAACCGCGGGAAACGGAAGAGGACGGGTCAATGGCCAGCACGGCCACCTTGAAGCCTTTTTTGCACAGGTAGGTGCCGAAGGCTTCAATGAAGGAGGATTTGCCCGCGCCGGGAACGCCCGTGATGCCGATGCGGACGGCATTGCCCGAATGGGGCAGGAGCTTGGAGATGAGCGCCCGTGAGGCTTCCTGGTCTTTAGCGGCGTTGCTTTCTACCAGGGTGATGGCCCTCCCCAGCAGGGCGCGGTTCCCGGCCAGGACTCCCTGGGCCAGTTCTTCTACGGAGGGGCGGTGCGGACGTGCAAATTTAGTGCTGCTCATGGATAGAGAATGCGGATTATTTGAAAGGGGGTTCGTTTTCCTTGGTGCGCTCCATATCGTAGTTGAAACGTTTGAGGACAAATTGGCGCTGATCGGCCAGCTTGCGCTGGAAGTTTTCCCAGGAACGCACGTTCATTGGTGACCAGCCCGCTTCCGCAATGGCGCAGGCGCGGGGGTAGGTGCGGTAAAGCAGGTGGTTCAGGGTGGGGAGCTGTTCCGCCCACATGGTAGCCTGAACGCCGATGATATGGTCTGTTTCCTGCTCCGGCCTGCCGTAGGCGGGGTTCAGCTTGTAGCTTTGCTCCAGCGTAGTGGTGGGCATCCAGCCCCGGTTGTCCTGGCCGGGAATCTGGGGGTAGTCCAGATAGCAGTGTTCCCCGGCGGCGATGATGAGGGGAAGGCCCTGCTTTTTCGTTTCCGTGATGGTGGAGGGCGTCAAGCCCATGCGCCAGGTGAAGACGGTGTCTCCCTTGCGGTAAACGCTGGCCTGGGCCCACGGCTTTTCATACCAGAAGATGGGCTTTTTGCCGCGCGCGGCGAGCATGGAGGCCATTTTCGCTTCAAATTCCTTCAGTTCCTCGTGGACGTCCTTCATTCCCTTCTGCTGGCGGTATTTGACGCTGAGAGGGCATTTTTCCCAGGTTTTTTCCAGCGGGGCTTCGTCGCCGCCCAGGTGAACCATGGTGGACGGAAAGATGTCCCTGAGCTCGTCAAAGACGGCGGCATAGAATTTCCATATTTCCGGCTTGTGGGGGCATACCAGGTACAAGCCCACACCGCCGGTCGTGCTGACTTTCGTGTTGTGGTCTGGAAAGCAGAAGAATTCCGGATAGGCGGCGGCCAACGCCTGGTTGTGGCCCGGCATGTCTATTTCCGGGATGACCTCAATGCCGCGCGCGGCGCAGTACGCCACCAGGTCTTTCAGTTCCTGCCTGGTGTACATTCCTTCGTGGGGAGTGCCGTTGCCGAAGCTTTCCGCCCGTTTGGAAGAGATGCTTTTCAGTTTGGGATAGCCCGGCACAGGCAGGCGCCAGCCCTGGTCGTCCGTCAGGTGGAGCTGGAGCTTGTTGAATTTATAGTAGGCCATCAGGTCCACGAATTTCTTCAGGTCCTTGATGGGGATGAAGTGGCGCGCAGGGTCCACCATCATGCCGCGCCACGGGTAGCGCGGCTTGTCCTTGATGACTCCGCAGGGAATGCCTTCCGGATGCGCCGCCAGCTGGTCCTGGAGCTGCTGGAGAGTGACCAGTCCGTAGATACGGCCCTCTTTCCCGCCGGAAGAGAGGTGCACTCCCTGCGGGGTGACGGTGAGCTGATAGGCGTCCTTGCCCAGGGCAGGAGAGGTTTTGTCGGAAAGAAGCTTCAAGGTCCTGGTGGCGTTCCGCTTCAGCTCCGTTTTCTCCGGCTCCGGAATAATACTGTATTTTTCTGCTGGTGCGGCACACGCCATGGATGCAGAGAAGGCTGTGCAGGCCAGGAGGTAGATCAGTTTAAACATGACGGAGGGCTTTTTCAGAAGAGATTCTATCATGGAGAATCAGGAGTGATAAGGAAAAACGGCGGAATTACTTTTTGTTTTCCCACCGGAAGGGTGGCTCATTGTCCTTCGTGCGTTTCAAGTCGTAATTAAAGCGCTTGAGGACAAAGGGGCGGTGGTCGGCCACTTTCCTCTGGAAGTTTTCCCAGGAACGCACCTCCATGGGAGACCATCCCGCTTCCGCCAGGGCCATGGCGCGGGGATAGACGCGGTAAAGCAGGTGGTTCAGGTCCGGAAGGTGTTCCGCCCACACGGGAGCGTGCACGCCCCGGATGTGGCCTGCTTCCGCGGTGGATTTGCCGAAGGCCGGATCCAGTTCATAACATTTCTGCAAGGTCGTGGTTTGCATCCATCCCCAGTTGTATTGTCCCGGGAATTGAGGGAAATCCAGATAACAATATTCATTGGATGCCATAATCAGGTTCAGCCCGGCCTTTTTTGTTTTCTCAATGGCTTGGCGCGCCTGGTCCTGCCGCCACGCGTAAACTGTTTCGCCCGGGTGGTAGATGTCGGCGTTCCCTTCATACCAGAATTGCGGCGTTTGCCCGTTTTTGTCGAGCAGGGCTGTCATTTTGGCGAAGAAAGCCCTCATTTGTTCCTGTTCGTCTTTCATGCCTGCCTTGGTCCGGGCTTCCCGGCACAGGGGGCATTTTTTCCAGAGTTCCGTGGGGGCTTCGTCGCCGCCCAGGTGAACGGTATTGGACGGGAAGATGTCCTTGAGTTCCTTGAAGACGGCGGCGTAGAATTTCCAGACCTCCGGCTTCTGGGGACATACCAGTTCCTTGCTGTTGCCGGCCACTGTCCGTACCTTCATGTCCGGTTTGGGGAAGCAGAAGAATTCGGGGTAGGCGGCGGCCAACGCCTGGTTGTGGCCCGGCACGTCTATCTCCGGGATGACTTCAATGCCGCGCGCCGCACAGTAGGCCACCAGGTCTTTCAGCTCCTGTCTGGTGTACATTCCTTCATGGGGAATGCCGTCTCCGAAGCTTTCCTCCCGCTTGGAGGCGACGCTTTTCAGTCTGGGATAGCCCGGCACGGGCAGGCGCCAGCCCTGGTTGTCCGTCAGGTGCACATGGAGCTTGTTGAATTTGTAGTAGGCCATCAGGTCCACGAATTTCTTCAGGTCCTTGATGGGGATGAAGTGGCGGGCGGGGTCCACCATCATGCCGCGCCACGGGTAGCGCGGCTTGTCCGTGATGACGCCGCAGGGGATGCCCTCCGGCTGTGCCGCCAGCTGGTCCTGGAGCTGCTGGAGGGTGACCAGGCCGTACATCCTGCCCTCCCTGCCGCCGGAGGCAAGGTGGACGCCCTGCGGGGTGACGGCGAGGCGGTAGGCGTCCTTGCCCAGGGCAGGAGAGGTTTTGTCGGAGAGGAGCTTCAAGGTCCTGGTGGCGTTCCGCTTCAGCTCCGTTTTCTCCGGCTCCGGAATAATGCTGTATTTTTCTGCTGCTTCAGTTTGAAATACCGGGAACAGCAGCAATCCGGCCAGGAGTGGAAAAAGCCTTGTCATGTTTTCAGTATAAGCCGTGCCGGGAGAGAATCTTTCAAAAATTTGCTCCTTCATGAGCACGCGGCGGAATATGCTTCATGCCCGCTGAAAGGATATGGTGGACCCTTTGACAAAATGTTTCTCAGGAATTACCGGGGCTGGCATCCCGGCGGTCCGGACACAAGTTCCTTTCAGGGAAAGAGGAAGGGCCGGAAAGAGGGAAGGCCTTTTGTCTTTTTCCCATGGTCCGTCTGGCGCTGTTAGCGGCTATTTGACCGTTTTTCCAGGTCCGGGAATATTCCCTTACGGTTGAGGATGGAGAAAATGTGCATTTGCGTTCTTACTGTCCGTGTCCTCAGATCAACAGAAGGATTATTTGGAAAGGTGCCGTCCACGCTTTGAAGGGCTCCGCAGTTGCTGGAAAGTTCCGGACTTTTTCCTGGTCCAGAGGAACGTTAAAAGTAAAAAAGACCGCCTCCGGAGAGACGGCCTTTTTCTTAAAGGTGGTAGCCCTATGAGGACTCGAACCCCAAAATACGGAACCAGAATCCGCTGTGTTACCGATTACACTATAGGGCTATGTAACGGGCACCTTTGCGGTGCGGGCGAATTAAAGCGGAACCGGTTGTTCTTTGCAAGTTTTTTTTCACTCAAATGTGTGTTTTGAATAGAAAAAATGAATGCGGAGAAAAAAGGGCGGTCCAGCTTTTCTCCCGGGGTCATTCAGCCAGGGTTTGGAAGTAGGCTTTCACGTGTTCCCGGGCAATTTGCTGGTATTCCGCTTCTCCGTGCCTGCCCTGCGCCTGCTGCCAGGGGGAGGCCGGCGCTGTGTTGATGCGGCCAAGCTGCTGGGCCGTGTATTTGCCATAGACGTTCCAGATGTGTTCCAGAAAAGGGATGATGTCCGTTTCCTCTTCCAGGGGGGGCTGGCGGCGGCTGGGGTGTTCAATGATGGAGCAGGGCGGCTGGTCCTTGTATTCGTGATGAATGGAGGGGAGCACCGGCCCGCAGGTCCATGCTTCCGCCCGTTCGTTGATCAGGAAATCGCCGTGATGGTGCAGGTGCCACCAGTCCGCCAGAATGACCAGGTGGTTCAGTTTGACGGGCGTGAGAGGAAGGTTTTTTGCATTCGCCTGCTGAATGAACCAGTTGCAGAGCTTTTGCGTGGTAGTATGGTTTGCCATGCTGAAATGGGTTGCCCTTCATTATAAAAGGCCGGGGATATTTCACAATACTAAACAGGTTTCATTCTTGCGCGGTATGGAGAAGAGATGAGGCGGAGTGCCGGAAAAGGCGAACTTTCAGGTAAATTTATTTGAAGCAAGGAAAAAGAAGAAATAATTTGTGTCATGCAAAGCTTGGTATTCGCGCCAGTTCTTGTTGTGGGGGGAATGTAAAGTCGTTTGTTGAAAACAAATGGTGTTTTCAAACTCTAACAAAATGAAGAATAATTAAAATTATTGGGAATGAAATAAAGTTCCAGATTCCTGGAGCGTCCTTTAAAAAACATTTTGAATAGCAGTACTTTTTATGATTTGAATTATTTTAACCTAAAGCTCGTTCTGCCATGAATTTACATTATTTCTATCATTCCGGCTTGTTGGGGGCGGCCTGTCTCCTCTCTCCCGTTTATGGGGGATTGATGTCTGATTCCTTCGACGTTCAGACTTACCGTGATTTTGCGGAAAACCGGGGCATCTTTGGAATCAATGCCAAAGACGTCGCCATTTACGACAAGGAAGGCAATTACGTGGGCTCCATCCCCAAAATGATGAATTTTGACGGATTGGCGGACGCCCATGCCGGGGAAGCCGCTTTGGTAGGCGGCCCGGGTTTCATCGCCACCGTGTCCCATGATTACAATAACCAGACCATTACGTTTACCAAGCGTTTTGGAGCCACGGAAGGAACGCCGTTTTATGACGCCTACCGGAGCGTGGTAATCAAGAATGCCTGGGGCGACCAGACGAATTACACGTATGACTACCGCGTGCAGCGGTTGAGCAAGATCGTGACGGAAGCGGAATACGCCCCCTACCTGACGGATCCGGAATACCTGGACAACATGAAGGGACGGCTGGTTCTGCGTGCCGGGTCCGGAACCCAGGCTATTGCCACGGGGAACGGTAAACAGGACACGGTCAGCGGAGGTTATTCCTATTTGACCGGGGGAACCCTGGTTTTTGAGGGACAGGCCAGCGTTCCGGGAACAGGAGAGCCGGACCCTGAGAATGCCAAGACCTATCCGGCCTACCGTTTCTGGTACAATTTCAAGAAACCTTCGGAATCCAATCCCCTGCCTTCCGGCATATTGGCAGGGGACAGCGGAAGTCCCAGCTATGTATTTAATGAGAAGTCCGGCAGATGGGAATGGGTGGGGGCCGGTCAATCCCAGGGCGGTAGCGGCTACGGCGAGTTCAGCCAGATGCGCTCTGGCAACCAGTGGGCCAGCGATTACGTGGACAGTTTCAACCGCACCGTCAGCGTGTCGGAAGGGGGTGGGGATCTTCTGTGGAATGTGACGGATGGCGACGGAAACGGAACCTTCGTTCAGGGAGATATCAGTACGGATTACACCGGGCTGGCCTCCGGCCTGCGAGGAGATACCTCCACACAGGGAACGCGGGCCTCGGACACGCAGATAGGCGTGTGCAGCAATCTTATTTTTGACGGCTCCGGCGGCACCATTGTTCTCCAGGGCTCGGTGGATACGGGGGCGGGTTCCCTCACGTTCAACCGGGATTACGTATTGAGCGACGGAGGAAATGCCTCCTACCGTCTGAATACGGCGGGTTTCGTTGTGAACAAGGGGGCAACCGTGACGACGCTGCTGACCGGAACCTCCGGGGACGAGTGGCGGAAGATCGGGGAAGGTGATTTGATCGTCAGCGGCCACGGGAACAATGCGGCGGACATCAACGTGGGAGGAAGCGGGATGCTGATTCTGGACCGGGACGGCTACGCGGCGCACAACGTGAAGCTGAACGGCGGCGGAGTAATGGTGCGCCTGGCGGGGGAAAACCAAGTATCCGGGGAGTTCATCTTCGGCCACCGCGGGGGCGTGGTGGACATGTACGGGCACAATTTGACGCTGAACGCCATCACTCACCTGGATTCCGGAGCCGTTTTTGCCAATTACCTTGGCAATTCCACCGTAACGCTTACATTCACGGGCTCCGGGGAACAGACGTTCCTGGGGTCTTTGCGGGACGGGGAGGCCGCTTCCCGTGGACTGATGAATGTGGTGTACGCACCCGGCACGGCGGAAGGGTCCGTCTGGAATCTGGCCGGCCAGATTCTCAATACCGGAACGTGGACGGTGCAGGGAGGAGAGGTGAAGGTGGCCGGAGTGCACACCCTGCACGCGGGCGGCTATGTGGATGAGAACGACTGGCAGATGGCCTCCTTTTCCACCGGAACAGTGCAGGTGAACAGCGGCGCCCGGTTTACCACCGGCGGCCATTCCCTGGTGGTGTCTGCCGTACAGGTGGATGACGGAGGCACGTATGGCGTGCTGGCCGGGGGAAATCACAGCGGAAACGTTGTGTTGTCCGGAACCGCATCCATGTTCCGTGCGGAGGTGGATTCCGGGTCCGCGACGGAGTCCGGCGTGATTTCCGGAGCCGGTTCTCTGGTGAAAACCGGGGAAGGAACCCTGCTTTTAAAGAACGGAAATAACAGTTTTTCCGGGACAGCCAGGGTAGAAGGGGGGATGGTGCGCGCCTCTTCCGCCGGGGCTCTCGGGCAGGCTGTCTGGTCGCTGGATGCCGCCGGAGCCCTGGCTGTGGAAGGCGCTGGTTTTTCCGCTATTGCCGGAAAGCTGGACCAGGCGTCTTCCGGAACGTTCGTGCTGCTGGAAGACCAGGCGGCGATTTCCGGCCTGAACGGCTTCAGAAACTTGTCCGTCGGCGCATTGGGAGAGGTGAATTTGGGAACACGGGGAACGACCGGCCTGCTTTCCGGCTGGACCGCGGATGGGGGCTGGTCCCTGGGCGGAGGCGGCGGAACGCTGACGGTGAACTTGAAGCTCAGCGGCTCCGGCACCCTGTCTATCGGCCAACGGTTCAATACCGGAACCGTAGTGCTTGCCAACGCGCACAATAGTGATTCGGAGGGTGGAGCTGCTTTCTCCGGAGTTATTGAACTGAATGGGGGAGTGAACCTCACCTACGCGGACGTGCGCTCCCTCGGGGTGCAGAACAAGAATGTGCTCGTCAAGTACGGAACATCCTTTGCCCTTGGGTCGGAAGCGGATGCCGCCCTGGCGCATGTTTCCAATGCTTCCGAAGGCGTTCTGCTCCTGTCGGGAACCCGTACGGCGGATTTGAATCTGGGCGGCATGGGACTGAATTCCGTGTGCATCGGGGCTGACGGACAGGCTGTTTTGTCCGGGGCCGTGACAGCCGGAACGCAGGGATATTTGTTCGGCGGAAACGGGATGCTGACCGTAGCCAGTTCGCTTGGCGGCAATTATTCCCTGACGGTGGATACCCAGGGCATGGGCACTGGCGGAGGAGTTATTCTGGCGGCTGACAATACGTATTCCGGTGAAACGCGCATCCTCTCCGGAGCCTCCCTGATGGTAGGGAACGGAGGAACCTCCGGCAGCCTGGGAACGGGAGCCGTTGCCAATGAAGGAACCCTGGCATTCAACAGGACGGACAGCGTGACGGCGGCGAATGCCATTTCCGGTACGGGCAGCCTGATCCAGAAAGGGAGTGGTGAGCTGGCGCTGACGGGGAACAATTCCTACAGCGGAACCACCACCATTGCGGCGGGAACGCTCACCATAGGGAATGGCGGTACAAGCGGTTCCCTGGGCGCCGGTGCAGTCGTCAACAACGGCGTGCTCGCCTTCAACAGGTCTGATTCGGTTGCCCTGAACACGAATGTGTCCGGAACAGGCTCGCTCGTGAAGAACGGTTCCGGCACGCTCACCATCCAGAAGATGCTTTCCTATACCGGAGGAACCACCGTGAATAAGGGCGTCCTTGTGGTGGGCTACGGAGGCGCCAACGGCATGATTCGCGGGAACCTGGCCATCCGGGAGGGAGCGCAGGTGACATTGAAGGGCGGTGACAGCTTCGGTTATTCCGGAGGGAACGCCTCCGTCAAGAACGTGAACATCAATGGAGGAACTCTGTATTTTGGAGACAACAAGAACCAGACGTTCCAGAATACGGTGTTCAACCTGACCGGAGGCGTTGTGGACGGCATAACGGGCGGTCGCATGGATATCTGGACGAATGCCGTCGTTAATGTGAAATCCGCAAACAGGGCATCTGAAATCAAGCGCGTCAACGTGCAGCTCAGGGATGCCAATCCTACGGTATTCATGGTGGACCGTGGAACCGCAGACGTGGATTTGAAAATATCCGCGAACATCGTGAACTCTTCCGGAGTTAAGGGGTCCTTCATCAAGAAAGGCGCCGGGATCATGGTGCTTTCCGGAAAGAATACCTATTCCGGTGGCACTACGGTCAACTGGGGGACGCTGGTGGCGGCCTCCAGCCAGGCTCTTGGAACCGGAGCGGCCTCCGTCAATTCCGGCGCGCGTTTGGCGCTGGGCGGCCTTGGCACGGATATTTCTTCCGTTGCCCTAGGGAATGACATCCTGGTGAAGAATGGCGGCATTCTGTCCGGTTCCGCCACCCTGTCCGGGAATACGACGCTCCAGTCCGGCTCCGTCTTTGAACTGACCTTGTCCATGGGCGGTTCCGCCGGGAATGAACTGGCGTACAACAGCCTGATGCTCCAGTCCGGTGTTTTCCAGATTGACGCGGGAGCCAAGCTGAAGCTGGCGGCGGTGTCTCTGGATTATTCCTCCGACTTCTGGGGGACCTCCCATATCCTGAACCTGATAGAAGGCGGCGCGAACGCCAGTTTGAAGGGGGCGTTTACGCTGGACCTGTCCGGAGCCGGAAATTATGGCTCCTATGGGTCCTGGTCCCTCCAGGGCGATGAGGATTCCAAAACCGTGAACATGGTCTGGACTCCCAATGCCGAGGCCGTTTTGGACCATTCGGAAACTGCGGCGTTGCTCGCGGCTCCGTCTCCTGCGCCGGTTCCGGAACCTTCCTCCGCGCTGCTGGTGCTGGCAGGCCTGGGGACGTGTATTTTCCGCCGCCGTGTGCGGTGAGCCTGATGAAGAACCCCGCCGCACTTCCCGAAGCCCTGCCGGATGTTCGTGAAAACGGTCTGGACTGGAAGATGGGAAGTGCGGCAGACTTGCCTGTTCCTTGTTTAATCATAACTTAATTTCAATTTCTTATGAATGTTCATCATTATTCCGGGCTGCTGGGGGCGGCCTGCCTCCTCACTCCCGCCTATGGCGGGTTGATGTCTGACTCGTTTGATGTTCAGACCTACCGTGATTTCGCGGAAAACCGGGGCATTTTTGATGTGAATGCCAAAGACGTCGCCATCTACGACAAGAATGGCAATTACGTGGGGACTATCCCCAAAATGATGAATTTTGACGGCGTGGCGGATGCCCATATCGGGGAGGCCGCGCTGGTGGGCGGTCCCGGCTTCATCGCCACCGTATCACATGATTATTATAACCATTTCGTTTCCTTTACGGTTCGTTTCGGTGCCAAGCAAGGAACTCCTTTTTACGATTCCTACCGTAGCGTTACGAGAAAGGATGCATGGGGTGATAAGTCCGATTTGACATACGACTACCGTGTGCAGCGATTGAGCAAGATCGTGACGGAGGCGGAATACGCACCTTACCTGACTGACCCGGAATACCTGGACAACATGAAAGGGAGGCTGGTCATGAGAGCTGGTTCCGGAGTTCAGGCTGTCGCCACAGGAAACGGCAAACAGGAAAAGATTGATGCCTCTTATGGCTATTTGACCGGAGGAACCCTTGTTTTTGAGGGGCAGGCCAGCGCTCCGGGAACAGGAGAGCCGGACCCGGAAAATGCCAAGACCTATCCGGCTTACCGGTTCTGGTACAATTTCAAGAAGCCTTCGGAGTCCAATCCATTGCCTTCCGGTGGATTGTCAGGGGATAGTGGAAGCCCGTGCTATGTGTACAATGAGAATTCCGGCAAGTGGGAGTGGGTAGGTGCGGCACAGTCTGCCAGTGGAAGCGGGTATGGACAGTTTACCCAGATGCGTTCCGGCAACCAGTGGGCCAGCGATTACGTGGACAGCTTCAACCGTACCATAAGCGTTGCGGCGAGCGGTGACGTACTGTGGAACGTGACGGATGCGGACGGCAACGGGACCTTTGTGCAGGGAGGCGTGACTACGGATTACACCGGATTGGCGGCCGGATTACGCGGGGACACCTCCACGAAAGGTACACAAGCTACAAATGAGCAGTTGAACGCCTGCAATAATCTGATTTTTGACGGCTCCGGCGGCACAATCGTGCTCCAGGGGTCCGTGGATACCGGAGCGGGCTCCCTCACCTTCAACCGCGATTACGTGCTGAGCGACGGGGGCGATTCTTCCCGCCGCCTGAATACGGCGGGCTTTGTGGTGAACAAGGGAGCTCCGGTCACCACCTTGCTGACCGGAGCCTCCGGAGACGAGTGGAGGAAGATTGGGGAAGGCGATTTGATCGTCAGCGGCCACGGGAACAATGCGGCGGATATCAACGTGGGTGGCGGCGGAAATCTGATTCTGGACAGGGACGGCTACGCGGCCCGTAACGTGAAGCTGAACGGGGGCGGAGTAATGGTGCGCCTTGCCGGGGAAAACCAAGTGTCCGGGGAGTTCATCTTCGGCCACCGCGGGGGCGTGGTGGACATGTACGGGCATAATTTGACGCTGAATGCCATCACGCATCTGGATTCCGGAGCCTGCTTCGGCAATTTCCGTGCGAATACCGCCGTGACATTCACGTTTACGGGGCACGGGGCGCAGGACTATCTTGGAGGCTTCATGGACGGAGGGGCCTTGAAGGACGGCCAGCTTCATGTGGTGTACGCGCCCGGCACGGGAGAAGGTTCCGTCTGGAACCTGTCCGGGCATATTTTCAATACCGGGACGTGGACGGTGCAGGGAGGTGAGGTGAAGGTAGCCGGGGTGCATGCCCTGCACGCGGGCGGCTATGTGGATGAGAACGACTGGGAGACGGCCCTCTTTGCCACCGGAACGGTGAATGTGGAGAGCGGTGCGCGGTTCACGGCGGGAGGCCATGCGGAAGTTGGCTCTTCCGTGAACGTGGCGGACGGAGGGACATATGCCATTCTTTCCGGCGGCAGTCACAGCGGGAACGTGGCTCTATCCGGTTCCGGGGCCGTCATGAGGGCGGAAGTAGACTCCGGTTCCGCGACGGAATCCGGCGTTATTTCAGGAACCGGCTCTCTTGTGAAAACCGGAGAAGGAACGCTGGTGCTGACCGGGGCCAATTCCTATTCCGGCGGTACCGTCATTGATGCGGGGACGCTCGCCGTGGGTGACGGGGAAAAAGACGGTTCCCTGGGTACGGGAACGATTGTCAACAATGGAACCCTCGCTTTCAATTCGCTCCACGCCAGCTCCGTTAATTTGCAAATATCCGGGACGGGCCGCCTCGTGAAAAACGGTTCCGGAATGCTCGCCGTGCAGAAACGCCAGGCTTATACCGGAGGAACTACGGTCAATGAAGGAACGCTGATGCTTATTTCAGGAGGTGAGGAAGGTATTATCCGCGGAGGGCTGGTTATCAACCGGGGCGCAACGGTTTCCCTGCGCGGGGTGGACTGTTTCGGCAATTCGGGAAATGAGGCCTGCGTCAGCCATGTGGAAATTAACGGAGGAACCCTGTTCCAGAATGATACCAGGAACCAGACCTTCCGGAACATGACCGTCACCCTGGCAGGAGGGACGCTGGACGGCGTGGCGAAGGGAAGCATGGAGGTCTGGACGGATACCGTTTTCCAGGTAAGGGCGGCGGACAGGGCCTCGGAAATCAGGACGGTTAATGTCAAGCTGAGGGGAGGCAGTCCTGCTGTCTTTGCGGTGGAGCGCGGCACGGCGGAGGTGGATTTAAAAGTATCAGCCAACATCGTCAATTACTCCGGAGCAAAGGGCTCCGTTGCCAAGACAGGAGAGGGGATCATGGTTTTATCCGGAAAGAATACCTATTCCGGCGGAATGTCCGTCAATGGGGGAACGCTGGCAGCGGCCTCCAACCAGGCTCTCGGGACGGGGATGGCGACGGTCAATTCCGGCGCGCATCTGGCGCTGGGCGGCCTTGGCACGGATATTTCTTCCGTTGCCCTAGGGAATGACATCCTGGTGAAGAATGGCGGCATTCTGTCCGGTTCCGCCACCCTGTCCGGGAATACGACGCTCCAGTCCGGCTCCGTCTTTGAACTGACCTTGTCCATGGGCGGTTCCGCCGGGAATGAACTGGCGTACAACAGCCTGATGCTTCAGTCCGGCGTCTTCCAGATTGACGCGGGGGCCAAGCTGAAGCTGGCGGCTTTGAGCCTCGACTATTCCACCGATTTCTGGGGAACCTCCCACATCCTGAACTTCATTGAGGGGGGAGCGAACGCGACTCTGACGGGTAATTTCACGCTGGATGCGTCTTCCGCCGGAGATTACGCGGCGTACGGCCAGTGGAGCCTCCAGAAGAACGAGGATTCCAAGGAAGTGAGCATGGTGTGGACGCCGAATGCGGCTCCGGAAGCTTCTTCAGCCATGGCATCGGCGTTTACGGCTACGGCGCCTGCTCCTGTTCCTGAACCGTCCTCCTGCATGCTGCTGATGGCTGCGCTGGGAGCGGTGTTCCTGCGCCGTTCCGTTCCGCGGAACGAATAAAAAAGGCCTGTAAATTCAACGCGCCGCATTCCGGAGGGAGTGCGGCGCGCTGCTTTTCCGCGGTTACGGGAAGGAGAAGTAACGGTTTAAAAGGGAAGAATGCGCGCTCTCCGCGCTACTTCTTCCGGAGAAAGGGAGTACAGGCTGTCCAGCAGGGAGACGGCAAAGGAACCCGGAACGGGACTCTGTTCAAAGGCCATTTCCCCCGCGATGCCCATCAATACGGCCGTGGAGACGGCCGCTTGCAAGGGGGAGGAGGAGACGGCGGCGCAGGCGGCGGCCAGCGCGCCCATGGAACAGCCCACGCCCGTGACGCGGGACATCATGGCATGTCCGTTTTCCGTGGAAATCACCTGGCGGCCGTCCGTGGAATAGTCCGTGCGGCCCGTGACGAGGACAGCCGCCCCCGTATGCAGGGCCAGTTCCCTGGCCGCCTGCAGGGCGTCTGCGCTGGAGCTGGTGCTTTCCGGTCCCTTCGTGACGGAGGAGTACCCGGCCAGAGCCATGATTTCAGAGGCGTTCCCGCGGATGATGCGGGGCTTCCGTTCCTTCAACTGTTCCGCCAGCCGCGTACGCAGGGAGAGAGCTCCAACGGCTACCGGGTCCAGAACCCAGGGGATGTCCAGCCGGTTGGCTTCCTGCACCGCCGTCTGCATGACGGCGCCCTGTTCGCGCGTCACGGTGCCCAGGTTGACCAGCAGGGCGCCTGTTCCGCCGCGGAGCATTTCCACGGCTTCCTCCGCATCGTTGAGCATGGCGGGAACGGCTCCTGCGGCCAGCAGCAGGTTGGCCGTCAGGGGCTGGACGACGGAGTTGGTCAGAGAGAGAACCAACGGAGCCGTCTCCCGGATTTTTTCCAGATCGGCGGAGACGGCATGGACGAGGTCAGTTGGTGAAGGCATGGCGTTTGAAAAAATGTTTTGCTGCCCGCTTGTTTCCGGAATGCAGCCGGTCAGGCCAGCGCCCGTGCGGCGGCTTCCGGATCCTCCGCTCCGCAAATGGCGGAGACGACGGCAATGCCGCTGGCCGCTCCCGTAGCGCGCACCCGCCCGGCGCGCTCCGCGTCCAGCCCGCCGATGGCGACGACGGGCAGGGGAGATTGTGAGGCCAGGGCGGCGAAGCCGTCCACGCCCAGCACGGGCGGGGCGTTCAGCTTGGAGATGGTGGGAAAGACAGGCCCCATCCCAAGGTAGTCCACCAGGGCGGCGTCTACGGCGCGGAGCTGGTCCGCGTTGGAGACGGAAAGCCCCAGAATCCTGTCCGGGCCGATCATGGCCCTGACGGCAGGAACCGGCAGGTCACGCCCGGCGCGTTACCTGGTCA
>OAWJ01000993.1_pt1 | contig 18497 bp, 12 predicted proteins | sample 1517021 | NCBI WGS metagenome assembly OAWJ01 (sample SAMEA2580121, study PRJEB22360) | human gut metagenome | biome: human gut; feature: human-associated habitat; material: faeces | place: Denmark | collected 2008/2010
AGAAATTCTTTAGAGCTAAGTTTATACCACGTTTGGGAGTAATCTACAACAGTAGAAATTATATATAGTCTTTAGACGCCAAACTTCTTGAAACTGCTAAGATATCTACAATAGTAGAAATTATATATAGTCTTTAGACACTCTCCGAGCAAAATTAAGGCTGAGGTTTGCAAAAAAATTCTTAAAAAATATCCCATCATTCACACCGTTATAATATCACATTATTTACATATTTACAAGAAAAAACAGAAATTTCTGTAAAAACACCAACTCCTACATACAGAAAGGAAAAGATTCTAAAAACCTTTTCCTTCCCATTCATCTTGAAATTACCGTTCAGCAACTTTCTCACAGCCCCCACGCATGCCGCCCTTGCGAACCTGCGCTTGAACACCTTGTATCTTTGCATCCAACGCATCAGTTTCCTTCTCTTTCACTTCCGGTCCCTGCTCTGCCTTCATCTCTTTGTATTTTCGTCTTACAGACCAATCCACATCGTCCAGACTTGTAAAACAGTTCACATATTCCTCCAAATCCTCAAACTTCAAATTCGGATTTCGTAAAGCTTCACTTTGAACCCAACTCTTTGGATCATCCAGCAACCGAACTAATGTAGGAGAAGGCGTGTTCGGATTTTCAGCGACCGAAGTACGTACCCATTCATCCTCACTCTCTGCTAATCTCGTAAGCGTAACCCCCGAGGTTCGCTCATGTTTCGCCACCTCACGAACAACACTCTTGCTGGAATCATGACTGAGCTTGTCTAAAATTTCCGGAGAAACATCCTCATATTCCGCTACCTTAGAAAGAACATGCGAATCTGGATGTTCGGAAAGCCGTTCAAGAATTGCATCCGGCAATCCCTCACGTTCCAACACCCAGCCAACCACAGCAAGATCTGTATCCAGGCTCAAAACGTCCAATACCGCATCCGAAAGATCCTCACGCTTTAGAAGCGCTTCCTTCACCTTTCGTTCTTCTCCCTTTGCAAGCTCTACCTGACATTCCCTGGAAAGCTGCTCGTTTCCTGCAAGGGCTATTCTTACTTCCATTGCCGGATCTTCCAAAAATCCCTTCATAACTTCTTCCGAAATCGATGGATTCCCCGCAACAGCCTCTCGAATTTCTAGCGATTCATGCTCTGCCATGCGCCCTAACGTATCCACCGCCGTATTCGGATTTTTCGCATCCTGTAATAACTCTTCCGGCCCTGCACCGCTTTCTACATTCAGTAATACATTCAACTCTTGCAGTCTCGCATTCTTTTCATTCAATTCCTCCTCATAAGGAAATACTTTGAGAAGCTCTTCTTCTGCTTGTTCCAGCATTTTATCAGTCGTTGCACGCTCTTCCTCTGCCTTCTGAATACGCTCCGGAAAACTTTTAAAAACCTGTTCCATCTCGCCAAGATTTCGAACTCCGCTTTTATAAGTATTAAGATTGTATGTGCGATGATTCACAAGCTGAATACGGTGTTCTCTTAAAAAAGCAATGTATTCTGCACGAATTTCAAACCCAAACAACTTCCCAATGGATACCGGTTCATAGGATTTGAGTCCTTTTAAAATCTCTTCCAGCGCTTTTCCGGCCTCTTTCTGATCCCTGTAGACCTCCCCTTGTAAGGTAATCGCAAATGTTTTATCTGGAATAGCTTCATACGCTTCCATATCCGCAGTGATCTGGGAAATCCGCGTTTTGCAGTTTGCAATTGTCTCCGGATATTTTTTCGCTACATTTTCTTCCAAAGTAAATCGCTCTCGCAGGAAGTTCGATTTCAAAGCATTCAACTTCGACACCTCGATATCCAAATCCATCTTTTCTTTGATCATCGGATTCCCCGCCGCTAACGCTTTAATCTCCGCAAAGGTCAAAGATGCTTCATCAATGTCATCCGCCACACGTACCGGCGATTTGCTGGTCATAATCTGCGAAATGAAGCGCTGCTTATTCTCCACTAACTGATAAAGGTAAGCATCAAAGGTGTTCTTTGTGACATAGCGGTAAATATCCACTTCCGGGTTCGTATTTCCCTGTCGGACAATACGTCCGGCACGCTGTTCTAAGTCTGCCGGTCTCCACGGACAATCCAAATCATGCGCTGCAATCAAAAGATCTTGTACATTCGTGCCGGCCCCCATCTTAAAGGTAGAACCCAAAAGAACTCGTACCTGCCCATTTCGTACCTTTCCAAATAAGACATCTTTCTTCTTATCTGTATTCGCATCGTGAATAAACGCAATCTCCGACTCCTTCACACCTTTTTGTAACAACTTCTCTTTGATATCCTGATACACATCGGAAAATTCCGAAACACCATCCGTCTCATAGTGTCCATCTTCTGTTTCTTTTGTTTCCACAACCACCTGTTTTTTCTTGCCCGGTGTGGATAGATCACAGAAAATCAACTGCGTGGATTTCTGTTCCTTCGTATGTTCATAAATCTCAAATACCTTGTCCACACAGGCATTCACTTTGCTGCCCGGATCATCCGGTAAACTCGGGTCCAGTAATCGTTGCTCTAACGCAAGCTTTCGCCCGTCATTGGTAATTTTGAGCATATTATCTTCCGTCGGGTCCACCCCGCCATTTCGTACTGCCTCTGCCCGGTCTGCTAAGGTTGCAAGAATCGTTTCCTGTTCCGGAGTTGAATCCACATCAATGACATGGTAATTCGCTTTCGGAACTGGTAGATTCAGCATGTCTGCCGTCTTGATATCTGCAAAATTCTGAAACAGATTCATCAGCTCTGGTAAATTGTAAAATCGCGCAAATCTTGTCTTCGCTCGGTAATTGGTGCCTTCCGGCGCCAGCTCTACCGCCGTCACTGTCTCCCCAAAGGTAGACGCCCAGGCATCAAAGGAAGATAACCCAAGTTCATCCAAGGTCTTGCTGTCAAAATAACGCATCATCGTGTAAAGCTCTGTCATGGAGTTGGTAATCGGTGTTCCTGTTGCCCCAATGACGCCCTTGTATCCCGTCAACTCATCCAAATACTGACATTTCATCTGTAAATCAGAAGACTTCAAAGCGGCCGTTTGTGAAATTCCACTGATGTTGCTCATCTTCGTGTACATCCATAAGTTCTTGTAAAAATGGAACTCATCCACAAAGAGGCGATCCACGCCCAATTCCTCAAATGTAATGACCTGATCCTTTCGCTCCTTGTCCTGTAATTTGGAAAGCCTGCTCTCCAGACTCTTCTTCGTGCGTTCCATCTGTTTGACGGAAATGCGCTTTCCTTCTTCCGATGCTGCCGCCTCAATGGCTTTCTCAATCTCCCAAATCTGGTCTTCTAATATCCGTTCCTGTCGCTCCTGTGAAAGCGGGATTCGTTCAAACTGAGAATGCCCGATGATGATTGCATCATAATCCCCGGTCGCAATACGGGAACAGAATTTCTTTCGGTTTGCAGTTTCAAAATCCTTTTTCGTAGCAACCAGTAAATTTGCCGCCGGATATAACTGATAAAATTCCGAAGACCACTGCTTGAGCAAGTGATTTGGGACCACAATCAAACTCTTGTTGCAAAGCCCAAGCCGCTTGCTCTCCATAGCTGCCGCTACCATTTCCCACGTTTTTCCTGCCCCAACCACATGTGCCAGTAAGGTATTCCCTCCGTATAAAATACGGGCAATGGCATCTACCTGATGGGGATTTAACGTGATCTCCGGATTCATGCCATGGAAGGTAATGTGGCTGCCATCGTACTCTCGCGGACGCATAGTATTGAATTTCTCATTGTATAACCGTACCAAATGCTCCCTGCGGTCCATGTCCTTCCAAATCCAGTTTTTAAATTCATCCCGGATCAGCTGTTGTTTCTGTTGAGCAATCGTGGTCTCGTATCGGTTAACCTCTGCTTTTTTCTTACCATCCTCTTCATAGTAATCATACACGGTAACATCTTTCAGATTCAGACAATTTTCCAAAAGAGTCAGCCCGTCTTTCCGTTCCGTACCATAGGTGCTGCGGACGGTTACATAATGGTCATACCAGTTTTTATTCGTAACTTCCCACTGATCCAGTACCGGGGAATAAACCACCATTGCATTCCCATAGGTTCTTGTTCTAGCTTCCTCTGGCAATTGGAATAATTCATACATGAAATCCGTCACATATTCTGCTGGAATCCAGGTTGCCCCCAAACGCACACTGATCTCTGTCGCATCCAGATCCTTTGGCTGTACCACGTCAAGCGCTTCTACATTCACTCGATACATCGGATTTTCATTCGCTGCCGCTTTCGCTTTTTGAAGCTTTTCCTTCACATTTCCGGAAAGATACGCATCTGCAGTCTCCCATCCGGTCCAAATGTTGTCTCCAGACTCCGGATCTTTGAAAATAATACCCGATAATTCTTCGATGATTGGCTCCACGTCTCCCGGCTTTCCAAGTAAAGATGTCATAAAACCTAAATCCACACAGGCCCTCTCCGCAATGGAAACTGCCAACGCATCCTTCGCCGTATCCACATGACGAACTTGTTTGTGGTTTCGAACCGTCCGCTTGGAAAACATATCCGCTTTCCCAATAAAGTTCTCTTCCTTGTCAAATACCTCCAAAGAACATAACAGATAATAGGAAGAGTCCTCCGAAAACGCCATGCTGTTCGCCCGGCTGTTGATAAGCCCAAACTCCTTGGCGAACGAATCATACAACTGATTCAATTCTCCTTGTAAAACTTCAATCTGTGCATCCGTTCCATCGTTTAGTTGCGCATGAATCAACTCTCGCATACAGTCACGTAATTCAATCAAACCACGGATACGGTTTAACGCAGTCGCATTACTCTCATAGGGATACATTCTCGAATCCCGTCTCTGATAAACCACATCATCAATCACCGTAAATCCATAGTTCTGAATGTCGATATCCGCCGGAAGAGATTTGTCCTTCATCTCTTCTTCCAACTCTTCCATCTCATAGGCTTCATAAACCCCATGAATACGCGAAATCGCTTCGGAAAGCTGTTCAGACAACGTTTTCCCTTCCACCGGTACACAGGCAATCTCTTCTCTTCCATACTGCCCCGTTCTGGTCGTAAGCGTTCCAAGTACCATCTCCGGGTGATCAATGAAATACTGATTGACCGTAATTCCATCAAAAGTTTCGCCAACAGTGGTCCACTCTGGCATGTCTAGCCGCATACGGTCGCGTTTCTGCAAAAAGAGAATATCAGAAGCCACATGAGTCCCTGCGTTCTCCTGAAACGTTCCGTTCGGTAATCGAATCGCACCCAGTAAATCCGCATGAGCGGCTAAGTACTCCCTGACCTTCGGATCCTTTTTATCCATGGTTCCCGTAGAAGTGACAAATGCCACAACTCCACCCGGTCGCACCTTGTCAAGCGCCTTCGCAAAGAAATAATCATGAATCAAAAAGTTCTCTTTCTTGTATTTCGGGTCATTCACAGAAAACTCTCCAAACGGTACATTTCCCAACACCACATCAAAGAACTGATCCGGCAATTCCGTTTTCTCAAATCCTTCAATGGCAATGCTGCTCTTCTGATACAATTGCTTCGCAATCCGTCCACTGATGGAATCCAGTTCCACCCCGTAAAGATTGGAACCTTCCATTTCTTCCGGCAGCATTCCCATAAAGTTTCCGGTACCACACGCTGGCTCCAAAATATTTCCGTTTTCAAAGCCCATGTTTTTAAGCACTTCATAAATGCTTGAAATCACCACCGGCGGCGTGTAAAAAGCCGTCATGGTAGACTCTCTGGCACTCTTATATTCCTCTTCAGAAAGCAATTCCTGTAACTCTGTATATTCCTTCGCCCAAGAACCATTCTCCTTGTCAAATGCCGCAGAAAGACCGCCCCAGCCTACATAACGGAATAAAACTTCCTGTTCCTCTGCTGTCGCAAAACGTTTTTCTTCTTCCAATGTTTTCAGAAGCTGAATGGCCTCTATATTTTCACGGAAGCGTGCCTTTGGTCCTCCGAAAGTAAACGTATCCGGTATAATATGATACTGCAACGGCTCCGGATTCACAATTTCCGCTACCCTTTCCCCGGAAACCGGCATCATTCCTGTTTTCTGTAAACCTTCATCCACAGCCTCTAAATAATGACGCCAAAGAGGATTTAGCTTTTCTCTCTCACGAGAAAAAAGTTCTTCAAAGTGTGTCTGCATCTCCGGTTTTACATAGTCTTTTGCAATTGCAACAGATTCCAATACATCAACGAGTTCAGAATAGGAAACATCAAATTTGTTTCGTTCTTCCCCGCGTAACCTCGGTGTATCCATGAGAACCCCGTCAGGCGTAAAATCATAGGTGAATAATCCACCTGTACTTGTGATTGCCGTAAAAGATTTCTCACGGTCTTCTAAAATCTGTTCGATAAGAAGCCTTTCTTTTGCATCGGAAGAAAGCTCTTCTGTAAGTACCATCTTCTTCAAAAATGCTTTATGAGGATTAAGCTTTGCACTATCGGTAAGTAGTAATTCCAACCCTTTTCTCCGTAAATCGATAAGCTCTTCAGACAATTCCTCAGAAGATACAGAAGTTACCTCCGCTTCATTCCATTTTTCTATAGATTCTTTTTCCAACAGTTCACCTTCACGTACAACTTCATATCCCTGTTCATGGAAAAAGTGAAACCATTCCTTAGCAAAGACCTGTAATTCCTGTAACACCTCTGGATCGGATCCGCCATCTTCATGGAAAACCTCCTTAGAAATCCCATAAGAAGAAGCCTCATAAGAAACGGGAATGAGTGCCTGTTCTTCCGGCGAAAGAACAAATTTCATGAGTAAGCCTGTATTTGTCTGTTGCACCGTAAGAAGCTGCTCTTCAGTTCGTGCAAACGTAAGAACATTGCCATCATTTCCGGAAAGCACCAATTCTTTCGTGCTGCCATCCAGAATCTGTGGAACAACTGCAGATAACAAACGATAATTACGATCTGCCAGCGTATTTCCAACTTTCTGTTCTTCTCCCAGAAAATACTTGTCATTCTCCGGATATTCCCGCATACACTCGGAAAGCTCTTCCTTCGTCAACTCTTTTTGGAAAAGCGGAAATTCTTCATCCTGACAGATATACTGTTCTCCTCGGATTTCCAGAATGGAAAATGTTTGATCGCCTAAACGGATAGAATCTCCTTCCTGTAAGGAAAGTACCTCACCTTGCCCCTTCTCCGCAGCATGGTATAAATCCCAATCCAGACTCGTCCAGGATGGTTCTTTCGGTATCTGAAGAGAAGTAAATACTTCAATTTTATCCAAAATCAAATCCAGTTTCTGCACCGCTTCCTCATTCTCCAAAGTCTCCTGATAGCGTCCTAACTGATGAAGAAGAACCGGCTTCCATAACGAATTCATAATCAATCCGTCAAGATCCGGAGCCAGATAACCATATCCATTATCATCCATGGAAAGCACCTGCCGCATTTTTACATAAGGTTGTTCTGTCTCATACGTATGGAAAAAGTCAGTCAATTCCGATGCAATCTCTTTCCCTTCCCGCTCATTGTAAAAGAGCGGAAGATATTCTTTTTCTGTCTCTGTTAGATATCGATCTTCCGCAATCAATGCCGAAATCTCATCTGCAACCTTCGTCCATGACAACACTACATCCAATTCCGGGGAAGCAAAACTTTGAAAAGTCATTCCCTTTGCATCATGATTGCAGAAAGAATAAACGTTACTATCAATGCTTTCTCCACCAGTTCCATATTCATCCCTTAAAAAGTCCGCTTTTTCCTTCTTAGAATGCTCCTGTGTGAAATAATCATAAACACGATATTTTCCATTTTCAAACCCGATACCATGTTTCAGTTCTTTTTCGAAAAAAGCAGGATGCAACTGCACCGTTCCATCTTCACCAATCTCATAATCCTCATGAGAACGTTCTTCCGCCTGCCCTTTGCCTGAATCAGAATCAGAAACCATGGAGTGTTCAGAATCAAACTCTGGTACTGATCCATCCAAATACATTCCCTTTTGAACCAATTCGGTAATCCGTTCTGCAACCTCCGGCCAACTGTAAAAGACTTTCACTTCCGTAGAACCAAAATGACCTTCAATCAACTCCAGCCCTTTTTCTTCTACCCAGTCTCCATCCTGATAATGCTGCGGATTCCGCTTATACCCTAACATGGGCTCTTTCGTATCCTGATAAAAGATGGACGTGTAATCCTCATTGTAAGCTTCTTCCAAATAAGCAAGCTTCTCTTCCTGAGAAACCGTAGTATCCAATAGAACTTTTGCAATCTCTTCTTTCGAATGTTTCAAAAATGTTCCATAGTTCAGAAGATAATCGATCTTTTCCTGAGAAAGTTCCTCTAACGGTAAATCACTTCCGGAAGTACCAATTCCTCCGCTTGATGCTTCAGATTGTTCATGTGACCCGCCCACGCCATCGGATCCTCTTCCTTCTTCGGTCCTGGATTCTTCTTCACTAACTCCTCCATACACTGATTCACTTTCTCGTATGCTATCTTCTCCGTATCGATCAGATCCTGATTCAAGTTCCCTTTCATCAGTAACAACAGGTACTTCGCTTGCTGCTCTCTCTCCTGCAGATAATCCAGACGCATTCTCCCATACTTCCCGATCTGTGGAAGTTCGTCCTTCTTCAAGTCGGGAATTAAATAATTGTCTTGTTTTTTGTATACGATCGTATCCATAATACATGCTCCTTTTTGTTTTTGATTTTTCCGGTGTTTCTTTGTTTAACGGTAAAACAACCGCTCCAACTTCTCTAAGTACTGCTTCTCCAGCCGTAGATATAACAGAGACAGCATTCGAAAACATGTTTTCATCTTCACCAAACTGCGTAAAGTTGGCAATGGAGAAGCTCTCCCTGTCTAAAACCCCCATACGGGCCGATACCATATAAAAAATAGAATCCTCTAAAAATTGGGAAACCTCTTTCGAAACTGCTACAGGTGCTCCCTGCTCATCCTTAAAAAAATTCGGAATCGTCAAAGCAGCCTCTCGTTCGACATCCTTTCGAATGCATTCCAATAAATCCATTTCTTCCGGAAATCCTTTCGCTTCCAGAAAATGTTGTCGCAACGACTCCGCATACGAATCTTGGAATTCCCATAACGTAAAAGGCTTCTTGTTCCAAGCCTGCGCTTGAGTATCCCCAACATCAAATAATGCCGCTTTATGATCCGCACGCAAAATCCCTTTTGTACCACGCTTGATGTATCGTCCAACCCGCTTGCTATTCCATACCTCATACGTCGCACACGCAATCGCCTCCGGCTTCTGCGCAAAAATCATCAGCTTATCTTCCAACGAATATTTGTAATTCCAGGCCGCTGTCTCTAAAAAATCTTTATAAACCTCTTCTGATTCCATGACAAACTGTGAGGTTTTTTGCAACAATTCTTTTGTTTCTCTTAAATCTGCCATATGATGCTCCTTTTCTGTATAATACTCTTTCTTCTATTATACCGTAAAAGTTACACCTTGCGCCCACGAAACCACGTATTTTTTATAATTCGGATAATTCACCAAGCAAATATCAGTACCACCCTAAGCCAACCCAAGAACCTCCAAATAGTCATTTCCTTATGTCTCCGCCCCGCTTGCGGGGCTAAAACGTTCTCATAATCTACCGTAGCCAGCACTCTCCTGGAAATCCAACAACCTTCCACATACATACTGCGGAAAGCTCCGCTTCATCGCCCACTGTCCAAGCGAATCTACTCCTTTGTAGATTCGCTTGAACCCATCTTTTTACCGTTCCATTCCTTTTTCTTTTTCCTTTTCTTTTCCCTTTTCCTGTCCATTCAGAACATTCTGCGCCCACGCAATCTTCTCATCCACAGTCCCGCGCTTATAAGACTGCATCTTCCCGAAAAACTCTTTCGTATCCTTCAAATTAGATTTGTCTTCCACAAGTTCTTTGAATGCCGAAAAATCTGCCTCATAGCTGTCTATAAGCTTCTCTACAGCATCCTGCCCTTTCTCGCTCAGAAAATGATACAGATTCAACGTTTCCACAAGATGATACGTCTCGCTTTTTCCAATCGTATAACCCTGCCCATGAGCAAGAGAAGCAAAAACCCCATCCGTAATCCCAAAATCTACCCCATTCTTGAGATCACAGGTCTCTTCGACAATCCCATCAGAAAGCTCCTCAAAATAATTAAACACCGGCGCTTTCTCTTTGTGCCCTTCATCTAAAAATCTTCGCTCTACCAGTACCCCATTTTCCGCAAAACCACATATCTTCTCAAAAATCATTTCACAATCCTTATCATGCGCCCTGGTGTCTCTCTCATCCTCGCAATCTATAATCGATTTGTGATTCAATTCCACATCAAATTTCATAATTCACCACCAGCAAAGCCCACAGCTTCGCATATCCTTTCTCTATTTATCTCTTTTTTTCAAAAACTCCTTCGGTACTTCCTTCACAAGCCAAACACCATTCTTAGAAAGAAAAAATGGAAATCCTTCTCGCGCCATTTCCCCGCTAAATACCTTATAAACAATCGGCTCTCCATGACGCTTTCCAACATTCACCGCAGTGTCATAATCTGCAGATAAATGTACATACAATCTTGACTTTGAAACAAGCCCTTTTTCCTCAATAGACTCCGCATATTTCACCGCACTCCCATGCCAAAGAAACTCTGGTGGAAGACGTCTCTCCAACTCCACATCTACGGCAATGGAGTGCCCCTGATTTGCACGAATAAGAGTCTTGTCCTCATTGAAGGAATACCTTTGCTTGTCATCGGTTCGAACAATCTCTTCCAACAACTCCATATCCAAAAAATGAACCTTGCTCACACCTTTAATCAGTTCCTCCACCTTCGCCCAGCCATGCTCATCCAATGAAATTCCAATAGCTTCTGGCTTGTGACGTAACACAAAACTAAGAAACCGACTTGTCTTTACCAACTCACTCATAGCATCCTCCACAAATGATTCATTCTCTTCTAATTCCTGCACCTACCATAAGACAGGTGCAAAAAATCTCTATTAATCACCGTCCATCATGTCCGCTAGGACCATTAGGTAATTTATTTTTATCCCTCTTTTTTGTTTCTGTGAAAAGAGGATCTATTTTTCGTTCTTTTTCGGGAATGCAAATGTGGTTTTCAAACCAATTTGGAACGTCCTTTTGTTCACAAAGTAATTTCAAATCATTTCCATCATAGATCGCAAATGGATTGAAATCATAAGTATTATCAATAAATACAACAGAATCACATTGAATCAATACCTCATTTAGATTTTGTAACGATTTCTCATAACGTCTCTCAATATCTTCATCTGAGATACCATGTCCACCTTTTTTGACTCTTTCCTTTACTCTTTCTTTTGCAATCTCCACGTTTTCCAAACCAACATACAAAATTCCAACTTTGTACCCCTTTGTTTTTGCAATATTGATATTTTTTAAAATATCACGCCCGCACAATGTAGTTTCTTGACAAAAAGAATTTCCTTTTTCAAAATAACTTTTAATTTGACGAATTGACATTTTGCCTGCTTTAACCACATCATCAGCATTTCTCCAATCACCAATCTCTTTTACAATCTCATCCATATTAACTCTTTGCAGCTTTTGAATTCTTTCCCAACTGCAAAAATTAAGCTGATCACCAATATCACTATATAAAGTAGATTTACCGGCACCATTTACACCAGCAATTAAAATATAAATCTTCTCGCCCATCAAAATAAATTCCTTTCAATCGCCTTTTTCTGATTGCGCTGCAAATTCATTTTCATAATATATCCATAAAACTTTCGTTCTTCCTCACCTTTTGCTTCTGTGGCCAATTTCATTGCCTCTCCAAACGGTATTTCTTTTGCAACCTGATAAAGTGCTTTAAGTTCATTTTTCATAGTTTCTTTATCCTTTTCAGTTAAATTGTTGTTTCCTTTTTTTTGTTGTTTAGCATTTTGAATCTGTGTATCCAAATTTTCGGAAATATTTTTCATAAAATCCTTCCTTTCTATCTTTCAAGCTCTTTGTTACTCACCTGCTCTTTTTTCTCTTCTCCTCGTACCTTCTGAGCGGAAGCAATCTGCATATCAATACTTCCGTTCTCACGCTCTTTCAAAAAAGCCGCTGTCTTTTCCTTAAACTTCACAAAATCACCAGCCGAAATATCCGCCTGCCCTACATATCCGGTCTCCGGTTCCACATACGCTACATTGATAAATTGTACAACCGGACGATAGGAATCGGAATAACCATCCTCACATAATGCCGCAAATTCTTTCGGCTCCATCCATCCTTTTCCCTCGACACAAACTTCCCAAATTGCAGAGTTTAATGATTTAGAAGCCGGAGAAAGTACCTTTCCATCATAATAATCCGAAAGCGGCTTTTCTTCCTTTGCACTTCCGGTAACTGCATCCAACTCATAAAACCGTTCCAATACCGAAACTCGCGGATGAATATCCGGTACCAAACGGAACTGAATCGCCAATTCCTCTTTCAGTACATTTAAAACATTCATCATATCCCCGCGTTCCCCAAAGGTCGGAATCTGTTTAAAATCCTGTACCAGCGCATTCTTTCCATTGATCCGCTGCACAAAATCAAGCTCAGATACACCGCCAATGCTTCCTCCAAGCGCTGTCGTCCATTCCTTCGGAAGCTCCTTGTATTTCGCAATCGCATCCGCCAGATTGTCAAAACGAAAAACCTCCATTTTAACGTTATCCAGCCTTCCACGTAAATTGTTATACACATAAAATTTCATCAATGGCTCTTCTGCAATCTCTTCATACAATTCATCTAACGTTTTCCCGTCCTGTTCCTTGCAATAAGCCTCCATCTTCGCCAAAATCATGTCCTGCTCTGCCTTTGTAAATTCCCAAGGAAATTCTTCTACATTATCCGGTGAATCAATCACATACATCCCTTTCACTTCCTTCGTAGAAGGATAGTAATCTGCATATAGATTTATCCAGGTATCTTCTTTCTCCCTTGTGTCTGTGCCAAAATACTCATCCACATCAAACCAGGTTTCCAAACTAGCATTGATACATTTCCCTTCTGACTCTACAACCAGCTCATCCCCAATCTGAATATCCTGTTCCTGCAACCCATTCAGTTCTCGCTTCGAATACCACTGCAAAACATCATCCGGTAAAAAATCATAATATTCCTCTACCGCCTCTTTTGAAAACCCCTCCGCAGGCGCTTCCCCCGCACGATATCCCATAAATCGTTCTAACACATCCTTGTTTTCCATGAGTTGTTCAATAAACCGTTCTTTTTCCATTCTTGTATACCTCCATAACGATAGTCTTTGTTATTATAATACCGTTTTCGTTATAATATGGGCAACATTACACCAAAAAAGTTGTTCCGCCTTCCGAAACACTACCGCTTCAGCCAATAACTACCCATGCAAACCAATTCCTTACGTTTCCTCGGATCCCTCCTGCTAAACTTACCCACTGTAAGCCTTTCGAAATCATAATTCTCATGGATAGCCAACAATTTTTCGCCTGAGATTCCATTCTTTATTCTTTACTTTTTATTCTTTATTACTTTCCCCTTTCTGCTTTTGCCTGCTGAATCTCTCTTCGTATCCTCTCAATCTTCTCCACACTTTCTCTTTCTTTCTGCTCTTTCAAAGCTCTTTCTTCCTTCGAAAGCTTAGCATCCAACCCTTCCTTTCGCTCTTTTTCTCTCTGTATCGCTTTATCCTTCTCAATCAAGGCGATAATTTCTTCTATTCCATCTTCCAGCTTCGTAATTTCATCTGAAACTTCCTTTCTCTCTTCTTTTATCTTCTTTTCCATTCTCTTCATCTTCATTTTTGTGAAAAATCCCATGATATATCCTCCTACTTTTAAAAAATGACTATTTTTATTCATTAAAAGCTAATAAGCTTTTTATTCTCTATATCACTCTTAGTATATCACTATGTTTACATATTTACAACAAAGTTTTTCCGAATTTATCCAAAAAAAGAAAGCCATTTTCGTATGACTTTCCCCTCATACAGGAGTCCTAAAATCTTCTGATCCGGACCTTCCCAAACCTTCCTGATTTAATATCCTTATGACTCCGCGGGCCTTGCCCGCTAAAAATTCCACCCAGCAGAAGATCGTAGCCATGATACGATCACTTCAGCCAATACCTTCCGCCTGCACTCATTCTTCGTTCTTTCCTGCCTGAAGAGCTGTATGCTGCTCCTTTGGCAGCATACATGTATTCTTTACTCTTATTATCTTTCTGCCTCTTTTTTGTCCTTCCCTTTCGTTTTCTGATCCAGTCCATTCAATGCCCTCAGATCCCTCTGTGCCTGCTTCTCTTTCGCAGCCTGCTCAACCATCTTCGCAACACTCCTCTTGCATTCCTTTACTTTTCCTCCATAAGAAATCTCTAATTTCTCCTGCTTGTCGGCCATACTCAGATTGCTCTTTTCTAATTTCTCATAACGATCCGCCTGTTTCTCCAAATGAGAAATCATTTTGTCTAAAATAATAGAAGTACTCTTGTCCTCTTCTACCGTCTTCGTGCCTTTTCCAAGCAACATTCTTCCAATATTCTTAAAACTATTTTTCACAGTATTAATTTCTTTTTGAATATCCTGGAACTTCTGAACCTGTCCCTTTGTATGACTCTTTGCATCCGCATAAGACGCTGCCATGGCCTGATGATACTCCTTCTGTCCACGCGCATGTTCCTGCGATCTCTTGTAAAATGCTTCTTTCCCCTGCTCTTTGTGTACATCCACCTGTAAACGATACCAGTCATGAAGACTATTGATCATCTGATGGAACCGTTCTTTCAAAGTAAAAGCCTGAGTTTTTACATTGTCTACCGCTTTCGTTGCCTGCGCTTTCACCGTATGATCTTTTAAATCACGAACCTCATTTGCCAAAGAATGTACTGCTTTCTCTAACTGCTCAATATAAATCTGGTTTTTATCCATTTCAGCCCGGTACTGTTTGTCCATCTTTGCTTCCTGAACCATCCCGTCAGATTTCAAAATCTCATCGCACTTTCTGGCATTCGGATCATCACGTAAAAAATCCTTCGGGAAAATATCTGCTTTTTCCTGTGCCGTTTCCCGCATTTTCCGCATAACATCCGCTGACACCTCCGGTTGGCCGATAACCTCTGTCGCTTCAATGGAAAGCCCATTCTCCAATCCAATCTCCAGTTCCATCATTTGCTCCCAGTTAAGCTCCGGCTTTGCATACACCTGCACTTGCTCAAAAGAGAGCCCTTTTTCAAACCCATCCTCAATCACAACAAGCTGATCCTCATTAAAATGTTCCTTCAAAACATCCCATGCTGCACGATGATCCTCCAACACAGAACTCTCCTTCAAAACTTCAAATGCCTTTCTTATTTCCTGTTCATTCATAAACTCAATCTCCTTTCCTCTATATGACTGTTTGCGGTATATATTTCGCCTACAAAAGCAAAAAATTCTTTTTTTTTACTCTACCTTCAGAGCCAAAACCCTTTCAAATAGCCAAGAACTCCAAACAATTGATTCCCTTATGTCTCCGCCCCGCTCGCGGGGCTAAAAAACTCTCTCATCCTTCCGTATCCATTACCCTTCCAAGAAACCAACAATCTACCACCAACAACTCATTCTTCGTTCTTCATTGCCCGTATGGCCAGCCTCAAAGAGGCTGTTTATTCTTTGTTGCGTTTAGTGTACCGGTCCATCCTTCATATTCCCAACTACTTTATCTTTCACTTCTCTTTGACTCAAAGCTTCCTTCGCATTCGCTAAAAGCTCTCCGATCTCCGGCTTTCGTTCAGAGGACCCGCTCCCAAAATCCTTCGCACCTTCCTCAAAAACAGAAGCATGCTCTTTTTCTACCGTAATCTCCACATGATCCCCTTTCTGCTTCGCAGCATACGGAAATTCTAACTTGTGATTGATCTGAATTTTTTCTATCACATCCAGATCATACTCTTTTTTAATAAGAACATGATGCTCCCTTTTTGCTAACTGCTCCATGTCGTATGCCGTCTGTGTTCCAATCTCTATCTCAAGGTTGCCTTTTAAATATTTGTTCCAATCCCGGTCTACATCATACGTCGTAAAAGGATATCGAAGTCCTGTGCCGTCCAAAGCTTTTTTTAAAAAATGTTCACTTCCCTGTACCTTCTCTGCAAAAACAACTAAATCTTTCCGCAGCTCTTCAGGAATTTTGCGAAAATCTTTGTACCCACCCATTTCCATCAATCCATGTGTCAAATGCAACTGATAAAAGTACTCCTGCCGAAGCGAAAATACATAGGAATTTGCTCTCTTATACAGAATACTTTTGTAAACACTCGGATGTTTTTCCCGAAGCTCGTTCATAGACATGCGATACTTCGTAGAAAGCTCCATGTTCCGCTCCATAGAATCTTCCCGGTCAAAGGAAAATTCCATGTTCTTTGTCGCCAAATCCCCGTAAATGCCAACCTTTTCCCATTGCCAGTTCGTGAGATTTTTTGATTCCTCATTCCGATCCTGCCGAATCGGCTCAATTCCAAACATACCAGCCAATTCCTCAATCGCATCCTTGTAAGACATATTTTCAATATGTGCCACTAATGCAATCGTGTCTCCGGAAACCCCACGTCCAAAATCACAAAACCGATTCTGCCCACCACTGTTGTATAAATGTAAAGAACCCGTGCGCTCTCCAAATGCCTTGTATTTCCCCTTGTTTCTCATATCTTTCTCAAGCCGTAATGCCTGACAAACAGATTCAATGGGAATTGCTTTCAATTCATCTAAATCATAAAATCCACTCATACTACTGTCCCTTTCTGTTTTTAATATAATCTATTTATCCTCACTATGTTTCTTTGTTTACATATCACTTTATTTTTTCAGCATCACCAAATAACCACCACAATGATCCAGATAGCCAACACACCAAGGCCAACCAATCCATCTCCTTATGTCTTCTGCGGGCTCGCCCGCTAAAATTTCCTCTAATCCTATCGTAGCCTTTACACTACCACTTCAGCCAACAAGCTTTCGCCCGCATCTATTCTTTATTGTTTTCACACAACCGCATTACAAAGCAAGTTCCTTTTCCTTCACAGTTCCTTTTTCTAAAGCCTCCTGCTTCTGCTGTTTTGCAGCTTCAATTCGACTGTCTAAAGAGATTCCTTTTTTAGCATCCATCATACGATCCTTCTCCCGGCGCATCCTCTCCCATGAAAAATCCGGATTTGCATAGGATTTTACTTCTTCCATCGTAAGCCCGTCTTGAAGCCCCCATAGAATCTCTTCTTCCTGTCGGTTGTCAAACGCTTTCCCGGCACAAAGCCGCTCCAGCTTCTTCTCCATCGGCATTTCACACAAATTAAATGCCGAACCAATCCCCATGTATGCCGTGATCAGGTTATCCCCTTCTTCCAGACCATCCAGGGAATCATAACCTTCTAAATAACCTTCAATATCCAACCAGGAAACCTCTTCCTGTAAAGCAGCCAATCGTTCATCACTGTAATACTCCCGGTCCAAATCCTCATCCACATCAATAAAAACCATACCATGATCGCTTTCCATCGAATCCCTCACAATGTCCTGTAGCATAGGACTCACTTCTTCCAGATAAGGCTTGGAAAGTAACTCCTCTACATGCTCATTCAAATAAGTGAGAGCATCTTTTTTCATATTTTCCAATAAATTTTTAGTATCCAATGCAATAAAAGCTCCGTTAGGACGATGAATTACTTTTTGTTCAACTTCCTCTGCCTCTGGATACTCCATCGTGTAAAGCCCTTCTCCGACCTCTTTATCGTCCTGGTTTTTAATAAAGTAGTGAAAATAATGCGTATGCTCATCTTCAAAAAAATTCTCTACATTCGGAATCTCCACATGATAAGCTTGCTCTGCCATAACCTTTCCTCCTTCTTTTCCAAAATCATTACCTATTTTCTGATCCATAAAAACATTTCCCTTTCTTTGCCTCTAAAAAAACCTTGTTATAATTTATATTACCGTGATAGTTAATGATTAGGCACATTTTTCTGTTGTTTTTACAAAAATTTTCCCACATTGTAGAATGACATTAAAGTTTGGAGTTTACAAGATTTATAAGTGTATTAAATTACGTAAAGGATACAAATGAGAAAATGAAGTATTTAGGTGCATTAGAACCATATGAAGAGGAGAGTTTGTTTAGTTGGACGATTTGAATGGCTGCAATGTGATATGTTGGTTCTGGAAGATCTGAAAGAGTTTATTATGAGGTGAAAAGAGAATTATTTGGTAATAATACCAGTTACTATCCAATATTATATTTTGAAGTTGGTATTCCAATACTTGTAGAACGATTACATTTGCCACAAAGTCAATATTTTAAGGATATAGATTACAGTAAATTTAAAAAAATGACAATATTTCCTTTGTATGTAGCGTTTTATACCGAAGAGCAATATAGAGAAGTGTTAAAAAAGGGTATAGAATTGTCTATACCCTTTGCTGGCCAAAAGTCCAGATGACCTCGTCGGTCAAATTTAAAACTTCAAAATGGGTTCGTCACCCTAACAGATCTTATTAATCTGTAGTATTATTA
>OAWJ01001000.1_pt1 | contig 18358 bp, 17 predicted proteins | sample 1517021 | NCBI WGS metagenome assembly OAWJ01 (sample SAMEA2580121, study PRJEB22360) | human gut metagenome | biome: human gut; feature: human-associated habitat; material: faeces | place: Denmark | collected 2008/2010
CACGGGTACTCCCGCCCGGCGGCGGGGCATCAGCCGCACGACCCTGTGGCGGTACCTTGGAAAAATCGAAGCCGGGGAGCCTGCCGACCCTACCTGACGCTTTTGTCACTCAATGGGTTCGTTTTCCATGCTTCATACGGAGCACCGAAAGAACGTTTTGCAAAAATGTACAGCCTGCATCCATCGGATGCAGTTCAAGGGCTTGGGTGTTCCCCAACAAGTATTTTGCAACGCAAAAATGGTATATATATATACGTGTGAAGACACCTCTTGTTAGCACTATGAGGCTGCTCAAAACGCCTCCCAAATTTGACAATCATTTTGCAAGAATGATCGTCCGTTTTCAAGCTCAACTTGAAGCAGACGGTTGTTTTTCTGTTCGGAAAAGTTCCGAGTTTGCATTCCGTTGCAAACAGAACGAGCTATCCAGCCCTCTCTTTTTACCAAAGTTTCCATCATTTTTTCTTGCAAGCTGCCGAAAGTAGCCTGTTTTCAAAAATTCCTGTTGACACGGCTCAATTTTTGTGGTAATCTATTCCAACAATTTAATATAACATATTTACTTAGAGTTCCAGCTCGGCTCCCGAAGGAGCCGGAGCAAGTTTTTAACTTTCTTATCGCTACATAGCAAACCCGAACCAAGGCCATCCCAGAAGGGATGGTCAGGTTCAGGTTGTTGTGTGGCGATTTTTTATTGCCAAATCCAGCACCGCACCTTGAAAACCGCATGACCGTCTGCATGGGATACACGGCGATGACCCTGAGAAGGAGAGCCGGAAAACGCCGCCGGAAGGGGGCAGGAAATCCATGCAGGGAGAACGGCTAAACGTTGATTCTTCAGTTAACAGAAAACAATGTGGTCAAATTGACCACATTGTTTTTCTGTAACGCCAGTGAAAGGAGGGTCCTCTCCATGTATGTGACAAACGAAGAATGGGAGCAGAACAATCAGGATTATTTGAAAGAATCGTATGAGGAAACGGGTTTTACCGCCGGAGGATACGCCGTCCGCAAACTTATCTGCCGCGGCTGCGGTCGGGTGTTCTACACCACCATCTACACCAAGAAATACTGTCACAGCTACTGGTGCGGCAATCAGGCCAACAATCGGCGGCAGCGGGAAGACCGCCAAATGCGCCGTCAGGATTTAGTATGCCAGTGCTGCGGTGAAAAATTCACACCCAAACGTGCAGATGCCCGCTATTGCAGCAATGCCTGTCGGCAAAAAGTCTATCGAAAACGTATTACAGATGCTGCAAGTGCTCAAAATGAGCACTTGGTTAAGCGTAACGCATCTGCCAAATGAAACTCAATCTCCTCCCGAATGCGGGAACGGAAATTCATCAACTTGTTACGGAAAACCAAGTGGTCAAAATGAGCACATCGTTTTCCGTAACACTGCAAGGTCTGTTGAAAATCAGGTGCCGCCACCCGGCACTTGATTTTACCCGTAACGGAATCAGAGGGTCAAAATGACCCTCTGAAAAACCGGACGAGCTGTCCATTCGAGACAGCTTGCCCGGAGCAGGAGTGCAGAGGACGTAGTCCTTTGCCCCAGTGATATGATGCTGTGCGTCATATCCTACTGGGTATTATCTGGCGCAAAACGGCGGCAGATCCAGCAGCTCCGCTGCTGCGTTCTCCCCCACCAAGCTGTTGAAATGGAGGGATGTCTATCTGAAACTGACACGACACAACGGACGAGCCGGAGCACACGGCACCTATAACCCAAAACACAATGACCGCAGTTTCAACCTTGCCAACAGTGAGCACATCGACCCGGAACGAGCCAAGGGCAACATCTACTGGGACTGCTTTCACGATTTCCGTTCGGCTCTCGACCCGCAAGACCCGGATGATCTGGCTGCGACTTTCTCGGACGTGGAACGGCAGTTCTACGAAACCCACTACACGACCTTTGTTGAAAGCCAGAACGAACGCAACGCCAAGATCCGGCACACGGAGCGCAACCGCTCCATTCCTGACCTGCTGTCCAGCCGCAAGACCTGCCCGGAAGAGACCATCTACCAACTTGGAACGCTGGATGAACACGCTTCGGCAGAGGACTTGCTGAACATCGTCACCGAGTTCATCGAGGAGTTCAAAGCAAAGTTTGGCAATCATGTTCACGTTCTGGATTGGGCGTTGCATCTGGACGAAAGCACACCCCACATCCACGAGCGTCATGTGTTCGACTGCGAAAACAAGTACGGCGAGATCGCTCCGCAGCAGGAAAAGGCACTGGAAGCACTGGGCTTTGAACTGCCCGACCCGGAAAAGCCCCTCAGCCGCCGGAACAACCGCAAAATCACCTTTGATGCCGTCTGCAGGAAAAGCTCCTGAGACCGGATGTCCGGCAGAAAGGCAAGGAGCAGGTCAAGGAGAAAGCACGGGATTCCGTTCTGCAACTGCTGAACCGCTTGCAGGCGGAACAGACGCAACGGAAACCCGGAGATATACCCGCTGCGGAAAAACCAGAAAATTATTTTCAATAACAGTACGAGGTGATGTTTATTGAGCAAAGAAGTCAATCAAGAAGAACGTGCTCCCCGAACCGTTGAAGATGTGAAAGAGATGCTGACCAAGCACTCCAACGGCGAAATCCAGCGGACGATTCAAAACTGCATCATGATTCTGCAGAACGACCATATGTTGGCAGATGCCATCCGGCTGAACCTGTTGAGCGAACGCATCGACATTGTAAAGCCTGTGGGCTGGCCCCGCTCCGGCAAGACCCTGAGCGACACCGACATGAAATATATCCTGCGGAGGATGGAGAAATACGGCATTTCCAGCGAAAAGAAAATCGAATCTGCTATCCGCATTGTTGCCAATGAGAACCGCTATCACCCCATCCGGGATTACCTGAACAGCTTGCAATGGGACGGCACGGAACGGATAGCCCACGTCCTACACCACTTTCTCGGCGCTGCGAAGGACGAGTACACTTGCGAAGCCATGAAAATCTTCCTGCCGGGAGCCATCAAGCGCGTGTTCCAGCCGGGATGTAAATTTGAGACCATGCTCTGTCTGGTAGGAGGTCAGGGTGTGGGGAAGTCTACCTTCTTCCGGCTGCTGGCAGTCAAGGACGAGTGGTTCTCGGACGACCTGCGGCGGCTGGACGATGACAACGTGTACCGCAAGCTGCAAGGGCACTGGATCATCGAAATGTCTGAGATGATCGCCACCGCCAACGCCAAGAGCATCGAGGAGATCAAGAGCTTTCTCAGCAAGCAGAAGGAAACCTATAAAATTCCCTACGAAACCCATCCTGCCGACCGTCTGCGCCAGTGCGTCTTTGCTGGCACGACCAATCGGCAGGATTTTTTGCCCCGTGACCGCACAGGCAACCGCCGCTTCATCCCTGTTCCGGTGGATGCGGAACTGGCCGAAGTCCACATTCTGGACAATGAGGAGGAATCTCGCACCTATATCGACCAGCTCTGGGCAGAAGCCATGACCATCTACAACAGAGGCAACTACAAGCTGGCGTTCAGCCCCGCTATGCAGGAAACGCTGCAAGCTCACCAATAGGACTTCATGCAGGAAGATGCACAGGCTGGCCTGATCTATGCCTTTCTGGAGGACTACACGGGTGACCGGGTGTGTTCCAAGCAGCTCTATGCGGAGGCACTGGGCAACACCAACATCCCGGCAGAGTGGGAAACCCGTGCTATCTGCGAGATCATGAACACAGGAATTTCGCGCGGCGATATTCAAGGCTGGCAGGCGCACAAGACCGCCAAGCGTTACCCGAAGTACGGCGTTCAGAAAGGCTGGGAGCGCGTAACCAGCCCCGAAACCGGGGCTGAAAATTTCTCCGAAATAACGGATGCGGAAGCCAAGCAACTGGGCTTTCCCTTCTGATGGACAGCGGTTACACGGTCAGTTACAGATTTGGTTACACCGCAGTTACAGCGCAAAAACCGCATGACTGCTGCGTTTTCCTCTTTCTGTAACCATGTAACCTTAAAAGAACAAGAAAAAGTATAAAGCCCATCGAATGCCCTGTGCGCAGAAAAAGAGAGTTTTCCTGCCCGGTTACAGGCGTTCGGTTACAAGGAATTGGAGGTCTGCCTATGAATATGAATCGGCCTGACATGACCGAAGCTGTGAAATCTGAAAATTATACGAATAAGCTCTTGCAAAAGGACTCGACCACGACTACAATGGAGGTGGTCACTCAAACCAATGCCGTCAAGTCTCCGACTGACAGCCCGAAAACCACGAAGCTGGTGTGCACGGTAGAAGAGATCGCACGAATGCTGGCCATCAGCCTGCGCTCTGCCTACAACCTGTGCAACAGCACCACCGAGTTCCGTGTCCTGCGGGTAGGCGGAAGCATCCGTGTACCGAAGGACAGTTTCGATGCGTGGCTCAACCGGGCAGCTTGATAAGGAGGCAACAGTATGGCATATATTACGAAGCGTGGCAACTCTTACAGCGTCCTCTACACCTATCAGGACGAGCACGGCAAGAGCTGCGACAAATGGGAAAGCTTTCCCACCAAAGAGGAGGCAACGAACCGGAAAAAGCAGATCGAACATGAGCTGGCTGCTGGCACTTTTCTGATCCCGTCCTCGGTGACGGTGGCAGAGTTCCTTATGGACTGGCTGCCCAAGCAGTGCAGCAAGCACAAGTGGGCACCCAAGACCTACGAATCTAACCTTTCCACCATCCAGAACCTGATTATCCCCTATATCGGCAGCATGGAGATGCAAAAACTCAAGTCCTACCACATGGAAAACCTCTACACGACCCTGAGCAAAACGCCCTGCGGTTCGTATATCGAGGGAAAGAAGCAGGAACTGACCGAAAAGCAGAAGCAACGGTTCCTTTCCGGCACCACCATCCATGAGGTGCACCGGCTGCTGGGTACAGCCTTCCAGTATGCCGTAGAGTGGGGCATTCTTGTCAAAAGTCCTGTTCCCGTGGACAGCCCCAAGAAGTCCACGCAGGAGCGCGCCATTTGGACAGTAGAGGAAATGCGAGCGGCTCTGGACAGCATGGAGGACCCCATCCTGCATCTGGCAGTCCACCTCACATTGGTGGGCGCACTGCGAGAGGGCGAGATCGTAGGTCTGACCCCGGAAGATCTTGATTTTGATACCGCAGATGGCATCGGAACGTTCCGTATCAACAAGTCCATGCAGCGGGTGCGAAAAGAAGCCCTGAATCAGGTAGACGATGGCTGCATCATCAAGGTATTCCCGGATAAGTTGGAACGCAGCACCACTTCCCTCATCCTGAAAAGCACCAAAACCGCATCCTCCTGCCGCACCATCTTCATGACCTCTGCACTAAAAGAAGAATTGAAGAAGTGGCTGAATCAGCTGGCGACAGATGAGAGAAAAGACCCGACACGCTACCATGACAGTGGGATGCTGTTCCGTCTGCCCAACGGTCTGGCGGTAGAGCCGGTGCTCATCCGCAAGAAGTTCCTGAAATGGCAGGATGCACACCCGGAGTTCCCCCGCATCGTGTTCCATGGTCTGCGCCATTCCAGCGCAACCTATCAGCTGATGATCTCCGGCGGCGATGTGAAGGCCGTTCAGGGCACCACAGGACACGCTACGGCAGATATGCTGGTGAACACCTACGCGCACATCCAGCAGTCCTCTCGTGTAGAACTGGGCAAGAAGTTTGAGGAAGGTTTCTACGCCAAACAGGAAAGCCCCAGCCCGCAGGCTGTACCCGCCGAAGGCGAACCGACCATCTCTATGACCGCTCTGCTGGAACTTCTGAAGAACGCAGACCCCGAAGTAAAGGCGCAGCTCCGTCTGGCTCTGTTGACTTGATGCAAAATTTACCACGCATTTCAAAGCAATTCCAGCCCATGCAGAGGATTCCCACGAAAATGCCGACCGTGCAAAAACCGTGCATTGACCGTGCAGACCCCGAATTTTCGGGGTTACATAACAAAAAAGAACGCCAAATCTTTCGATTTGACGTTCAATATCTGGTGCACCTCGCGCACTCATATCCGAACTTTTCTCTGCTTTTACGGCTTCCCCAAAAGCGACCGTTTCCGTACCTTCCTTATAATTAAAGGTAATGAGAACCTTATCATCGTAGAGATAGATGGCATTGATGAAGGTATCCACCAGTGCCTGCCGCTGCTCCGGCTGGGTCATATCCAGCTTACGGAAACGAAGCAGCCAAAACCGGACGAACTCTTCTTTCATCTTCGGTTTTGCCAGCCGTTCCTCTGCAATGCAGGCTTGCAGTTCCTTCCGCTGTTCTTCCAGCGCTTCCAGCCGTTCCTTGGTAGAACTGGTCAGAATGCCCATCTGGATAGCGTTCAGCATATTGGTGATGCCGACTTCCGTTTCTTTCAACTGCTTTTCATAGATGGGCAAATCCGTGCTTTCCTGATTTTGCAATTCCATGACTTTGGCAATGATGGCATTCATGGAAGCATCGTTTTCCACCAGTTTCATGGTCTCATTGACAACCAGATCTTCCAGCCACTGTTTCCGCACGGCCTTTTTATCGCAGGTCTTTTTCTTCTTGGCAGCAGCACACTTGTAGTAGGTATACATTTTCCCGGTGTGGCTGACACCGCTTTCTCCGAACATCAGCGCTCCGCACTTACCGCAGTACAGCTTGGTGGTGAGCAGATAGCTTTCCTCTGCCTTATGACGGGCAGGGGCTTTTTTGTTTTTCGCCAGCTTTTCCTGCACCTTGTTGAACAAGTCCTCCGATACCAACGCCGGGATTGCATTGGGCTGTACCACATCCCGCAAACGCAATTCGCCGATGTACCGGCGATTACTCAGCATCCGCTGAATCGTATTGTAGGACATCTCCCCGCCCATCGAATTTTTGATGTTGTGCGCCTTCAACCAATCCCGCAGGTCAGTCATGGTCGCACCGTCCGCATACTTCTGGAACGTCTGCTCCACATACGGAGCCAACAACGGGTCGGGCTGGTAATGCCGGGTCTCATCAATCATGTAGCCGAACGGAATCGTGCCGCCATTATAAATACCCTTGAGAGCATTTTCGGTCATGCCGCGCACGACCTTTTCGGACAGGTCAGCCGAGTAATATTCGGCGTAGCCTTCCAGCACCGATTCCAGAATAATGCCCTCCGGGCCAGCCGAAATGACTTCCGTTGCCGATACCAGTTTCACGCCGTTTCGCTTCAGCTGAGTCTTGTACCGGGCACTGTCATAGCGGTTTCGGGCAAAGCGGTCGAGCTTCCAGACAATGATGATGTCAAAGATGCCACGTTCGCTGTCCTTGATCATCTGCTGGAACTGCGGGCGGTTATCGGTCTTGGCGGAGATGGCACGGTCAATGTAATGCTTCACCACCGTGAAGCCGTTCTTTTCCGCATAGGCGGTGCATTCCCGGATCTGACCTTCAATGGATTCTTCGCGCTGACTATCAGTAGAATAGCGGGCATAGATCACGGCAGTCATGTCAGGCACCTCCCATTTACACATCATTGAACGGTGGATCGTTTTTTCAAAGCAATGTTTCGTATAATGGATATACCACATTTTACAGATGATTGCAAGCATTTTTTACGTTTCTCATAAGATTCATCAAAAAAACGAACGCTCTTTAAAGGCAAAACATTCACATTCCATGGTTCTATGAAAGCACCCGGAGGAATTGTGTCATTTTGACACAATTCCTCCGCTCACCGTGCCCCCTCCACCGGCTTCAGCGCACTTTTGCGGTATTGCAGAGGGCTTTGCCCGGTGGCTTTTGCAAAGCGGGTGGAAAAATTGCTGGCATCCCCAAAGCCTACCTTCTGTGCAATTTCGCTGACGCTGTGGTCGGTGAGGACAAGCAGTTCCTTTGCCTGTGTGATGCGGAAGTTGACCAGATAATTATACGGTGTCGTGCCCATATACCGCCGGAACAGCCGCAGAAAATAGCTTTTGCTCATGTGCGCCTCTGCCAGCAGGTCGGTAAGGCAAAGTTCCTGCTGGTAATTTTGCGCAGGGTCTCCGCTGCCTGCAAAATGACCTGCCGTGCGCTGGTGGTTTCAGCTTCTGCAAGAATGCTCTGTGCACATAAGGCAAGCATTTCGTGGAGAGCCAATCCGGTGGTCACCATGCTGTCCACGGTGCTGAGTACCATATGGCTTTCCCCCTGCTCGAATGAGCCCCGCACCACGCAGGGTATAAAACAGAAGATATCAGGCCGCCATCTGGGCACAGCACGGTCTGTTTGCCTCCGGCCCGGACTTTGACATCACCTTCGGTCTGACCCACACCATCGAAAAGAGCGCAGAAATTTACGTCAAGGTGCTCTCCATGGGCGGCGGCATCATCCGGCAGACCATCACCGACGACGACCTGCGCGCCATTGCTCACGACTTTGGCGTGACCCTGAACGAGAAGTTCCTTAACTGAGCCATTCTCCCCCATTTTTCTTCATCATAGCAGAACAGGCATCCTGTCCGATACCGCCAAGCGGTAACACAAGATGCCTGTTCTGCTTTATTTTTCCCGGAACTCCATAGGCGTTTTTCCGGTGACTTGCTGAAAGACCGCGCTGAAATAATTGCGGGTGGCAAAGCCAAGCTGCTCGGAGATTTCCCGGACGCTGAGCGGTGTGCTTTTCAGCAGAACTTTCGCACGTTCGACCTTTGCAAACTTCACATAGTTCGTGACGCTCAGACCGGTTTCTTCCTTGAATTTGTGAGTGAGGTAATATTCCGTGTAGCCCACCAGGGCGGCAAGATCTTCCGCTATGATCTTTTTGTCCAGATTCATCTCGATATAATCCACACATTTCTGGATCTGCATACTGAGGTTGGGGTTCGTCCGGTGTTTGTGGACACGCCGGATGAAATCATCGTACATCATCATTGCAAGCGGGTGCAACTCATCCAACGATTTTGCCGCTTCTGCCGTCTGAATGTAGCTGTCCCCCAGGGAGTACGCCTCCTCCGGGGAAAGACCGCCCTCAATGGCGGCACGGCACACCAGCGAGGTGAACACGATGACGGAAGTCTTACTCTGGCGCAGAACATCGCTGCTCTGCACCGGCACGCCTGCGCTCATGCTCATACTGTTGGAAAGCGCCTGCTTGTAATTCAGGTCTCCGGTGCGAACCATTTGCAGCATTCCCTGCTCCGCCATCCAGATCTTATGCCGGTCATGGGGAATCGCATCGCTTTTCAGCCGTTCGTCCTGTGCTGCACTGCTGTTCACATCGCTCAACTCCAGCCGCTGCCCGGTCAAGCAGTAGTGCATCATCAGCAGATAGCGGTTCATAATGGTGTTTTGCAGGGTAGGAACTTTTTCAAGGGCTTTGTAAAGTTGGATCGTCCATGCCACACTGATCTCCAGCTTGCTGTAATATTTCAGCCCTTCCTCGATCCCGCGCATTGTCACATCCCGATGGAACACCGGCCCGATGACCCAGACACGCTTCAGTTTTCCCTCTTCCTTTTCAAAGGCTGTGCCCCACAAAAGACCCAATGCCGTCCCCAAGGTAACGGGTACATCGTTCCGATTCCCATGCTCCAGCATCCGCTGTTTGCAGCCGAACAATTCAAACGCACTGGCAAGAAATGCTTCGTCCGGGCAGTTGCTCCGCAAGAGCTTCCCCTGTGCATCATAGCACCATGTATATACATTTCCGCCGCACTGGACAAGCTCGGAAAACAGCATCATATTCTGGAGAACATTCATGCGTAATCCCTCCGGCTCATTGATAGAAACAGTATATCATACTTCCGCCGTTTTTTCTACCGATGCCCGGAGCCCCCTCTCAAGCCCCGCAATACTCCCCCAGCACCGCAAGGCTGGGCTTTGCGGTCCGCTCCATGGTTTCACGGTTCACGGCGATCAGGCCGAACTGCATGGCATAGCCCTTCTGCCACTCAAAGTTGTCCATCAGGCTCCAATGGAAGTAGCCCTTCACCGGGATGCCGTCGGCGATGCAGTGCTGCACGCCATCCAGTGCCTGCCGGATAAATGCCACACGGCGGGCATCATCGGCAGTGGCAATGCCGTTTTCGGTCACGATCAGGTCGCCCTTGAACTCCTCTGCCACCTTGCGAATGACGTGTTCCAGTGCCTGCGGATAGAACTCATACTCCATCTGGGTCAGTTCTGCGCCCTCCGGGGTGCGCTCGCTGACAAAGATCTGCGGCTGGGGTATGCCGAACACCTGTGCATTCTCCATGGCAGCATGATGATTCTCCTTTTTATCAGAAGCCGTGTTTTCTCTGTGCCTATTGTAACAGGTCTGTGCGGAGCAAAAAGGATAATTTTTCACGTTATTGGTAAATTTTTCGTTGAGCGGTCAGAACTACACGAATTTTTATCCTTAATTCCAATTTTTTGTCTGGCAGTACCTATTGCATTCTGTTATTCTGGTGTCAGAAAAAGCAGAACTCAGTTCACACAAAAAGGAGGAAAAACATTATGTTCCAAAAGAAACCCAGTGCCAGTGAGGTAGACGACGTCCAGTACCGCCGCGCCAAAACATGGCAGATCATCTGCTACGCCTGCAACGCCTTTGTGGGCATGAGCGTCTACTCCCTGATCGGTATGGCAAGTTATTCTGCCAGCATCGGCTACGGCATCACCACTGCAACCGTTGGCATCATCCTGATGCTGGCCCGCATTCTGGACGCCTTCACCGATCCGATGCTGGCATTCGTCTACGACCGCGTCAACACCCGTTTCGGCAAGCTGCGCGTTCTGCTGATCAGCGGCTACCTGATCGAAGCGGTGGGCCTGCTGTGTATGTTCAACCTGTGTTCCAGCAAGGGCTTCGGCCTGCCGGTGTTCGTTTTGACCTACATTATTTACATCATCGGCTATACCGTCAGCAACATGACCATCCAGACCCTGCCGGCTATTATGACCAACGATCCCCGCCAGCGTCCCACCATCGGTGTCTGGACCACTGCGCTGAACTACTTCGTGCCCATGGGCATGAGCATGCTGGTCTACACCGTCATCCTGCCCAAGTGCGGCGGCACCTTCAATCAGGGCTTCCTCAGCACGGTCTGCACCATCGTCCTGATCATTGCCGGCATCGGCACCCTGATCGTCTGCGCCGGCATCTCCGCCTACGATAAGCCCGAAAACTTTGAGGGCATCAGCAAAAATCACGAACCGCTGAAGGTTGCGGATATTCTTGAGGTATTCAAACACAACAAGCCCCTGCAGTGCTATGTTGCCTCCCACGCTTCCGATAAGCTGGCACAGCAGGTAGGCAGCCAGGCCATCATCAACACGATGCTGAACGGCATCCTCATCGGCAACATGGGTCTTGCTACCACCCTTAGCATGATCAGCATGGTGCCTTCCATCTTCTTTGCGGCCTTCGGTGCAAAGTATGTAGGCAAAAAAGGCAGCAAGAAGGGCATCGTGACCTGGACCTGCGTCAGCATGGCCATCACCTCTGTGCTGATCCTGTTCTTCATCTTTACCGATACTCGTCAGATCGGTGTGATCGGCAGCTGGAACATGATCGTTTACGTCCTGCTGACCCTGCTGCAGAACGGCTCCAACATGTGCATCACCACCTCCAACAACTCTTACATGGCTGATACCATCGACTACGAGCTGGACCGCAGCGGCCGTTACATCCCGGCGGTTGTCTCCGGCACTTACAGCCTGATCGACAAGCTCATCACCTCGGTGGCTGCTGTCATCGCCACCGGTGCCGTGGCCATTCTGGGTTACACCACCACCATGCCCCAGCCCACGGATGCCTACACCTCCGGCATCTTCTGGATGACCCTTGCCATCAAGTACGGTCTGCCGATGCTGGGCTGGGTCATCACCCTGATCGCCATGCCGGGCTGCCCGCTGACCAAGGAAGAAATGGTCAACGTCCAGAAGCGCATCGCTGATAAGAAAGACGCCCTTCGTCATGAAGTAATTGCAGAACATATGCAGTAACACCCTGCAAAAACCGAAAGGGCTCATACTCTCTTTCGGTTTTTGCTGATTTGATCTATCTTTCACAAAGGAGTTTTTACCATGAGCAAGACCATCCTGCTGAATCATAGCAACTGGCATTTTACCAAGGAGAACACCGGCATCCCCACCGCCATTATGGGTGAGGCCATCACCCTGCCCCACACCTGGAATGCGGTGGACGGTCAGGACGGCGGCAACGATTACTACCGCGGCACCTGCTGGTATACACTGGCCCTGACAAAGCCCGCCATCCCGGCAGGCGGCAAGGCTGTTTTGCAACTGGACGGCGCAGCCATGACCGCCGCCGTTTACCTGAACGGGGAAAAGCTGGCCGAGCACAAGGGCGGCTACTCCACCTTCCGGGTGGACCTGACCGACCACCTCAAAGAGGAAAATCTGCTGGCAATTTCCGTGGACAACCGCGACAACGGCACCGTGTACCCCCAGAAAGCGGACTTTACTTTCTACGGCGGCATTTACCGGGATGTGACCCTACACATCGTCCCGGCAGAGCACTTTGCCCTGCCCGCTAATGGCGCACCGGCACTGAAGGTGACCCCCATCGTCACCGACCTTTCCGCCAAGACCTCCGAGGTCACCGTGGAAGCCGCCGTGGTGGGCGCACAGACCGTGACCTTTGCACTGGAGGGTCAGACCCTCACCGCCCCGGTGGAAAAGGGCACCGCAAAGGTTGTTTTCACACTGAACAACGCCCATCTGTGGGATGGCGTGGACGATCCCTTCCTCTACACCGTATCTGCCAAGCTGGACAATGGCGAGGAGACCTCCGCCCGGTTCGGCTGCCGCAAGTTTGAGATCGACCCCCAGAAGGGATTTCATCTGAATGGACGCAGTTACCCGCTGCGTGGTGTTTCCCGCCACCAGGACCGTAAGGGCGCGGGCAATGCCCTGACCAACGAAATGATGGAGGAGGATATCTCCATCATTCTGGAAATGGGCGCCAACACCATCCGGCTGGCACACTATCAGCACGCACCGTATTTCTACGACCTGTGTGATGAAAAGGGTCTTGTTATCTGGGCAGAGATCCCCTACATCACCATGCACATGACCAACGGCCGTGCCAACACCCTGACCCAGATGGAAGAGCTGATCGTCCAGAACTACAACCACCCCTGCATTGCCGTGTGGGGCTTGTCCAACGAGATCACCGCTGCTTCTGCTGTCAACGAGGATCTGCTGGAAAACCACCGTCTGCTGAACGAACTGGCGCACAAGCTGGACCCCACCCGCAAGACCACCATGGCAAATGTGTTTATGCTGGAGACCACCAGTCCCATTCTGGAAATTCCCGATGTGAACAGCTACAACCTCTACTTCGGCTGGTATCTGGGCGAATTGGAGCAGAACGACGAGTTCTTTGACAAATACCATGCCGATTTCCCGGACCGCTGCATCGGCTTTTCGGAGTATGGCGCAGACGCCAACCCCCAGTACCAGAGCAGCCACCCGGAAAAAGGCGACTACACCGAGAGTTATCAGTGCGTTTACCACGAGCACATTGCAAAGATGATTGCCGACCGTCCTTGGCTGTGGGCGACGCATGTGTGGAATATGTTTGATTTTGCCGCCGATGGCCGTGATGAGGGCGGCAAGCACGGCGAGAACCAGAAGGGACTTGTCACCTTTGACCGCAAGATCAAAAAAGACCCCTTCTATCTCTACAAGGCCTATTGGAGCAAAGAGCCGTTCGTGCACCTGTGCGGCAGCCGCTATGTGGACCGCGCCGAGGATGTGACCGAGATCAAGGTCTACTCCAATCTGCCGGAGGTCTCGCTGTACAAGGACGGTCAGCTGGTGGAGACCAAGCAGGGCGACAAAGTGTTCACCTTCCAGCTGCCCATTACCGGCAAGCACAGCATTGAGGCACGCTCCGGTGAGCACAGCAGCGTGATCCTGGTGAACAAGGTGGACGCCCCCAACCCGGATTACGCCATGGACAACCGCAAGAACGTGACCAACTGGTTTGACGGCGAGCTGGACGAAAGCTGCTGGTCGGTGAAGGACAACATGGCTGCCGCCATGGCAGACCCGAAAGCCGGTCCCATCCTGAAGCAGATCCGGGAAAAGGCCGCTGCTTCCCGCGGAGACGTTGCTGCCGCCGTGAAGGACAATCCGGCTCTGGTGGCCATGATGGAGCGTGCCATGCAGCGGATGACCATTCAATCCATGCTGATGCAGGCAGGCACTTCGGAAGAGGACATCAAGCAGCTGAACCGTGTATTGCAGGGCATTTCCAAGGAGTGATTCGATAAAACGAACCTATTGTAAGAACTTCCAGCTCAGTGCAAAGTATCTAGCACAAAAATTCTGATCTGCCATTTCCTCATCATTTTTCTTCCTCATTGTCCCCCATAAAACACAACGCCCCGCACCGGTTACTTCTTCCGGTGTGGGGCGTTATGTTTTGTGGGGAATATTTTTGCGTTACAGGGTATGGGTTCCCGGCTGCAAGGTCAGGTTTCTGCCATGATGAGCGGAATTCAGCTGAATACGCTGGTGGATTTTCACGTCCTGACCGAGGAGCAGCTGAATGGCATCCTGAGCCAGATCAATCAGGCGTAAGGCAGGGATTGCACGATAAAATAAGTCCTACTCTCTCCACTTTACTATCATAAATTTTTCAAAACCCTCTTGACGAATTCTGTACACAGTGGTATTTTTCTTGTAAATCCCACTGCTCTTGTGGATTGGTTTGAACCTTTCCACAAGATGTGGTCGTGTTCATTTTGAACACTGCCTCGCCGTGGATCATCCCTGAAAGATTAACCGCCCCGCAACACACCCGATTCATTTTGCCGCCGATTCACCCCGACAAAATCCATCGCTGCGCTGCTTGGGCGGTATTTTTCTTTATGGGAAACGTACCTTGAAAATCTCATAAGCCGACCGGACGTGATACCGACTTTTCGTCAACGCCGCTGCAAAACAGGGGCAGGAACTTCGTTCGGAGCAAACGGTGACCCACATACATGAGCAGCACAACCTCTACTTATTTTTACGCCTTAACAATTCGGAAACAATTACCCGGAAACAATTTTGAGCGCAGCGGTAGAGGGCAAGAACCGTCCCGTGGCCACAAATTTTCAATTCTTGAAAATGTTGTGTTCCACCGGGACTTCACTTCTGCAATGCGTCTGCATTTCCGAAGTGATCTTGTTGGGGCGTGCCTGCCCCAAACCCTGCTCATCATTCGTGCCTAGCGGCACGAATGGAACGGCGTGTCGTGCTTTACATAACTTCACCGAGGAGTTATCGAACGGACAGGAGGTACAATGACCAAAACGAATGCTCAAGCGATTCCTAGCAATTTTCAGCACCACGACACGCCGAACAGCAAAACGCACGTCATCAAGTTCCGTGTGACAGCGGAGGAAAAAACGTCACTGGAACTCACTTGCAAACTCCTAAATCTCTCCCTCTCCACTTTTATCCGCCGTGCCATCCACAACGTCAAGATCGAGAAAACAATCATCGTTGCCGGCGGCGGAGAAGAAACCCTGACCGCTGTTTCCACTTTGCTTGCCCAGTGCAGCAAGGTGGGCAGCAATCTCAACCAGCTTGCAAGGCACTTCAATTCCGGCGGTGCGGACACCGAGCAGATCCGGGCGAAACTCCTTGACGAACTTGCAGACCTGACCGCATTCCGGCTCAGCGCCGAGAAAGTTCTGGGTGAACTGTATGGCAACGCTCAAGCATATCGCCTCTAAAAACTCGGACTACACCGCTATCGAAGCGTACCTCGTTTACCAGCACGATGCGTTCACCGGGAAGCAACTTCTGGATGAACAAGGCAAGCCGAAGCTGCGGGATTCGTACCTGCTCGACACCCTTGAGTGCGGCGATTTCTCGTTTGCAACGGCCTGTCTGCTGGCAAACCGCAAGTATGGCAAGAACACCCAGCATGGTGATATTAAGAGCCATCAATATATCATCAGTTTTGACCCTAGAGATGCAGCCAACAATGGTTTGACCATGGAAAAGGCACAGGCACTTGGTCTGAAATTCTGCGAAGAAAACTTCCCCGGTCATCCTGCCATCGTCTGCACTCACCCGGATGGGCATAACCATTCGGGAAACATCCACGTCCACATTGTGATCGGCAGTATCCGCACACGAGAGGTGGAACGTAAGCCCTATATGCAAAAGCCCCGTGACTGGCGTGAGGGTATGAAGCACTCCAGCACAGCCCAGACCATGCGGCACTTGCGTGTTGAGGTCATGGAACTGTGCGAGGGTGCCGGACTGTACCAGATCGACCTGCTCAACGGCTCGAAAGAGCGCGTGAGCGAAGCTGAGTATTGGGCGCGTAGGCGTGGTCAGTTGAAACTTGACCGTGAGAACGCAGCCCTCACCGCAGCTGGACAGCCGCCCCAGCAGAAGAAGTTCGAAACCGTGAAAGATACCCTGCGGAAACAGATTTCTTCGGTGTTGTCCCGCACAACGAGTTTTGAAGATTTTTCTGACAAGCTCATGCAGCAGTACGGCATTGCCGTCAAGGAAAGTCGTGGACAGCTCAGCTATCTGCCCACTGGCAGAACAAAGTTCATTCGAGCGAAACATCTCGGTGACAAGTTCGATAAGGCGGCAGTGCTTGCCACGTTGCAGGCAAACGCAGAGCGCAAACCCAAGGTACAGTCCAAACCGACCAACCTTGCAAAGCTGATCGATATTCAGGCAAAGCTGACCGAAGGCAAGGGCATTGGCTACGAATGTTGGGCAAAGAAGTTCAACCTCAAAGCCATGTCGCAAACTCTGATCCTCTTGCAGGAGAAAGATTTGCTCAACGAGGATGACCTGAACCAGCGCATCGCCGAACTGGAAACCAAGTATCACGATTCACTGGCAGTGGTGAAAGACCTTGAAGGTCGCATGAAAGCCAACAAAGAGCTGCGCTATCATGTCACAGCCTACGCCAATGCCAAGAGCGTCGCACAGCAGTTAAAGACCGCCAAGCGACCCGCAATCTTTGAGGAGCAGCACCGTGCAGAGCTGACAGCGTACCGGGCGGCAGCAGCCTATTTTAAGGCAAACAACCTCACCAAGCTGCCCAGCCCGAAAAAGCTGGAAGCTGAGTACGCGCAGTTGGCATCCGAAAAGGCAACGTTCTACGAGCAGTACAAGGAAGCCAAAGAAGAACTGCTCAAACTGAAAACCGCAAAGCAGAATGTTGCGTCCTTTTTCCGGGAGGAAGATCAGACGCAGCAGGAGAGATAAAGGAGTGTGCGTATGATCAATCTGAAAATCGACCCGGAGTTCCAGTCTCAGATTCCCCCTCTGACCGATGATGAATTCAAGCAGCTTGAAGAAAATATCCTGAAAGCGGGCAAGCTGCTCTCTCCTTTGATCGTGTGGAACAATACACTTGTTGACGGTCACAATCGTTATGCGATTCTTCAGAAGCATCCCGAAATCTACTTTTCTACCATGCCGCTCCGCTTTGCAAATCGTGAGGAAGCTCTCGCTTGGATCTGCAAGAATCAGCTGGGGCGGCGCAATTTAACCCCGGAGCAGAAGAAGTTCCTCATTGGAAAGCAGTACAGTGTGGAACATCGGAAGCCCGGTGGAAACGGCAACAACCAGCACACGGCTGCTGCCAAGAAAACCGCCCCGGAGGAATTGTGTCAAATTGACACAATTCCTCCCACCTCTGCGGAAGCGAGCATCCGCAAGCAGATTGCGGAGCGGAACAATGTCAGCGAATCCTACGTTGCCCGTTCTGAAAAATTCATGCGTGGCGTAGAGATCATGGAACAGATGGTGCCCGGTATGCAGGAGAAAATTCTGTCTGGGCAATTCAAAGTCCGTGATGCTGATATGCACCGCCTCGCCAGAGCTGATTTTCCGAACCGCAAGCAGATCGTGTACGAGATTCTGCACCCGGAAGACCGTTCGGCTTCGCAGTCGAGCTGCTCACACTACTCTGGAATCAACTACTCCGCGCTGGAAGTCGCTGTCCGGCGGATTCAGCAGGACTTTGATTTTTTGATGAGATACTTGCCTAAGCTACCGGACGATTCCTACGCCAAAACTGAAACGCTAAAAATCCTCAAGCAGCACAAAGCGTATATGGCACAGTTTGAAGAAATGCTGAACGATAAAGAAATCGCATAACGACAGGCACTCGTAAGCCATCAACGAGCCACCAGCCGCAAGAGCAGGGCGGAAAGCATCCGCGCCCTTGCGCCTGATAAAAATTGGAACTTTGATTTTCTCGCCCGAATTTGCCACGGTGGGACGATCAAAGGAGCGTGCGTTTGAACAAAAAGAAAAAGTCCACAAACACTTCCCCCTATCCCGATGAAGTCATCGACCGTCTGGCACGGGCATTCTACCCGGCCATCCTTGCCTGCTGGAACAGCGAGGAAGGCCAAAGAGAATTTGCTGCGTGGCAGGTGGAACAGGCTCATCTTGCAGGAAAAGAAAAA
>OAWJ01001002.1_pt1 | contig 18308 bp, 14 predicted proteins | sample 1517021 | NCBI WGS metagenome assembly OAWJ01 (sample SAMEA2580121, study PRJEB22360) | human gut metagenome | biome: human gut; feature: human-associated habitat; material: faeces | place: Denmark | collected 2008/2010
CAGCAGCGGCTCCAGCAACGGCGGCAGCGGCATCTACAGCAACGACATCGATCTGTCGGGCAGCCTCGAGCTGACCGCCAAGGCCGGTAGTCCCACTGGCAAGGCCCTCTTGCAGAACGGCCGTGAGCTCGACCTCGACACCATCAAGGACAAGCTGGGCCCGGGCGCAAAAGTCACCGCCACCGACGCTAATGGCGAAACCAAGCAGGTCTCTATCCCCCGCCCTGTGGAGCCGGAAGGACCTGTTATCCCCGAGGAGTCTTCTTCCTCTTCCGGCGGCGGCTCTGCCGCCCCGTCCGCACCCGTCTCTCCCCTCCCCGGCCTGACTGTCACCGACAAGGACGGCCAGCGCATCTCCTACACGAGCACCCAGAGCGGCAATACCCTCACCGTCTGCGTCGGACGGCTCACAGCCTCCTTCCGCATCTCGCTGGCCGCGCTGCGTCAGCTGCGGGCTGAGGGCATCGAGACCATCACCTTCCAGACCATCCTCTGCTCCACCACCCTCTCGCTGGACGAGCTGCTGGCCATGGGCGGCGAGGACGCCGAAGTCGTTCTCACCCACCACATCCGTTCTTCCACGCTCACGGTGGGCGGCAAGGCCGTGTAAGGCTCCCTTGTTCCCCAATGATTTTTGTGGTACACTAATCGCAGAAATCTATAAAAATCGAGGGAAAGTAACTTATGGCTGGCGACCTTCATACTCATTCCACCTGTTCTGACGGCTCTGTCCCCATCCACCGCCTGCCCCTGATGGCAGCGCGGCTGGGGCTGAGCGCTCTGGCCCTTTCTGACCACGATACCACATTCAGCGCCCAGTACGCCTACGACCACCCGGTGCAGGACGGCGTGCGGCTCATCCCCGCCGCCGAGCTCACCGGCTACGACTTCGAGCGCAGCCACCGCGTCCACCTGCTGACCTTCTGGCCCGACCTCGACTGCCCTGCCCTGCGCCGGCACTGCGACATCATGCGCCAGCGCCGCAACGAGTGCGCTCTGCAGAGCTGCCGGGAGATCGAGGCGCTGTACCCCCAGTTCCGCACCGAGCAGGCGCTGGAATATGCGCAGGACAGCGGCGTCCTCTTCAAGAGCGGCATCATGCAGGCGCTGCAGCAGCTGGGCCTGTGCGACGGCATCTACACCGGGCTTTATCACGAGTTGTTCGGCTGGGAGCCGCGGGGCAAGTGCCTCCACTCCCCCGCTTACCCTCCGGTGCGGGAGGTGCTGGCCACGGCAAAGGCCGCCGGGGCCGTGGTGGTGTTCGCCCACCCGACGGTGTACAAGAGTATGCCCCTGCTGCGGGAGCTGGTGGCCGAAGGGGCCATCGACGGCATCGAGGTGCATCACCCCCGCAACAGCCCCGAGGACAGGGCCGAGTGCGCTGAGCTCTGCAAGAAGCACGGCCTCATCGTCACCGGCGGCAGCGACTTCCACGGCGCGAACCACGGCAAGCCCCACCCGGTGGGTGCCTGCGTCACCGAGGACGACCAGATCGCGCGCATCGAGGCACTGGCCCGCAAGCGCCGGGGCGGCGCTCTGTGACCGGGCCAGATTGACTTCCTCGTCTGACAAGGATATAATAAAGATACTGCGCGAGTCTGCTCGCCTGTCAGTCGGATATAAAGAGAGGAAGTTTGAATATGAGCAAGTCTTTCAGCTACCCCAACAAGGGTACCTGCTCCAAGGAGACCCACATCGTGCTGAACGATGACCACACCATCGAGTCCATCGAGGTCATCGGCGGCTGCAACGGCAACCTGAAGGGCATCAGCCGCCTGCTCAAGGGCATGAAGGCTGAGGACGCCATCGCCCGCATGGAAGGCACCACCTGCGGCCCCCGCCCCACCAGCTGCCCTGACCAGATCGCCCAGAACCTCAAGCGCGCTCTGGCTGAGCTGTAAGTCACAGTCCGTTCAAAAGACCACCGTCCTGCCCTTATTTCCTGCGGGCAGAACGGTGGTCTTTTTGTTTATCGCAATTTTCAAAAATAGTGCCTATCGAAACGGCATCTTTGCGATATGCAGTTTGCGGATGTTGCTGTTGCATTAAAAAGTTGAATTGCTATAAAGTAAAATTTGATTTTCTACGCTGCCGACAGAGGAGTTTCTGCTCCCGGCCAAAATCGAGCCAAAAAGCAGTTGACAAAACCCGTGTCCTTTGCTACAATAAATGAGTAAACGCAGGGTTAGCTCATCCGGTAGAGCGACTGCTTCCCAAGCAGTAGGCGGCGGGTTCGAGTCCCGTATCCTGCTCCACAAAAAGAGCGCTGATTCGTCAAGAATTGGCGCTTTTATCATTTCAGCAAGTCTAAAACTGAGAGGGACGTCATGATTTTTGTACCCCTTCTGCACTATTTCAAGTGCAAGAATCAATACAGCGGCAGCGAAGACGGGATGCGCTATCTGCTCTCGCCCGGCAAGCGCAGCGTGCCTGACCCGGACGGCGGCGAGGGCGCACAGAAAGAGGAAGCCATCCTCACGGTGGACATCTGGCCCGACCCCTGGGCGCTGGACCGCACAGACCCCGCCCTGCGCCGGAAGATGGTCTTTCCGCTGACGGACGAGGGCCGGGCCGCAGCGGCAGAGTATCTGTCCTCTGCCTACAGCACTGACCTGACGCTCTGGAAGCAGCGGCCCTCCATCCTGGACTGTGAGCCCTGGTCACCGCCGCCGAAGGACGAGGACGCAGAAAGCGGGGAAAGCAAATGATATACCGTCTCAAAGAGCTCAGGGGCGACACCATCCCGGTGCCGCAGCTCATCTTTTCCAAGCTGGGCATCGCCGAGGAATACAACGTCCGGGTAGCGCTGTATGTGCTGGCCACCGGCGTCACCGACCCCGAAAAAATTTGTGCCGACCTTAAACTGCGCAGCCGCATCTCTGCCGAAAGCGCCCTCTCCTTCTGGGCCGGTGCGGGGCTTCTCGAGCGCTACGACGAGAACGCCGCGCCGGGAGCAGAGCCCTCTGCCCCTGCCCCCATGACCTGGGCGGAGATCGCCGCCGCAAGCCGCACCGACCCCATGATCTCGAGCCTCATCGACTGCGCTCAGACCGGCTTCGCCCGCCCGCTGACCCACAGCGAGATGGAAAAGCTGGTCAACCTCTACGTACAGGAGGGCTTTGCCCCCGAGACCGTCATGCTCTGCGTGGCCTATGTGGCCAGCCGGGGCAAGCGGACGATGGCCGCCGTCCTCCACGAGCTGAAGGTCTGGCGCGTTCCAGGGCGTGGAGACCGGCGAACAGGCCGACGCCCACCTCAAGCTGCTGGCCCTCCGCCAGACCCGGGAGCAGTATGTTGCCTCCCTGCTGGGCATCCCGGACAGCGAGCTCACCCTCGGCGGGCGGAAAGCCATCGCCCGGTGGTATGAGGTCTACGGCTACGATGACGCCATGGTGCAGGAGGCCGCTGTGCAGGCTGGGCCGAAGCGCGACCTGTGGTACTGGAACAGCATCCTCAAGACCTGGAACGCCAAGGGGCTGCGCAATATCCACGATGTGCGCACTCCGGTGGCCGCTGCCGGAGCCAGCCGGAACATCCGGGTGGACCGCGAGACCCCCAGCGGCAACGACTTCCTCAAGAACGCTGCCCGCCGCCGCACCCTCAAGAAAAAGTCCGAGTGACCCCCGGCATAAGGAGACACTATGCGTACCAAAAACGAACTGTATCAGGAAGCCCTGCGCACCGTCGCCCGCCGTCGTCAGACCGCACGAGCCAAGGCGGAGGACGCCCGCGCTGAGGCCGAGGCCGCTGTCCCCGGGCTGCGCCACGCCGAAGAAGAGGTGCGGGTGCGGGGTCTCGCGGGGCGGGGCAGCCGCTGCGCACTGGCCGGTGCGGCGGGCAGGGACCGCACCGATGCCGCTGCGGCCCTCACCGATGCCCGCAAAAAGCTGGCCGACCTGCTGGCCTCCAGCGGCCGTCCCGCCGACGCACTGGAGCCGCACTTCACCTGCAGGCTCTGCGAAGACACCGGCATTGTGGACGGACGCACCTGCAGCTGCGTCCACAAGGTGATGCAGCAGCTCCGCCGGTCGGAGATCGAGGCTCTGTCCAGCCTCTCCATTTCCAGCTTCGATACCATGGAGCTGCGCTACTACCCCGCCCGGATGGACGCCTCCCTCGGCGAGCCGGTGCGGAGTTATATGTCCACCCTTCTGGACGATCTGCGCGGCTACGCCGACGAATTCGATACCGCCAGCGAGAGCCTGATGCTCCTCGGCAACGCCGGTCTGGGCAAGACCCATGCCGCTCTGGCCATTGCCGGAGAGGTTCTGGAAAAGGGCTTCGACGTCATCTATGTGTCCAGCCCCGACTTCTTCTCGAAGCTCGAGGCCCTGCACTTCGGCTCCGACCCCGCCGGGGAGGAAGAGATGCTCCTGCGCACCGCCGCCGGGGCCGACCTGCTCATCCTCGACGACCTGGGTTCCGAGTTCAACTCCAGCTTCCTCATCAGCACCCTTTACAGCCTGCTGAACAACCGTCTGGGCGCGAAGCTGCCCACCATCGTCACCACTAACATCACCGACGGCGCTCTGCTGGAAAAGCTCTACACCGAAAAAATCTCCAGCCGCCTCTCCTCTTTTGTCCCCTTCCTCTTTATGGGCGACGATATTCGGGCGCAAAAGGCAGAAGAAGCGTAAATAGGACAGAAGTCAACGAGAGTTCTTATTCAGGAAAGGAATTTCAAATATGGGAATCGTAGTCATCGGCGCAGTTTTCGTGGACATCAAGGGCTATCCCCTCTCCACCTACATCCCCGGCGGACGGAACGCCGGCCGCATTGAACAGGTGCATGGCGGTGTGAGCCGGAACGTGGCGGAGGACATCGCCAATGTGGAGCTGCGCCCCACCTTCGTGAGTCTGGTGGACGACACCGGCATGGGGCAGGACGTCATCGATAAGCTGGACAACCACAAGGTCAACACCAGGTACATCCAGAAGGTCCCCGATGGCATGGGTACCTGGCTGGCCATCTTTGACAACGACGGCGACGTCCACGCCGCCATCTCCAAGCGCCCTGACACCACCCCGCTGACCACCCTGCTGGAGGAGAAGGGCGACGAGATCTTCAAGGACTGCGACGCCATCGCCATCGAGCTGGATCTCGAGAAAGACACGGTCAAGCGGGTGCTCCGCTATGCCAGGAACTACAACAAAAAGGTCTTTGCCGCGGTCTCCAACATGAGCATCGCCATGGAGCGCCGCGACTATCTGCAGCAGATCGACTGCTTCGTCTGCAACCAGCAGGAGGCCGGTCTGCTCTTCTCGGACGACTACGAGCATCTCGCCCCCAGCCAGATGGCTCAGGTACTGGCCCGGAACGTCCACAGCGCCAACATGCCCAGCATGGTGGTGACCATGGGCGGTCAGGGTGCCGTCTACGCCCAGCACACCGGCGAGTGCGGCGTCGTACCCGCCAAGAAGGTGGACGTCATCGACACCACCGGCGCAGGCGACGCCTTCTTTGCCGGTACGGTCATCGGCCTGACCTACGGCAAGAATCTGGCCCAGTCCTGTGAGATCGGCAGCCGCCTGGCCGCGTCGGTCATCTGCATCACGGAGAACGTCTGCCCCCGTTTCCGCCCGCTGGAATTCGGGCTGGATGTGCCGGTAGTGGACTGAATCTGCATCTTCAAGCGCAGAGGTCTCTGGGCCTCTGTGCTTATTTTTTAATGCTGCCATTCGATTCTTTCGATGATTTCCGCGGTTTTTATCGGAAAACCTGTTGAATCCCGCCTGTGGCAGTGTTACACTGGACTTATTCAAATTTGTGAAAAGAGGAGAATCCAATGAACCAAAATCAGCACAAGCGAAGCGCCTTTTCGGGCAAGATCGGCTTCGTTCTCTCCGCAGCAGGCGCTTCGGTAGGCCTCGGCAACATCTGGCGTTTCCCCTACCTCGCAGCAAAGTACGGCGGCGGCATTTTCCTGCTCATCTACATCATCCTCGCCTTCACCTTCGGCTACACCATGATCGTGGCCGAGACGGCGCTGGGCCGGATGACCAGGAAAAGCCCGGTGGGCGCATTCGCCGCCGTCCGCAAGGGCGGGCGCTCCTTCGGCGGCTGGATAAACGCCATCATCCCCATCCTCATCGTGCCTTATTACTCAGTCATCGGCGGCTGGGTCATCCGGTATCTGGCCGACTACATCAGCGGCCACGGCAGCGAGCTGGCCACAGACGGCTACTTCTCGGCCTTCATTTCCAGCGGCGCTTCGGCGGAGATATGCTTTGTGCTCTTTACCATCTTCACCCTCGCCATCATCTTTGCGGGCGTGCGCAACGGCGTGGAGCGGGTCTCCAAGGTGATGATGCCCATCCTCGTGGTGCTGTCCGTCATCATCGCGGGCTACTCCGTCACCCGCCCGGGTGCGCTGGAGGGCGTGAAGTATTTTCTCGTGCCGAATCTCTCCAACTTCTCCTGGATGACCGTCGTGACCGCCATGGGGCAGATGTTCTACTCCCTCTCCATCGCAATGGGCATCCTCGTCACCTTCGGCTCCTACATGAAGAAGGATGTCTCCATCGAGGAGTCCACCGAGAACGTGGAGATCTTCGACACAGCCATTGCCATCATGGCGGGCCTGATGATCATTCCGGCGGTCTTCTCCTTCTCGGGCGGCGACCCGGACACCCTGCAGGCCGGCCCGGCCCTCATGTTCATCACCATCCCGAAGGTCTTTGAGAGCATGGGTCTCGGCACCGTGGTGGGCATCCTCTTCTTCACGCTGGTGCTTTTCGCCGCTGTCACCAGCTCCATCGCCCTGACGGAAAGCGCTGTCTCCACCTTCGAGGACGAGCTGGGCTGGAACCGTAAGCAGGCCGCCGTCCTCATCGGCATCATCATGCTGGTGCTGGGCAGTCTGTCGGCTCTGGGCTACGGCCCTCTGGCCCGGTTCACGGTCTTTGGGATGCAGTTCCTCGACTTCTTCGATTTCCTCACCAACTCCGTCATGATGCCCATCGCAGCCATCACCACCTGCCTGCTGGTGTCCCGGGTCATCGGTGTGGAGAAAATCGAGGAAGAGGTCACGCTGGAAGGCAAGCCCTTCCGCCGCAAGCGCATCTTCAACTTTATGATAAAATACCTCTGCCCCATCTTCGCGGCCGTCATCCTCATCAGCTCGGTGGCAAACGCACTGGGCGTCATCTCCATGTAAGCAGACAACAAAAAGCGCTGGAAGCCTTTACACCGCTTCCAGCGCTTTTCTTATGCCCGTTTCAGGATGCTCTTTATCTCGTCCAGATTCTTTACAAAATAAATGCCGCTCTGCCGCTCGGGGCTGGACAGCCCCATCTCGACCATGTGGGCCAGCAGAGCTTTCAGCCCGGCGTAGTAGCCGTCGAGGTCGTAGAGGATGCAGGGCGCGTCCAGATGGCCCAGCGAGACCTTGGACATCACCTCGGCGATCTCTTCCAGCGTGCCGGTGCCGCCGGGGAACGCGATAAAGGCATCGCCCAGCTCTATCATCCTGGTCTTGCGCTCGGTCATGTCCTGCGTGACGATGAGTCTGGTCAGGCCGTCATACTGCACCTCGGAGTCGATGAAGAACTGGGGCTCGACGCCGGTCACTTCACCGCCCGCCGTCAGAACGCTGTGGGCCAGACGCCCCATCAGGCCGCTGCGGGAGCCGCCGTAGACCAGCGCGTTCCCGCTCTCGCCGATCCAGCGGCCCAGTTCCTCCACCGCCTGCTTCAGGGCCGGGTCGCTGCCCTCATTGGCCCCCAGATAGACCGTAATATTCATCTGCATTTCTCCTGTCACTTTGCCCATGTCATTTCCTGATTCGGGCCGGTATAATCAAACTTACCGTCGTTCTTCTCTTCCAGCGCTTTTATCATGTGATACGCAAACTCATTGTAGGGCGTCGGGATGCCCAGCTCTTTGCCCATCCGGATGAGCGCACCCGAGAACATATCGATTTCGGTATGGCGTCCGGCGTCGAGGTCTTGCAGCGTCGAGTAGCGGGCCGAGGGCTTGACGGCGCAGCCCTTGCCGGACACGGCATCCACCTTCTGCATATCGATGCCTTTGGCTGCGGCAATGGCTTCCAGCTCACGGCGGAGACCGTCGCTGATGGCCTTCATATGGACGCTGTCACGGTAGCAGCCTACGCCTGCGCCGAGGATGGCCTGGGGCAGGTTGTTGCAGACATTGAGGCGGAACTTGCTCCACATCTCTTCCCGGATGCAGTCGGTGGCCCGGAAGTGCAGCTCTGTGCCGCCGAACAGGGCCTCCACAGCCTTGACGCGGGGGCTGTCGCAGGGCGGCTCCTTCTCGCCGAAGATGATGCCAACGGTGGTCGCCGGGTCAAAATGGAAGCCGTCCGCCTCCTTGTGGGACGCCACTTTGATGAGGGAGTAAAGCAGATGCTCCCCACCCACGGCAGAGACAATGATGTCCTCGCTGTCCACGCCGTTCATCAGGCTCATGATGGTGGTATGGGGGCCGGTGACGGCTTTGATGCTGTCCAGTGCGCCGGGCAGTGCGCCGTATTTCAGGCAGACGATGAGAAGGTCGGCGTCATGCGCCTCCTGCGGCGTCCAGACCGCCGGACGGTAGATTTTGCCGTTGATGGCACAGCCATCCTTCCTCAGGCGCTCGCCGCGCGGGCCCTCGGCCACCACGCCAAGCTCGATGTCCCTGCGGGCCGAAAGCCCCCAGATAACATAAGAGCCGACCGCACCGGCTCCCAGAACTGCCACTTTTTTGATGTCCATATCGTTCCACCTCAATATCATCCGCATGATCTGCGGGATCCATTTCTGCTGCTTTGTAAGCAGACCTGCCATCGTTCTCTTTTATAGGTCCCATTGTCCCATTATACCATGAACGCAGTGAAATGGTATAATGGCGCATCCAAAGCCGGTTGCCGCGCAGCTCCGCAGGAGCAAGCGGCGAGGCGCTGCGCATAAAAACTATAATATTGCGTCAGCGGTATTATACCACGTTTTTCTCTCCCGGAAAAGCCCGGAGTGTTTCATTGTTGCACGTCAAAAATCCTTGACTTTTGGCGATAAATTATAACAAAAGTGTAGAATCTCTTCAGAAAATAGAATCTTTGTCAAAAAAGGGCTTGATTTTTTTCGAAAACGGACTAGAATATCTTCTTGTGGAAAGGCTTCACCTGTACAGCCTTCCGCGAAACTTTTTTCAAAAGCAAGGAGATTTTTGATATGAAACTCAAGAATGTTTGTGTTACCGTTGCTGCTCTGGTTCTGGCTGTCAGCATGACTGCCTGCGGCAGCTCTTCTTCTACTGCTGCTTCTACCTCTGAGGCTGCTTCTGCTCAGTCCGAGACCTCCGCTTCCTCCGCTGTCGCTGAGGAGAACAGCGCTTCCTCCGAGGCTGCAAGCGAGGCTTCCTCTTCTGAGGTTTCCAGCGAGGCCGCATCTTCTGAGTCTGCTTCCTCCGAGGTCGCTTCTTCCACTGCCGCCTGAGCTTCAGCGCATAAAAACGAGCCGCAGCCTTTCCCCGGTGGGATGGGCTGCGGCTCATTTTATTTTATCGCAATTTTCAAAAATAGTGCCGGTCAAAACTGCATCTTTGCGATATGCAGTTTGCGGATGTTGCTTGTGCATTAAAAACGCAAACTGCTATAGACAAAATCCTCCCGCATGGGGGTGAAGATATCCAGCAGGATGCCGGCCTCGGTGCAGACGCAGCCGTGCTCCACGCCGTCCTCCTTCAGGATGGTGTCCCCTGCCCGCACTGTGCGGGTCACGCCGTCCACCGTGAAATCGAACGCACCCGACACCACATAGGTGATCTGGGTGTGGGGGTGGTGATGCAGTGCGCCCACGGCCCCCTTTTCGAAGGTGTTCTCTACACACATCAGGCCGTCGGTGTAGGCCAGCACCCGGCGGGTGACGCCCTCGCCTGCCGCCTGCGGCAGAGCCTCTGCATGATAGACCCAGCGCTGTTTCTTCTCGGGAAGCTTCATATCCATTCCTCGTTTTCCGCCGCCAGACAGCGGCTTTTTTCTTCTATTATAGCGGCCTTGGGGCTGGACTACAAGCTTGATTTGAGCGGGTGTCGCAGGATGGTCTTCCGCTTTTCCGGCGCGGTGCGGTTGGGGTCGGAGAGATAGAGCTCGTGGTGAAAGCGTGTCTCAGAGAAGTCCACCGCATAGCCCTGCTCTGCCGCAAAGGCATTCATCCGGGCCAGCGTCTCCGGCTCGTCGTCGTAAGAGCCGAGGTGCATACACTGGACACAGAGGCCCTCATCGTAGGTGAAGAACTCGACCTTGGAGAAATCCTTTTTCTTTTTGGCTGTCGCTTCCCGGACCGCCCAGTCGAACTCTTCCCGGGTCACGAACTCCGGCAGGCGGATCATACTTGTCCACTCAAAGCATTCTTTGTGGGCGTAGTCCACACCGTCCACCCCCTCCTGATGCCATAAACCCTCCAACGGTGGGACAACATATTCAAAGTAACCGTCGATCTTATGGCTTCCCTTGTAGCTCATCTTGATGGTAAAGGCAATGCCATACAGCAACTCCATTGCCGCCTGATACTCTCCACCTGGTTCATTGGGGTCTCCCCTGCCCTGTACAGACACAAAATTCATCGGCGGAACAGTCACAATACCCGGCTTCCTGGGTGGAAGATAAAACTCCTTGTACTCCTTCTTATAGTCAAACGCCATAATGCCGTCCTCCATTCTCCAACATCTTTGCTCTTTAATGTCAGCATATCATAACAACCTTTATTTGTAAAGCACTTTTTGGCAAAAAAACAAAAATCCCCTGCCATCTCGGGCAGAGGATCTGATAGCGCAAAAAGAGCCTTCCCACTCTCCGGAATGGGAAGGCTCTTTGTAAGTTCAACCTTTTGCCTTAGAACAGGCGCGAAGGGTCAAAATCACTCAATGATCTTGCCGACGACGCCGGAACCAACGGTACGGCCACCCTCACGGATAGCGAAACGCAGGCCCTCTTCCATAGCGACAGGGGTCAGCAGCTCAACGTGCATCATGACGTTATCGCCAGGCATGCACATCTCGGTGCCTTCCGGCAGGGTGATGATGCCGGTCACGTCGGTGGTACGGAAGTAGAACTGAGGACGATAGTTGGAGAAGAACGGGGTGTGACGGCCGCCTTCGTCCTTGGTCAGAACGTAGACCTGGGACTCGAAGACCTTGTGGGGATGAACAGAACCGGGCTTAGCCAGAACCTGGCCACGCTCGATCTGGGTACGGTCAACACCACGCAGCAGAGCGCCGATGTTATCGCCAGCCTCAGCATAGTCCAGAGACTTACGGAACATCTCCAGGCCGGTGACGGTGGTGGACAGACGGTCGGGCTTGATGCCGACGATCTCCATTGCATCGCCAACCTTAGCAACGCCACGCTCAACACGACCGGTAGCAACAGTACCACGGCCGGAAATGGTCATGACATCCTCGATGGGCATCAGGAAGGGCTTGTCCTCCTCACGATCGGGGTTGGGGATATAGGTATCGACAGCGTTCATCAGCTCCTTGATGCACTCGTAAGCGGGATCATCGGGATCGTTGGGAGCCTCCAGAGCCTTCAGAGCGGAACCACGAATGATCGGGGTGTCGTCGCCCGGGAAGTCGTACTCGGACAGCAGCTCACGGATCTCCATCTCGACCAGATCCAGCAGCTCCTCGTCGTCGACCATGTCGCACTTGTTCATGAAGACAACGATCTTGGGCACGCCAACCTGACGGGCGAGCAGGATGTGCTCACGGGTCTGGGGCATGGGACCATCGGTAGCAGCGACGACCAGAATAGCGCCGTCCATCTGAGCAGCACCGGTGATCATGTTCTTGATGTAGTCAGCATGGCCCGGGCAGTCAACATGGGCGTAGTGACGCTTCTCGGTGTGGTACTCAACGTGAGCGGTGTTGATCGTGATACCACGAGCCTTCTCCTCGGGAGCCTTGTCGATGCTGGAGTAATCCATGAAGTCGGCATCGCCCTTCAGAGCCAGAGTCTTGGTGATGGCAGCGGTCAGAGTGGTTTTGCCGTGGTCAACGTGACCGATGGTGCCAATGTTGACGTGCTCCAAAGAGCGGTCAAATTTTTCCTTTTCAGCCATTGGAAGTGTCCTCCTTTAATTAAAACATATCGGTAGTCTTGCGTAAGACTATCATACAAAATTTAAAGAGAAATTGCAAGTCTATTTTATGAAGTATGACTTAAAAAATCAGACTTTGTGAGCGCGCTCGGCCATGATCTTGTCGGCAACGCTCTTGGGAACCTGCTGATACTCATCAGGCTCCATGGAATACTGGCCACGGCCCTGGGTCTTGGAACGCAGGTCGGTGGCGTAGCCGAACATCTCGGACAGAGGAACCATAGCAGTCACGCGGGCGGTACCGTCCTGAGACTCCTGGTTGGTGATCTGGCCGCGGCGGCTGTTCAGGTCGCCGATAACGTTGCCCATGTACTCATCGGGCACGATAACATTGACCTTCATGATGGGCTCCATGATGACGGGATCGCACTTCTTCATGGCATCCTTGAATGCCATAGAACCAGCGATGGAGAACGCCATTTCAGAGGAGTCGACCTCATGATAAGAACCATCCCACAGGGTGACCTTGACATCAACGACGGGATAGCCGGCGAGAACACCGGACTTCATCGCGCCCTGGATACCATTGTCAACAGCGGGGATATATTCCTTCGGGATAGCGCCGCCAACGACACCGTTGACGAACTCATAACCCTTGCCGGGGTTGGGCTCCAGCTTGATCTTAACGTGACCATACTGGCCCTTACCGCCGGACTGGCGGGCGTACTTGGTCTCCTGGTTGGCTTCCTTGCGAATGGTCTCGCGGTAAGCAACCTGGGGAGCACCAACGTTGGCCTCGACCTTGAACTCACGGAGCAGACGGTCAACGATGATCTCCAGATGGAGCTCGCCCATGCCGGCGATGATCGTCTGGCCGGTCTCCTCATCGGTCCAAGTGCGGAAGGTCGGGTCTTCTTCAGCGAGCTTTGCCAGCGCAATGCCCATCTTCTCAGAGCCGGCCTTGGTCTTGGGCTCGATGGCAACGCGGATAACGGGCTCCGGGAAGTTCATGGACTCCAGAATGATGGGGTGCTTCTCGTCGCACAGCGTGTCACCGGTGGTGGTATTCTTCAGACCGACAGCAGCCGCAATATCGCCCGCGTAAACGGTGTCGATGTCCTTACGGTTGTTGGCGTGCATCTGCAGGATACGGCCGATACGCTCGTTGTTATCCTTGACAGAGTTGTAGACGGTGGTGCCTGCATCCAGTGTACCGGAGTACACACGGAAGAAGCAGAGCTTACCGACATACGGGTCAGTCATGATCTTGAAGGCCAGAGCTGCGAACGGCTGGTCGTCGGAGGAGATACGATCCTCCTCCTCGCCGGTCTCGGGGTTGGTGCCCTTGATGGCTGCAACGTCGGTAGGAGCCGGCATATAGTCAACAATGGCATCCAACAGCTTCTGAACGCCGCGGTTCTTGTAGGAGGAGCCGCAGACAACGGGAACGATCTCGTTAGAGATGGTAGCCTTACGCAGAGCCGCCTTGATTTCATCCTTGGTCAGCTCTTCGCCTTCCAGGTACTTCATCATGAGCTCTTCGTCGGTCTCGGCAACAGCCTCGATCAGCTTGTCATGGTACTCCTGAGCCTTCTCCAGCATATCCTCGGGGATAGGCTCAACGCGGACGTCATTGCCCATGTCATCATAGTAGATGTCAGCCTGCATATCGATCAGGTCGATAATACCCTTGAAGGTATCCTCCTGACCGACGGGCAGCTGGATGGGCACACCGTTGGCGTGCAGACGATCATGGAGCATCTGAACGCAGCGGTAGAAATCGGCACCCATGGTGTCCATCTTGTTGACGTACACCATGCGGGGAACCTTGTACTCGTCAGCCTGACGCCAAACGGTCTCAGACTGCGGCTCAACACCGCCCTTAGCGGCCAGAACGGTAACGGAACCGTCCAGAACGCGCAGAGAACGCTGAACCTCAACAGTGAAGTCAACGTGACCCGGGGTGTCGATGATGTTGATACGATGGCGGTTCTTCTTGAAGAGAGCCGGATCGTGCTGGGTCTCGGTATGGCTCCAATAGCAGGTGGTAGCAGCGGAAGTGATGGTGATACCACGCTCCTGCTCCTGTTCCATCCAGTCCATCGTAGCAGCGCCGTCATGAACCTCACCGATCTTATGGTTGATACCGGTGTAGTACAGGATGCGCTCGGTGGTGGTGGTCTTACCTGCGTCGATGTGGGCCATGATACCGATGTTACGGGTCATTTGCAGAGATACATCTCTCGGCGTAGCCATGGCTTATACCTCCTCGACAGCGAATCAATAACGATAGTGGGCAAAAGCCTTGTTGGCCTCGGCCATCTTGTGCGTATCCTCGCGCTTCTTGACAGAGCCGCCGACACCGTTGGTGGCGTCGATGATCTCAGCAGCCAGACGAGCAGACATGGTCTTCTCGCCACGGGCGCGGCTGTAAGCGGTCAGCCAGCGCAGGCCGAGGGTCTCGCGGCGGGCAGGGCTAACTTCCAGAGGAACCTGATAGTTAGCGCCGCCGACACGGCGGGTCTTGCACTCGAGGTTAGGCATGATGTTCTCCATTGCCTTCTCGAACATCTCGAGCGGGTCGTTGCCGGTCTTTTCCTTCACGATGTCGAATGCATCGTAAACGATCTCCTGCGCAACACCTTTCTTGCCATCCAGCATGATGTAGTTGACCAGGCGGGTGACAACCTTGGAATTGTAAATAGGATCGGCCAGAACTTCGCGTTTCGCGACATTACCTCTTCTGGGCATCTTTCTTCCCTCCTTCACATAAATGATATCATCGGTACTCGAAAGTTAAGAAACTCCCGTTGTGCCACAAAAAAGGCGTCGGCCTATTTTATGGCGAAAAGATGTTTCCTTACTTCTTGGCACCGGCCTTGGGGCGCTTAGCACCGTATTTGCTGCGGGCCTGATTACGGTTCGCAACACCCTGGGTATCCAGAGTACCACGGATGATGTGGTAACGGACGCCGGGCAGATCCTTGACACGACCGCCGCGGATCAGAACAACGCTGTGCTCCTGCAGGTTATGGCCGATACCGGGAATGTAAGAGGTGACCTCGATACCATTCGTGAGGCGGACACGGGCGACCTTACGCAGAGCAGAGTTAGGCTTCTTGGGGGTCATGGTACGGACTGCAGTGCAGACACCGCGCTTCTGGGGGCTGTTCAGATCAGAATACTGTTTCTTCTGAGAGTTGTAAGTCTTCAGCAGTGCGGGAGCAGTGCTCTTCGTAGCCAGGACCTGACGGCCTTTGCGTACAAGCTGGTTAAAAGTAGGCATTGGTTTTCTCCTTTCTTAATGATGAACATCGGATGTTTTCCGACTTTTTTGCCGCACTATCCCTGTGTGGGACGCGCAACAGTTATATAATACCCGTTTTCATCAGGAATGTCAACAGTTTTTCCAATATTTTTTTGTTTTATTCGCCGAAAGGTTTTTAGAGCGGTTTACTGGCAGAACCTCTCAGTCGCTGACGCGACAGCTCCCCTACCGAGGGGAGCCTCTGGCGAAGAGGGAAAGCTTTCCGATATGCCAAAGCCTCCCCTCGATAGGGGAGGTGGCACGGCGTCAGCCGTGACGGAGAGGTTCATCCAAAAAGAGCCGCCTTCGCGGATACTCTCCACAAAAGCAGCTCTCATATTTACTTTAAGAGAACTGTGACGGGAAGCTTACTGCCGTGCGGCAGCTGCCAGCTCAGCGGCGACCTCGGCGTCGCGCTCTTCCTCACGGCGCTTCAGGTCCTCACGCACCTCCGGGAGACCGGTACCTGCGGGGATGAGCTTACCGATGATGACGTTCTCCTTCAGACCGGCCAGCGGATCGACCTTGCCCTTGATGGCGGCCTCGGTCAGCACGCGGGTGGTCTCCTGGAAGGAGGCGGCAGACAGGAAGGACTCGTTTGCCAGAGCAGCCTTGGTGATGCCCAGCAGCACCTGCTGATACTCGACCAGCCTGATGCCCTGCTCACCGGCGTCGATGCGCTTCTGCAGCTCGGCGTTGACGTTCTCGACTTCCAGACGGTTTGCCAGAGCACCGCCGATGAGGTCGGAGGAACCGGAGTCGGTCACCCGGACCTTGCGGCACATCTGACGGACGATGACCTCGATATGCTTATCGTTGATCTCAACGCCCTGCAGACGGTAGACCTTCTGGACCTCGCTGATGAGGTAGTTCTGAACATCGCTCAGGCCCTTGATGGCCAGGATGTCCTGAGGATACAGGACGCCTTCACGGGTGATGATGTCGCCCTTCTCCACGCGGTCGCCCGGCATCACGCGTGCGTGCTGGGTGAACGGGATGGAGTAGTTCTTGACGACCTCGGCGCCGTTCTCGTCCTTGCCGGTGACCTTGATGACGACGTTCTTCTTGGTATCGTCGTGAGAGACGACACCCGAGATCTCGCTCATGATGGCCATGCTCTTGGGACGGCGGCTCTCGAACAGCTCCTCGACACGGGGAAGACCCTGAGTAATATCTTCAGCAGACGCGATACCGCCGGTATGGAAGGTGCGCATGGTCAGCTGAGTACCGGGCTCGCCGATGGACTCTGCGGCGATGACGCCGATGGACTCGCCCAGCTGGACGGGCTCACCGTTTGCCATATCGCTGCCGTAGCAGTGTGCGCAGACGCCGATCTTGGCGCGGCAGGTCAGCAGGCTGCGGATCTTCAGCTTGGTAATGCCTGCGGCCTCGATGTCGTTTGCATCGTAGAGGTCGATCATCTTGCCTTCGGGAACGATGACCTTGCCGGTGACGGGGTCGAGGACATCGCCCACGGCATAACGGCCGATGATACGCTCACGGAAGCTCTCGATCTTCTCCTTGCCCTCGTGGATCTCGGAGACCCACAGGCCGTCGGTGGTGCCGCAGTCGATCTCGCGGACGATGACTTCCTGAGAGACATCGACCATTCGACGGGTCAGGTAGCCGGAGTCAGCGGTACGCAGAGCGGTATCGGCCAGACCCTTACGAGCGCCGCGAGCGGAAACGAAGTATTCCAGGATATTCAGACCTTCGCGGTAGTTCGCACGAATGGGCATCTCGATGGTCTTACCGGCGGTGTTTGCCAGCAGGCCGCGCATGCCGGCCAGCTGCTTGATCTGGTTCATAGAACCACGAGCACCGGAGTCTGCCATCATGAAGATCTCGTTGTCCTCGGGCAGGTTTGCCGCCAGAGCCTTGGAGACCTTGTCGGTGGTAGCCTGCCAGATGTTGATGGTCTGGGAGTAGCGCTCGTTCTCGGAGATCAGGCCGCGGTTGAACAGCTTGCTGACCTGAGAGACCTGCTTGTCGGCGTCGGCGATCAGCTCGTCCTTCTGGGGCGGGATGACAGCGTCGCAGACAGCGACGGAGATAGCGGACAGCGTAGAGTACTTGTAGCCCTGTGCCTTGATGGCGTCCAGCATCTTTGCACACTTGCGGCTGCCGTTGCGGGTCATGCAGCGGGAGATGATGTCGGGCAGGGTCTTCTTGGTCACGCGGAAGCTGACCTCGTACTCCAGCCAGTGCTCAGGGTCGGTGCGGTCGATATAGCCCAGATTCTGAGGCACGGGGTTGTTGAAGATGATGCGGCCGACGGTGGCGTCCACCAGACCGGTGCGCTCCACGCCGTCGATGACCATGGTGCGGCGCACCTTGATGGGGGCGTGCAGGGTGACGACATGCTCGGCGTAAGCCATTAGAGCCTCGTTCTCATCGCGGAACACCTTGCCTGCGCCCTCTTCGTTCTCACGAACGGTGGTCAGGTAGTAGCTGCCCAGGATCATATCCTGCGTAGGAACGGTGACAGGTGCGCCGTCAGAGGGCTTCAGCAGGTTGCCGGAAGCCAGCATCAGCATCTTGGCCTCGCGGCAGGCATCCTCGCCCAGGGGCAGATGGACTGCCATCTGGTCGCCGTCGAAGTCGGCGTTGAATGCGGTACAGGCCAGGGGGTGCAGCTTGATGGCACGTCCCTCGACCAGCACGGGGTTGAAGGCCTGGATGCCCAGACGGTGCAGGGTAGGTGCGCGGTTCAGCAGGACGGGGTGGCCCTTGATGACAGTCTCAAGGCTGTCCCAGACATCGGGCTTTGCGCGCTCGACCATCTTGCGGGCAGACTTGATGTTGTTGGCAACGCCCTTCTCGACCAGGTCCTTCATGACAAAGGGCTTGAACAGCTCCAGAGCCATCTCCTTGGGCAGACCGCACTGGTCCATCTTCAGCTCAGGGCCGACGACGATAACGGAACGGCCGGAGTAGTCAACACGCTTGCCCAGCAGGT
>OAWJ01001004.1_pt1 | contig 18291 bp, 10 predicted proteins | sample 1517021 | NCBI WGS metagenome assembly OAWJ01 (sample SAMEA2580121, study PRJEB22360) | human gut metagenome | biome: human gut; feature: human-associated habitat; material: faeces | place: Denmark | collected 2008/2010
AAATGTTATAGTTTTCATATCCTCTATCAGCAACAAGAATAACATTCTCTAGTTTTGATCTGTCAATCATTGTTGCACATGCTCTAAACTCGTTGTAATCCGCTGCTGTTTGCACTAAAACATCGGTGTATATACGATTCAAAACATCATAAAAGGCATTTAGATGTAGTTTATTAACAATTGAACCATGCTGATTACGTTCCCAAAAAGTTTCTGGATCCTTTTGATTGGTTGCAATGGTCAAGTTACTTCCATCACATGCAATTAAACGATAACCATGATAATTATTAGTAGTTGGAAGGTTGTCATCCGTAAAAGATTTAAACAAATATTCAAAAGCCTCTGGAAGTACTTTTGAACGTTGTTGCGTAAATGCTGACACAGACGGAGTATTTTTGTTAAAATCAAAGAAATCAAGTAGTTCTTTACTCATAGTAGCTCCACCCGAATTCATCATGATTCCTATAAAAGTTTTGAAATCAATTTTCCGTTTTCGAGAGAAATCGACATTGGGGTTTCGAAGAAATAAACATGGATTGTTAGCTAATTCCGAAATATGATTCTTTAGAGAATCTGAAACTTGATTAATATAATTGCTCATATGCGTTACCTCCTTGCAATCAAGATGTTCTTAATTACAAGGGCCGCTTTCGCTACCTCATTATCATTCAATAGCGAAAGCGGCCGCACATTTCGAATCATATGTCAAGCATTTATTACAAAATAAAAAGACCCTAGCATCATTTCTGATGCTAAGATCTTGATTGGTCATCTTAACTTAATGACATTGGACTTACGTCCCGCTTTTCCCATGTCCGGAATAAACGGATGAAAATGAATAAAAAAACAGCACATGGGAATCCTTTATTATAAATCCAATTATAACGGAGGAATCCCATGTCTACGTACAAAGTTGAAATCTGCGGGGTAAATACGGCCCAGCTGCCAATACTGAAAGAAGAAGAAAAAGATGAACTTTTCAAAAAGATAAAAGCCGGCGACAAGGCATCCAGAGAAACCTATATCAAGGGAAATCTCCGGCTGGTATTATCCGTGATCAAACGGTTTAATAATCATAATGAAAATGTGGACGATCTGTTCCAGATTGGCTGTATCGGGCTGATGAAGGCAATAGATAATTTTGATACGAGTGTCGGGGTGAAATTCTCCACATATGCCGTCCCGATGATTATTGGTGAAATCCGCCGGTATCTGCGGGATAACAGCAGTTACCGCATTCCGCGTTCGCTGCGCGATATTGCATATAAAGCCATGCAGGCAAAGGAACGGCTGGCAAAAAATGCGCAGAAGGAACCGACTCTCGAAGAGATTGCAGCCGAATGTGAGATTCCGGTGGAGGATGTGGTGTATGCCCTGGATGCCATCCAGACGCCCTTAAGTCTGTTTGATCCGGTCTATACGGATGGAGGAGATACGCTGTATGTGATGGATCAGATTTCGGACAAGAAAAACAAAGAAGAGCACTGGGTGGAGGATTTGTCACTTTCCGATGCCCTGTCACATCTGAATGAACGGGATGAGCATATCATCCGTCTGCGTTTTTTTGAGGGAAAGACACAGATTGAAGTCGCGGATGAAATTCATATTTCGCAGGCGCAGGTGTCGCGGCTGGAGAAAAATGCGTTAAAAAGTATGCAGGGGTATCTGCGTACATGATAGCGGCCTGTTGTAAAATGGTTTTGTTATTGCTATAATGTGGAATATACAAAACGGAGAGGAAAAGAAATATCCGGCAGTAGAAAATTGCATTCTTGATTTTTGCGGTGTACTGTGCTATACTGTCAACCGTTGCAAAGCCCATAAACAGGGGATTGCACGAAAAATTACCGAGTGTTCGAGACCTTCCACTCGTAAAACAAAACTAAAGGAGACAAATGGATATGAGAGACAAAAAGGTAACATTTATTGTTCAGGCTGCTGTGATTGCAGCACTTTATGTAGTGCTGACTTTTGTAGCCAACGCACTGGGACTTGCATCCCACACGATTCAGGTACGCTTTTCCGAAGCACTGTGTATCCTGCCTGTTTTTACGCCGGCAGCGATTCCGGGACTGTGGATTGGCTGTCTGCTTGCGAATCTGCTGACAGGCGCCGTGATCTATGATGTCATTTTCGGAAGCATTGCCACGCTGCTGGCAGCGGTATGTACCTATCTGCTGCGCAATCACAAGATTGCATGCACATTTCCACCGGTTATTTTTAATATGATTATTGTTCCGTTCGTGCTGGTCTATGCGTACGGTATTCCGGCAGTATATTTCCACGGTGTGAATGTAACCATCCCGTTTAATGCCATGACGGTCGGAATCGGAGAGGTGATTTCAGTATGCGTTCTTGGAAGCATTCTGATGCGTGTACTTGCAAAATACAGAAATGTCATGTTCCGTGCCACCGCACAATAAAAAATTATATCTGATAGAAGGTTCTGGAAGTCCCTGCGAGAGCAGGGGCTTTTTATTTTAAGAAATTCTGTAAATAAGCCAGACAATTTTAAGAAAACCTTAATGTCATTCCAAAATAACGTATGTTATCATAAATGACAGGAAACCGTAAAGAACATTTATGGAAGGAGAAGATTATGAAAATAAGAAAGACAATCTGCAGTCTGCTTCTGGTATGCCTGGCATTTCTTGGTATATTTTGTGGCAGAGCAAATGTATATGCAGATCAGAAACAGGCATTGTCGGCAACGGTGACTCTGCTGAAACAGGAAAAAGACTGTGTCGTACAGGTGGAGGCAAAAAACAGCGGGGCGGATTTTACCGGGAAGGTGCGTCTGGTGTTTTCCGGTACCGACAACTCCAACGGCTGCGCATTTGAACAGCGCCTGACATTGCCGCAGAACGGAAAAAAACAGTATACAATGACCATTCCGTATGCGGATGTCAGCCAGACACGCGGAAACGGAATCGTGGCATTTATCGATGAAAAGGGAAACGTTGTGGCAAAGGAAGCATTTGCCAGTATTTTTGGCAAAGAAAAGCGCGGTATTGGTGTGGGAGTGCTTTCGGATCATTATGATGCGCTTGGATGGATGAGCATGAGCGGCCAGACCTATTATCTTCACGGAAAAGACCAGAATGTATATCTGACACAGATGGACGCGGATACATTGCAGGCGCAGCTGGATGAACTGTATTTTCTTGTGATTGATTCCTACGATGTGAGTTCACTTGGGAAAGAGAATATCAAGGCAATCGAGAAATGGGTGAAAAACGGTGGATGGCTGCTGATTGGAACCGGAGAGCGCGGCAAAGATACACTGGGTGGTTTTGATTCCTCATTTATGGAGGTCAGCTGCAAAAGCGTCAGCAAAGTGGGAGAAGAAAATGAGGTATCGAAAGAAATGCAGCAACTGGGAAGTTATTCCGGATTTACCGGGATTGATTTTTCACAGATGCCGGTTGCAAAGCTGCAGCGGAACAATACAAATGCAAGCAAAAGCGAAGCTTATCCGGGGTGGGTGTATGCCTGTGGGGATGGTGCCATCGGTGTATGTGCCATTTCTTTTGGCGAAAAACAGATGCAGAAAGTTTCCCCGGATCTGTGTTACGGAATTTATGACCAGGTGGCAGGATATTCCATGAGCTATTCCCAGTATGTCAATGACGAGGAATGGGGATGGAGTGGGGAAAATGCATTCGGTGTCATTGACCACCTCAATACGGCATTGGATTTTTCCTGGCTGAAAGTTCTGATAGTGGTCTATGTGATCGTTGTTGGACCGGTGCTTTATCTTCTGCTTTGCAAGATGAAAAAAAGAGACTGGTACTGGCTGGGGGTACCGGCGCTTGGCATAATTTTTATCGGTGTGGTATTTATCGGCGGGCGGAATTTAAAGCTGCATGAGACACGGGTTTATTCGGTGACCGCACAGCAGGCGGATGGAAAAAGTACCACTGGTATCGCCACCTATTACAATGCGTATCATTCCGGGGTAAAACCGTGGAAGGTACGGCTGAATGATAATTACGCATATGGTGGTACAGGTCTCAGTGAATCTTATAGTATGGCATCTTCCGGCAGGGTATATGAAGACCGTTATCACTATTTGGTGGAATATGACAGGGGGCTGTCCCTTGGGGTAAAACCGCAGAGCAATTTTGAAAATGCCTATTTGTTTGCGGCAGGAACTGCCAAAGGATGTGGAAGCATAGACACCAGTGGTCTGGTGCTCACGCAGCAGAAACAGGGGGGAAGCATAACAAACAACACGTCCTATGATTTCCCTTATCTTGTCTGCGTGTCGGATGATACGGTCATGGTATTTTCGGATGTAAAAGCAGGTGAGACCATAACGATAGATGGGAAAAGTAAAAAACCACTGCTGTCCCAGCAGATTTCTTATTTTGATGATGTCTACAGCGTGTTATCGCAAGACAACATGAATGGAAATACATATTCGTATAAGCATAAGGATATGGCAGCCGCACTGTATCTGGGACTGTGCCAGATCCGGCGGCAGAACGATGTGTCGGGTACTGTTGTAGTGGAAGGAGTAACCACAGACTACGGAAAAACCATAGAGAGCAGGTGCTCGGAAATTTCGTTTGGCTGTCTGTATACGATTGCCGGTCAGGAGGTGTCTCATGCTTCAAATTAGTCATTTGTATAAAAACTACGGAAAATTTCAGGCGGTCAGGGATCTGAACCTGCATGTGCCCAAAGGGGATCTGTTTGGCTTTGTGGGACCAAACGGAGCCGGAAAGACAACAACAATCCGGATGGTATGCGGACTTATGCCGCCGACAGAAGGAACCATTACGATCCATGGCGTGGATGCCCTGCTGCATCCGAAGGAAATCAAAAAGCAGATCGGTTATGTGCCGGATTTCTTTGGTGTGTATGACAATTTAAAAGTCAGCGAATATATGGATTTTTACGGTTCCATGTACCGTATGACTTCCAGGGAGATCGCCGCGGTATCCAATGATCTGCTCGAGCTGGTCAATCTGTCAGACAAAAAAGAGGTTTATGTGGATACGCTTTCCCGCGGAATGAAGCAGCGGCTGTGTGTGGCACGGGCACTCATCCACAATCCTTCCCTTCTGGTGCTGGATGAACCGAATTCCGGTCTGGACCCGCGTGCGCGTGTGGAGATGAAAGAACTTTTGCAGAATCTGCGCAGCATGGGAAAAACCATTGTGATCAGTTCCCATATTTTGTCGGAGCTGGCAGAGATGTGCAACAGCATCGGTATTATGGATCACGGGAAACTCGTAGAAGCAGGAAACATCGAGGATGTCATGGAACATGTTTTCGGTGGAAACCGGATCGTGGTTTCGGTTCACGGGGAGATGGAGCCGGCAGTGCGCATGCTTAAGGAACACCCCCAGATCCGTGTGGAATCGGTGGGAGAAAAGGAAATCCATATCTCGCATGCCATGAAAGAGGAAGAAATCGCGCAGTTGATCGCACAGATGATACAGAATGGAATTATCGTGACAGGATTTTATAAAGAAGAGGGAAATCTCGAATCCCTGTTTATGCAGCTGACAGGAGGGCAGGAAGATGAGAATTAATCCAATGGTAAAAAAAGATATTAAAGTACAGGCGCGCAGTATGCGCTGCTGCTGGGAAATATTTGTTTATGAGGCGATTATGGCAGTTGTATTTTTCTTTGCCATGTTTTTGTTTTCCCAGCAGATGACCTATTCGTCTGCAAACATATACAGCAGCATTGTCTGGCTGTATCCGGCACTTGCGGTCACGCAGATTTTTATTCTGGGAGTGGTAGTCCCGGTGCGCACGGCTTCTGCAATTTCGGGTGAGAAAGAGCGGCAGACCTTTGATATTATGATGACAACCAGCATGACCGGATTTTCCATTATTATGGGAAAGGTGCTCACCGCGATGATCCAGAGCATGTTTTATGTGGTGGCAGGACTTCCGATCGTAGCACTGGCATTTGTCATCGGCGGACTCTCATGGGGCAATCTGTTCTGGTTTCTGGCAGTATCATTACTGGTTTCGTTCGTTTCTGCAAGTATTGGAATTTTGTGTTCTTCCATCTGTAAAAAAACGATCAGTGCCATAATTTTATCGTATGGTATCTATGCCCTGCTGTTTATCGGAAGTTTTCTTCCCTATCTGGTCACCACGGTTGTCCGCTTGTCAGGTGGTGTACCGGAAAAATCCTGCTGGGTGCTTCTGGTCAATCCGGGCATGTATCTGCTTGAATTTTTTACATGGAGTATGACCGGAACATCCGTGGCGGAAGAACTGATCACAAATTACGGGAAAACATTTTCTGTTTCGGGTGTTGCCGTACATTATGGATGGATGGCCGTTTCCACGCTTTTATTTGTGGCACTGGCATTTGTCTTTCTTCTGATTGCGATGCGGCGGATCAATCCGATGGCAGGATATGGAAGAAAACATGCAGGGGGAAAGCAGCATGGATGAAAAAGCATTTCTGTTGCAGGAAATCCGTTACAGCAAAAGAAAACAGAACGTAAAAAAGTTCCTGCGCTATGAAAGCACAGGAATTGCCGCAGGTGGAACCATCGCCATGGTGCTGGAAGGATGTGCGGTGTTTGTCCCTTTTTATATGGTGCATGTGTGGGCTGTTTTGGCAGTTTTATGTGGTGCGGCAGCTGGAGGCATTTATACGGTAATGAAGAGATGTACCATGGTACAGGCAGCACAGCAGATCGACCGTTTCGGGTTTCAGGAACGGATCGTGACGGCATATGGGCGTATTGGAAAAGAGGGTAGTATCGACCGGATGCAGCGCAGCGATGCCGTGCATATGTTACAGGAAGACCATGCATGGAAAAAGGCGCGTGTTTGTCCGGACCGAAGGAAACTTGTGGCACTTTTTCTTTCCCTTGGGCTGGCGCTTGTTCTTTCGTTTGTGCCGTCCCCCGCGCATAAACAGGCGCAGCAGCGGCATGCCATCCGGCAGGAAGCCCGGGAAAAGGAAAAAGAAATCCAAAAAGTGATGGATGCCTTAAAACAGACAGACACCTCTTCCATGACAAAAGAACAAAAGAAAGCCCTGCAGGAACTGATACAGTCACTGGCCTTATCGCAAAAAGAAATGCAGCAGGCAGATACGAAGCAGTCACTGGCATCTGCCGGGCAGAAACTTTCCTACAAGTATGGACAGGCGGCACAGATTTCCGGGGCAGATGTCCTGGCATCGGTACTTAAAAATATCCAGGTGAATACCAATACAGGAAACCAGCTGGCACAGGGGGATGCACAAAACACTACACAAAGCGGTACGCAGCGCGGGGAATCCACGCAGTCTTCGGAAACCAGTTCCCAGGATTCCGGGGATGGGGAAGATTCGGGCAGCGGAAAGGACGGAAGTGGAAGTGGCAATGGAAGTGGAAGCGGAAACGGCAAGGGGACAGGAAATGGAAACGGAAGTGGAACAGGAAACGGAACAGGCGGCGGACGCGGAACCGGATCCGGAGGGGGAACACATGATTATGTGAGTGTCCCGAATAAACTCGGAAACGACAGCAGTATCACAAAGGACAAGGGGGATTCGAAGAATTCCGATTATTACAAGGCGAAGAATGGTCTGGCATGGAAAGGAGAACACGTGGATTTAGATTCCGTGGTCGGCGATTACACGAAAGAGGCCTACGAAGGCATTGCCAATGGAAAATATCCGGCCGGCATGGAAGATGTCATCCGGAATTATTTTGAAAATCTGAACTGATGGAGAGGAGATCTTATGACAGAATATGAAGTATGCCAGCAGAACACCATGGCATGTGAACAGGAAATTGCAAAGGGAATTATCGGACAAAAAGACGTCATCCGCCAGGTCATGCTGGCACTTCTGGCGGGCGGAAATGTACTCTTAGAAGGTATGCCGGGACTGGGAAAGACCATGCTGGTGCGCACGATCAGCCAGGTGTGTGATCTGAGTTTCCAGAGAATCCAGTTTACCCCGGATCTGATGCCGAGTGACGTGACCGGTACCAACATCATCGTAAAAGAAGAGCAAAAAAGTGCATTCCGGTTTGAAAAAGGACCGATTTTTGCCAATCTGGTGCTGGCGGATGAGATCAACCGTGCCACGCCAAAGACACAGTCAGCTCTCTTAGAGGCCATGCAGGAACATACCGTGACGATCGGAACGACCAGCCATCCACTGCCGGAGCCGTTTCTGGTGCTTGCCACACAAAATCCGATCGAAAACGAGGGAACTTATCCGCTGCCGGAAGCCCAGCTGGACCGTTTTTTGTTTAAAGTGCTGGTAAAATTTCCGGACCGGCAGGAATTGCGGGAAATCGTGGAACTGACGGAGGGAAACCATCCGCCAAAGATCGAAAAGGTCATGGACCGGGAAAGCCTGCTTGCAGCGCGCGCATGCGTTGCACAGATTCCGATTGCGGATGCCGTCATGGATTATATTCTGGATCTGGTTATGGCAACTCATGCAGACAATCCGTATATCCGGGAGGGGGCAAGCCCGCGTGCGGCACAGGCACTGATCCGCACGGCCAGGGCACGCGCGTTTATGGAAAACCGCCTGAATGTCTCGTTTGAGGACGTCAAATGTGTCGCACTTCCGGTATTGCGGCACAGGATTCTGCTCAGTTTCGATGCAGTATCGGAGGGGATTACGGAAGATGCGGTGATTGGGCAGATCTTAACAGAAAAGGAACAGGGACTGTATGCTTGATGCGGGAATTTATGAACAGCTGTCGCGGCTTGTGATCGCGATGAAACAGAAAAGCAGCCAGAATATGGCAGGAAACCGCAGATCCGTACAGAAAGGGACTTCTGCGGAATTTTCCGATTTCCGGGAGTATATGCCGGGAGATGATCTGCGCAGGCTGGACTGGAATGTCTATGCGCGGTCGGAGCGCATGTATATCCGGGAATATTTCGAAGAAAAGGAAGCAGTGGTATCGGTTATTTTAGATACCAGTGCATCAATGCACTATGGAAAAAAGAGCAAGGCAGAACTGGCACAGGATCTGTGCGCGGTGATTGCCTTTCTGACTTTGCACCATATGGACCGGCTGGTGCTGTATGACAGCAGCCAGATGGGAACTCCGCTTGTGGTTTCCGGGGGAAAGAATGCACTGCCAAAAGTACTTGGATGGCTGCAGGCACGTACATTTTCGGGGACAGAGACGGATTCTTTTTCCGCCGTGCGCCAGATGCAGAGGCGTGGGGCGGGAGTTACCGTGATCGTCAGTGATTTCCTGACCGAAGCAGCGACTGATCCCACGCAGGATCGTCTGGAAAAAACGATGCAGTATCTGGACTTTACGAAACAAAGACCCGTGTTGCTTCAGACACTGTGTGCGGAAGAACTGCGTGTGACAATGGACGGTACGCGCAATCTGATAGATATGGAGTCCAAAGAAAAACTGCGCGTGACGATGCGTGCGGATGTGATTGCGCGCTATGAACAGGAACTGCAAAAGCTTTCTGTGCGGCTGAAAAAAAGTGCATCGGCTGCCGGAGGCACCTATATACTCTGTGATTCCGAAAAAGAGAGACGCGCGCTTATTTTAGAAGATTTAAGACCTTTGTTTGTCTGAGAAAAATTTGAGGATGGATTATGATATTTGAGAGTTTGTGGCCGCTGGCATTTTTGCTGGCGGTTCCGGTTGTTGTGATTTTATATCTGCTTGTGCCAAAGGGGACAGACACGCCAGTGTCTTCGAATCTGTTGTGGAAGAAGCTTTTTTATAATGAACAGTCTAAAACGTTCTGGGAAAAGTTTTTGCACAATCTGCTGATGTATCTGCAGATCGTGATTCTTTTGATGCTTATTCTGGCACTGATGGCACCGTTTGTACAGCGTAAGGGTACAGGCAGTACGGACGTGGTGTATCTGATTGACACCAGCGGAAGCATGAAGCATCTCACCAAAGGGGGCAATACCCGCCTAGGGGAAGCCGTAAGTGAGATCAAAGAGCAGATTGCCGCTTCGGATGGGGCAAAAATATCCATTGTTACCTGTGACGGCACGGGAACCAATCTGCTTGCCGTCCATACTTCCGAAAAAAAAGCACTGTATCGGACGCTGGCAGACATCAAGGGCACGGACACAGCCGGATCGCTTTCCGATGCACTGGCAACCGTACAGACGGTGCAGAAAAAAGACAAAAAGAATGATCTGGCAGATGTCATCGTCTATACCGACGGCATAGGGGCAAAACAGACGAAAAATCTCAAAAGTCAGCTTCAGGCAACCATCCGCGTGGTGGGAAGTCCCGTTTCTAACGTGGCGAATACGTTTCTGTCCTGCACCAAAGACAGCAGCGGGGACACGTATACGGTTGCATCAGGCGTGACAAATTACAGCGATCATGCGGCAAATATGGAGATTACGCTGTATGAGGGAAAGAAAATTCTTGAAGTGCGTACACTTTCCCTTGCCGCAGACGAGACATATACCTGCCTGTTTAAACAGGTGAACTGGGGAAACCAGCCGCTGCATACCGAACTTTCCGCAGTGACATTTGCCGGCAGCAGCCAGAAGGATTCCTTACATGAGGATAACTGTGCCTATGCACTCAAAGACCAGGTTTCCACGAGCAAAGCCACACTGATCGGGGAAGGAAATACCTATATCGAAAAAGCGTATCTTGCCGTGACCGGAGAGAATCTTTCCAAGGCAAAAACAACGGATGCACTTGACCGTGACGATCCGGGGATTTGTATTTTTGATGCGGATACGGCAGTGCAGGAATCTAATCAGCAGAAGGCGCGGATGATTTTTGCCAAAGAGGGAAAGAACGAGGAAAAAAATGTCAGCCTGTCCGCCGGCGATACCGAACTGACTTCCGGAATCCGGGACTTTGCGCTCGGGGTAAATCAGACATATGTGTATGATCTGCCGGTCTGGGCCACGGGCTTTCTATGGAACGGAAAGCAGTGCGCCGCATACTACGGGGAGCATGACGGAATCCGGGAGGTGGTACTCGGATTTGATCTGCGGGAATCGGATTTTGCCCTGCAGCCGGAGTTTCCGGTATTTATGAACCATGCGCTGCACTATCTTGAGGATAGTTCCCTTCTTTCCCAAAACGTCTATGATGCCGGAGATACCGTGCAGTTTCATGCATTAAACGGTGTGGACGTGCAGCAGATTGCAGCACCTACTGATCAGGCAGGACTGTTTACCGTAAAAGCGGGCGGCAGAAAGGAATCCTATATTGTAAAATTTGCATGCAGCAGTCAGTCGGATGGACGGATCACGGCAGGCGATTCCGGCAGCCGCAACACGATGCAGCGGCAGCTTGTGCGAAAGCAGATGCGCAATGTCATCCTTATCCTTGTGCTTCTTCTTATGATACTGGAGTGGATCTGTTATGTCCGGCAGATGCGTTACCGTGGGCGGTTTTATCTTGCGGTGCGTCTGGTGGGGCTTGCCCTTTTGGTGTTGGCTGTCTGTGGAATTTCGGTGCCGCTTTCCCACGCGAAAGACACAACCGTTTTTCTGGTTGATCTGTCGGAGAGCAATGCCGCAAATCTCACGCAGATGGAGCAGTATATGAGCCGGCAGGTCAAAGACATGCCAAAGAACAATCAGTATGCCATTGTAACGTTTGGAGCCAATGCGGTTGTGGAACAGTTTTTGACCAATGAGAAACACAGTTTTCAGATTCTCTCGGCACCGGAGGCGGATGCAACCAACCTTGAGGAAGCCGTTTCCACAGGACTTTCCATGATCCCGGACAATGCGGCAGGACGGCTTGTGGTGCTTACGGATGGAAAGCAGACAAAGGGAAACATCGAGCATACGGCATCGGCACTGACGGCAAAAAACGTGCAGCTGTATTCGGTTCTCTATGAAGATACAAAGCAGGGGAACGATGCCTATATCGAAAACGTGGAAATGCCGGAGTATCTTTATCCGGGTGATTCCTATTCCATGACGGTAACTGTGGAAAGCAACTATGAGACCGATGCGAAGCTGCAGCTTTTGCAGGGAACGGAGATGGTCAGTCAGACAGGCGTGCATTTAAACAAAGGCAGCAACCGTTTTGTTTTGAAACAGAAGGTAGTCGGTACCGATGCGCAGCAGTATACCGTGCGCGTGAAGGCACCGAAGGACACCTGTGAAAAAAACAATGATTATGGTACGTATGCAACGGTGGATTCCCTGCCAAAGATTCTGCTTGTATCCGGAATGGGAGAGGACAGCACACCGTTTTTAGGACTTTTGGATGCTGCCGGATGCAATTACCGGCAGGTATCCGCAGTCAGTGCACCGGATACTTTAAAAGAGATGCTGCAGTACAAGAGCATCATTCTGGAAAATGTGTACCGGACAGATCTGCCGGAGGGCTTTCTAAAAAATCTGAAAACTTATGTGAAAGACTACGGATGCGGTCTGGTGGCATGCGGCGGTGAGGACAGTTTTGCACTGGGCGGATATCTGGATACGGAACTGGAGAAACTTCTTCCGGTCGATATGCAGCTGCGCGGGGTGAATGAGAAACAGAATCTGGCAATGGTCATGGTGATTGATCATTCGGGCAGTATGTCGGAACAGACCGAAGGAGGCACCAATCTGGATCTGGCGATCGCGGCTGCCAAAGCGGCTGTGGATCAGCTGGATACGAAAGATGAAGTCGGAGTGGTAACCTTTGATGATGGTTACACCTGGCAGGTGCCGCTGGAAAAAGTGAAGGATAAAGACAAGATCCATCAAAGCATCGAGACGATCAGCGAAGGCGGTGGAACGACCATCAAACCGGCCGTGCGTGCGGCACTAAATGAAATTAAGAAGAGCAAGGCGCAGCTAAAGCATATTGTCCTTCTGACGGATGGACAGGGGGAAACCGGAAATTTTGAAGATATCATCAAGGACTGCAAGGATGCCGATGTAACTCTTTCCACGGTAGCGGTTGGAGAGTCGTCTGACAGACAGCTTCTGGAACGACTGGCAACGCAGTGTAACGGCCGCTATTATTATTCCGATATCTCAACCGATATCCCGAAAATCTTTGCACAGGAAGTATTTTTAAATGGAGATACCTATTTGCAGAACGGACAGTTTTCACTGAAAGGAAATAGCAGCAATGCCATCACGAAAAATCTCTTTGCCGATGGCTGGCCGCAGATCAAAGGGTACGTGAGTGCCTCTCCGAAAACCGGAGCCAATGTGCTGCTGGCATCTGCCGAAAAGGATGACCCGATTTTGTCTGTCATGCAGTATGGACTGGGGCATACGGTTGCGTGGAATACCGATGTGACAAACCGCTGGACTGCCGGGCTGGCACAGCAGAATGATTACGTGCAGCTGTGGAAGCGGATCATCGATTACAGTGCGGGAAATACAGCACTCGGCGAAGACCGTGTGGATGTAACTACCGTAAACGGAACAACAAAAGTTACCTATTATGCCAAAGACTACGCAGAGCAGACACAGGTGGAGGCTGTGTACACGGATCCGGATGGAAAAACGCATCAGGCGAAACTGACCGCAAGTGCGCCGGGAACTTATGAGGCACAGCTGGATACGGCAGCCTCCGGTGTCTACAATCTGAGCGTGCAGCGGAAAAACGGCAAAAAAATCGAAAATGCCCTGACCACCGCAGCCGTGGTACAGTATTCGCAGGAGTACAAATTTGCGCTGACAAACGACAGCTTTTGTGCGTTTATCAAACAGTATGGAAAGATGCTTTCCCCAAAGAAGAATGTATGGAAGAAGTTAAAAGCTTCCGGGCGGGCACGGGTTTGTCTGACCAATCCGCTTTTAATCCTTTTGCTTTTCGTATTTCTGGCGGATATCGCCATGCGGCGGTTTGCCTATGTTCCGCCAATGCCACACTGGACGAGACCGGCAAAAAAAGCTATAATGACAAAAGAAAAAACAGCAGAAGACGGGCAGCCGGAGCCGGAAGCAGAAAAACCAAAGGAAAAGACAAAGAAAGCAAAACCGGAGGAAACGGCTTCCCAGGCACTCGATACTTCTGCGCTGTTAAAGAAAAAAGAAAAGCGGAATCATTCCGTTTAAAAGAAAACAGGAGTCATTATGCAATCAGACAGCAATTTACGAGAAACGTTACGGAGTATCGATCATAAAAGTTATCCGGCATACAAATCCCTGCGGGGAAGTTACCGGTTTGCAGACTATGTGTTATCCATCGATCATGTGCAGGGAGATCCTTTTGCGGCACCTTCCCATGTGCGCGTGACCGTGGATGCAAAGGCAGCGGCATTTCCGGAATATGCCATGAAAAATACACGGACGCGCACAGCACTGGCAGATGAACTGCTGCGCACGTTTGCCGCACAGATCAACCACTTTACATTTAAGGCGAAGGGATCGGGCAAGAGCGGTCTGATCTCGGTAACCCACTGCGGACAGGAGATTCTGACCCGGACAGCCTGTGAAGTGAACGAAAAAGAAATCACCGCGCGTTTTGCGGTAGGATTTCCGGCAAACGGACGGACGATCAATGCCAGGGAACTGGAGAAAATTCTGTTTACCTATCTGCCGGAATGTGTAAAGCACTCATTTTATTATAAAAATCTCGATGCCCGCAGAATCCGGGATGCCGTGGAACTGGCAGAAGACCAGCAGGCAGTCCGTGACCAGCTGAAAGAACAGGGGCTGGTTGCTTTTGTTGCCGATGATGCGGTACTGCCGCGGGAGAGCGGGATTTCCTCCCGGCCGATGAAACAGTCCGTAGCCTTTACCTCTCCGGAATCCCTTAGGGTGACGATGCAGCTTCCGCACAGGGGTGCGGTCACCGGTATGGGAATCCCGAAAGGAATCACACTGATCGTCGGTGGCGGCTATCATGGAAAATCCACACTTCTGACTGCACTCGAACTGGGCGTTTATAACCATATCGCAGGGGACGGCAGAGAGTTTGTGATCACGGATGAGACCGCCTTAAAACTTCGTTCGGAGGACGGACGGTTTATCAAAGATGTCGATATTTCCATGTTTATCAATAACCTGCCAAACGGAAAAGATACCCATCATTTTTCAACGGAAGATGCCAGCGGAAGCACATCGCAGGCAGCCGGGATTGTGGAAGGCATGGAGGCGGGAAGCCGCCTGTTTCTGCTGGATGAGGATACGTCTGCGACGAACTTTATGGTAAGGGATGCATTTATGCAGAAAGTAGTCAGTCCGGACAAAGAGCCGATCACGCCGTTTCTTTCCCGTGCGCGCGATCTGTATGAGCAGGCAGGAATTTCTACCATCCTGGTAGCGGGCAGTTCCGGTGCCTTTTTCCATATTGCGGATACCGTGATCCAGATGGACCGTTACAAGCCGGTTGATATTACAAAAAAAGCAAAGGCATTGTGCAAAGAATTTCCGATTTCAGAGGAAAAGCCACATCCGTTCGCCCTGCCACACAGTCACCGGATCATGGAAAAAGATAAAAACGGTGCCACAAAACGCAGGGATTACCGGAGCGGAGCCGTGCGCAAAAATGAGCCGGAGCGGTTAAAATTAAAAACCATGGGAACGGATGGATTTGCCATCGGAAAGCAGACCGTGGACCTGCGGTATTTAGAACAGCTGATCGACAGCGAACAGACTGCGTGCCTTGGCATGCTCTTAAAATATGCGGTCGAACACCTGGTGGACGGCAAACGGACAATTGCCGAAGTCGTTGTACAGTTACAGAAAGAACTCGAAACGTCCGGCATGCGTTTTCTGGCAGAAAACGGTATCGTTTCCGGCGGTTATGCCATGCCGCGGGTGCAGGAGATGTATTCCTGCTTTAACCGTTATCGTGTATAGAAAAAGGGAAGCACAGGAGAGACTATGAAAAGAATATTAGTTGTCGTTGACATGCAAAACGATTTTACGACCGGACCGCTGGGCAATGCAGAGTGTGCAGCAGTCATTCCGAAGGTCGCGGAAGTGATAAAAACAGGCGTGTATGACAGAATCATTTTCACCCAAGACACGCACCAGAGTAATTATCTGGATACGCAGGAAGGAAAGCGGCTGCCCGTCGTGCACTGCATCGAAGGAACCGAAGGCTGGGAGATTGCGCCTGTGATCCGTAAGGCAGCGTCCTTTTATTCCAAAGAACAGATCGAGACGATCTGTAAGCCGGCATTTGGCAGTGTGCAGCTTGGCGAGTGCTTAAAGCAGTACTGCGGTGATGCAGAGGCACAGATTGATTTCTGTGGTGTGTGCACGGGTATCTGTGTCATCAGCAATGTCATGATTGCCAAAGCCTTTGTTCCGGAAGCGCGCGTGTGCGTGATTGAAAAAGCATGCGCCTGCGTAACACCGGAGTCGCACCGCACGGCGATCGAAGCGATGAAAACCTGTCAGGTGGATATACAGTAATTGTATCTTATTTAAGTAAGAAGAAAAGAGAAGAATTATGAAGTTAAATCAGATCATCACCAGTCTGCTGGAAACAGACATGTACAAATTCAGTATGGGAGAGGCCATCTATCACCAGTTCTCCGACTATAAAACCACATGGACATTCAAGTGCCGCAATACCGATGTGCACTTTACGGCAGAGATGGTGCAGGAGATCAAAGAGCAGATTAAGGCGTACTGCAGTCTACGTTTTACAGAGGAAGAGCTGGAATATCTGAACCGCATTACATGGATCAAGGGAAGCTATATTGATTTCCTGCGCCTGTGGCAGCCGCGCTATGAGGATTTTAAGATTTCGGATGAGGCGGAATGCGGACTTTCCATCGAGACATTCGGTACCTGGCTGAATACGTCCTTGTATGAGATCCCGACACTGGCGATTGTCAACGAAGTGTATTTCCGTATGGCGTACGATTATGACAGGCTTTATGCCAGTTTCCGGGAACGTCTGGAACGGAAGATCAAAGATGCCAGCGGCAGATACGAGATCGGTTCGTTCAGTGAATTCGGACTGCGCCGCCGTCTTTCCGCAGAGGCACAGGAGCTTGCTGTCCGCAAGCTGAAAGAAGCAGAATTTCACGGGTCAGAATTTGTCGGAACGTCCAACGTCTATCTGGCAAAGAAATACAATCTGACACCGGTCGGAACCATGGCACATGAGTGGATCATGTGTGTCGGACAGGGAAATCACAAACATAACCCGGCATACTCCAACTGGTACGCGCTTGATGCCTGGGTACGCGAGTATGGCGTGTTAAACGGTATTGCACTGACCGATGCGATTACGACCGACTGTTTCCTGCGGGATTTCCAGCTGACCTATGCAACGTTATTCTCCGGCGTGCGTCATGACAGCGGAGATCCGGTGGAGTGGGGCGAAAAAATGATCGCACACTACCAGAAACTGGGAATCGATCCGGCAGGCAAGACTTTATTGTTCAGTGATTCTCTTGATTTTGCACGGGCACACGAACTGTACGAACATTTCCGGAACCGCACAAAGGTGGCTTTTGGAATTGGCACCTATATCTCGAATGATACGGAGGTACCGGCACTGAATATCGTCATGAAAACCACGCTGTGCAACGGTATGGATGTCGCAAAGATTTCCGATACCCCGGGCAAGGGAATGTGCAAGAACCCGGATTATGTGCACTATCTGAAACGATGCATCGACTGGCGTATGAATCATGACAGATAAAAATTCTGATTTACAGACAAAGGAAGAAGGAACAGACCTATGAATTATACAGAGTGTATCGAACAGGCGAGAGGCCGTATCGGATCTTACTGTAAGGCGTGCTGGGAATGTAACGGCAGAGCCTGTAAAAACCAGATGCCGGGGCCGGGAGCCAAAGGTATCGGCGATACCGCCATCCGCAACTATGACAAATGGAAAGAAATCCGTGTTCAGATGGACACGCTGGTCGAAAACCGTCCATGTGATACGACACTGGAACTGTTTGGCAGAACGTTTCAGTATCCGTTTTTTGCAGGTCCGGTAGGTGCCGTGCAGCTGCACTATGGAGACTGCCTGAATGATATTTCCTACAACGATATTCTCGTTTCCGCCTGTGCGGCATCTGGCATCGCTGCTTTTACCGGAGACGGAACCGACAGCAATGTCATGGTCGCAGCGACAAAAGCGATCAAAAATGCCGGCGGACTGGGAATTCCGACTGTAAAGCCGTGGAACATCGAAGTGATCCGGGAGAAAATGGCAATGGTAAAAGAGTCCGGTGCCTTTGCCGTGGCAATGGATATCGATGCGGCAGGACTGCCGTTTTTAAAGAATCTGACCCCACCGGCCGGAAGCAAATCGGTGGAGGATCTGCGTGAAGTGAAACAGGCGGCCGGGCTGCCGTTTATTGTCAAAGGAATCATGACCGTCAAGGGTGCCATGAAGGCAAAAGAAGCCGGGGCAGATGCGATCGTTGTGTCAAACCACGGCGGGCGTGTTCTGGATC
>OAWJ01001006.1_pt1 | contig 18264 bp, 19 predicted proteins | sample 1517021 | NCBI WGS metagenome assembly OAWJ01 (sample SAMEA2580121, study PRJEB22360) | human gut metagenome | biome: human gut; feature: human-associated habitat; material: faeces | place: Denmark | collected 2008/2010
ACGCTTAAAAGAAAGCTTACCAACCAGGAAAATCCGCTGACCCAAATTTCCGCTGGACCCCGAATATTGGTTTCGGTAAGGTAAGATCAATGTTGGGTAGTATAATAAAAAGAAGGAGTTAGTTTTCACTAAACTCCTTCATGCTCAGCTTGTCGGGGTGACTGGATTCGAACCAGCGACCACACGCCCCCCAGAGTTTTCTTTTTATTTTCTATATTTTTGTATTTAATTGAAATACAGTATATTTGTGGCGATTAAAATATAAATGAGTTGTTTTTGACTATACGGAATTAGATATACTTAGACTAAAAACGTCAGTAATCCGTCAGTAATTATTCGGTTATAAATAGCTGGTAATCTAATTTATAGGTTTTAGAAACAAACTCGTTTTTTAGAACGTCAGTAAAATGTGTCGCTTATGAAGTATGCTTCATTTAAAATGTGGGTAGCAGATAAATACCATTATAAAGATGGTTATGCTATTTGGCTGGTTGTGCGGAAAGACAATAAACGTAAGGTTATGGCATTAGGTATTTATGCAGAGCCACACCAATGGGATGATAAACAAGAACTGTTTATCACAGATAAACGTGTTCCTAAATTACATCCTGACTGTAAATATCTGAATGATTGGCTTATTCAGAAAAAATCTGAGATACTTCATATCATTGCAGAGTTTGATAAAAATAAAATAGACTGGACTTTGAATCAGTTTGAACAAGAGTTTTTTCATTATTCCAATAAAGGTAATGTCAAAGACTATTTTGAAAAGCTGATACAGACATATAAAGATACGAATCATATAGGAAATGCCGCTTGTTACAATCGAACGCTTCATCTGCTTGAATTATTCGATGATAATTTTTCAGAGCGGGTTTTTCCTGAAATTGACATTAAGTATGTAAAAGCTTTCGATGTCTTTCTTCAAAAAAGAGAATGTAAAGGCAATACAAGAAAGTTTTATTTTAAAGCCCTAAGAGCAGTTTTAAATAAAGCTATTCAAGATGGAGAAGCATCAGAATCCACTTATCCATTCGGAAAAGGAGGGTTTAGTGTTGCATCTTTGGAAGAAGAAACGATGAAGCGGTATTTACCACATGAAGATATGGAAAAATTGAAAAACACCGTAGTTGAAAGTGTGGCTCAAGAGCTTGCTCGAAGATTATTCCTCTTTTCGTATTATTGTTATGGTATTTCTTTCATTGATGCAGCATTATTAACAAAGAAAAATATCATCCGTTATAATGGTGGAAACTATATCGTATATAAGCGAAATAAAACAAAGGAAGCCAAACGAGTAAAACCAATTCAGATTAGAATTACACAAGAAATACAAGATTTATTGGATTGGTTTGCCACGAATACATTGTTAGTTGAGGATTATTTGTTGCCGATTGTTTCTATCGCAGGATATAAAGGAGAGCAACTTTATAATCATATTCGCAGTCGTTTTGGGCGTAATAACAAGAATTTAGCTAACTTAGCGCAGACTTTGGGAATTACGGACATGAAGCTGACCAGCTATGTCAGCCGTCATACAATGGCTATGACTTTACAGGATAATCAAGTACCACGTGAAGTTATCTCACAGATATTAGGTCATAGTGATTTGGCAACGACCAATACTTATTTGGATAGTTTTGGAAGTAGCGTAATAGACGAAGCGGTAAAAGTATTATAAAAGAAACGGTATGTTATCAACAGATAAAATAAAGTACCTACTTTCGCATGGCGAGAACAAGCAAGTAGAATTTAAGAAATGCACGGATAAGGTCTCGGCTTCCGTGTATGAAACGGTATGCTCTTTTTTGAATGCAGAGGGAGGATATATCTTCTTAGGAGTGGATGATGATGGCACGATATTGGGAATTAATCCTAAATGCGTAACAGATATAACCAAAAGTATTATCAATACGCTGAATAACCTCGAGCAGTTCCTTCCTCCAATGCCAATTACACCGGAACAGACAGAGATAGACGGTAAGATTATCCTGTATCTGAATGTGCCGGAGAGTGAACAGGTACATAGATATAAGAACCGTTTCTACGACCGATGGGGTGATGCAGACAATGATGTGTCAAAGCATACTTATCTGGTTAAGAATATGTTCATGCGAAAAGAAAAAGAATCTTCTGAGAACGAGGTTTTTCCCGATGTGACTTTGACGGATATGGATGAAGAATCGTTCAAGATTATGCGCAGCCACATTTCCATCCATAACTCTAATCATCCGTGGTTGAGTATGACGAATGAAGAACTTCTGAAAAGTCTGTTTTGGGGTAAACAACGGGTAACAAACAGGGAAGGGTATAAGTTGGCTGCCATTCTTTTGTTGGGCAAGGAACAGACTATTCTGAACTGTTGCCCATGGCATCGCACAGACGCTATTTATCGTAGTATGTCTTACGAGCGTTTCTTGCATCCGCTTCCTACCGACCCTGATATTCGCTACAATGACCGAGATATGATATGCGTAAATCTGATTCAGTCATATATCCGTTTGTTGAATTTCGTGCAACGCAATATGCCTGATAAGTTTCGCTTGGCGGATAATGGTATAGACCGTTTGGATTTACGGGTAATGATATTCAGAGAGATAATATCGAATACACTTCTACATCGTGAGTATATCAGTTCATATACCAATAAGTTTCTCATATTCCGCGACCGGGTAATCACGGAAAACTGGACGAAACCATTTCAAACAGGGAATATAGATATAAATGACTGGCGTACCCGTACAAAGAATCCGTTGATAACAAAGGTATTCCGTGAAATGAAATGGGCTGAGGAACTTGGCTCCGGACAGAAGAATATTCAGAAATATGCTCCGTTATACTTTGAAAACTCTGAGATAGAAATACATAGCGGAGAGGAATTTATCTTTTCCATTACCTATCGTGACCCTAAAGAGTTTGAACTTACAGAGAATATGCCGACAAGTCAAAATCAAGTTAGCACTAAGTCGGCACTAAGTTGGCATCAAGTTGGCACTAAGTTAGCATTAAGTCAAAAGGATATTAAAACTATATTGGAAACATGCTTGCCTGAAAATACTTTAACTCAGATTATTGCTTTATTCAATTTTAGTGATAGGACAAAATTTAAGAGGAAATATATAAACCCTTTGATTTCGGAAGGATTGTTAGCTATGACTGTTCCTGATAAGCCTAACAGCCGTTTACAGAAATATTATACCACAGAAAAAGGAAAATCACTACTACTATGCCAAGACGGAAACAATTGACATTTCATATCCAAGATTTGCGATGTGCAGGTCATATCATCGAAGAGTTATCCCAATTACCACAGTTGGCTAACTTTGACATGAGTTCTATTGAACTGACCATCAAAGAAAACAGACCTACACCCAAAATCCTCAAAAAGGACATAGATATATTGATAGACTGTTTACAACGTGGATTTTCAGCCAATAAGCATACTCTTATGCAATTGAACGGATGTTACCTAATTACAAATGTTCATTTAGCCAGATGGATGAAGACAACCCAAGCATCCGTTAATAAATGGATAAAGGACGGTCTAATAAGCCCCAGTAAGAAATCATTCACCAATTTGAAATTTTTCGATATAGACGAAGTAATAGACCAACTTCGTAAACAAAAACAATAAAATCACATATTCTTTTATCGTCTATATCAACTGTGCCAATTAGTGCCAATTCAAAGCCATTTGCTGCCAAGCCTTGAAATCCTGTCGGGTAAATGTCATCGTATGACATTAAATGTCTGCTGTTGGCATAGTTAATATAGATATTTACCTGTTTTATAAGCTCTTATTTTTATATTTCCTTTGCTGTATCAACGTTGAGATAGCTGTGACGACAGCTTATTGTTTAACCCTAAAATGTTTGATTATGGCAAATATTATTGTCGCAACAGAGGAGCAGATTCAAGAGGCTGTATTTAATGCGGTTTCAAAATTCTTTTCAGGAAATCAACAGGCAGTATCCGATTCCGATTTACCTGATACGTTAAGTATGCCCAATGCTTTGAAAGTACTGGAGGATAACGGTTTTCCAACTTCAAAGGCGAAGTTGTACAAAATGACCTCGCAAGAACAAATACCCTTTATGAAGTATGGAAACAAACTAGTCTTTTCCCGTAAAGCTCTTATTGAATGGGCACATAAGCAATTGGTTCCTAACAATAGTGAAAGTTGTAATTCTGCAATCAACATTCAAAAATGTTTCACTCGTAAATGCTAAAGCTATGAGTACGGAAGAAACATTAAAGAATGAAAATCCGTTTGTTCGGGTTGGCACTACACTCTATAAGATAGTAAGCCAGCCCCAACTGAACGGGGGACATATCAAGAAGCGTGTCGTATGGAACAACAGCACGTTACGACAGGACTATGGGAAGAACTATCTTGCTACCGTCCCCAAATATGACGGTTTTTGCACTGTACCCAATCACCTGAATTACCAAAAGGAGATTGATGGCTTTCTGAACCTTTACGAACCGATAGAACATAAACCGCAGCAAGGGGACTTCTCACATATCCAGTCCTTGATGCGGCACATCTTCGGGGAGCAATACGAGCTGGGTGTAGACTATATGCAACTGCTGTATCTACAGCCGACACAGAAGTTGCCCATTATCCTGCTCGTCTCAGAGGAACGCAACACAGGTAAAAGTACGTTTCTGAACTTTCTGAAAGCCATGTTTGAGAACAACGTGACATTCAACACCAACGAGGATTTCCGCAGCCAGTTCAATTCCGACTGGGCAGGAAAGCTGCTAATCGTTGTGGACGAAGTTTTGCTCAACCGCAGGGAAGACAGCGAACGGTTGAAAAACCTGAGCACCACTTTCACCTACAAGGTGGAAGCCAAAGGCAAAGACCGAACGGAGATTGCTTTCTTCGCCAAGTTCGTGCTATGTTCCAACAACGAATATCTGCCCATACTCATAGACGCAGGAGAAACACGCTACTGGGTGCGGAAGATAATGCCGTTGCAGAGTGATGATACCAACTTTCTGCAAAAGCTAAAAGCGGAAATACCCGCATTTCTTTATTTCCTGACCCAAAGGGAACTATCCACAACACAGGAAAGCCGTATGTGGTTCAACCCAAGACTGACACATACCGCAGCCTTGCAGAAAATAATCCGAAGCAACCGCAACCGACTGGAAATAGAAATGACCGAGTTGTTGCTTGACATCATGTCGAACATGAACGTGGAAAGCGTATCATTCTGCCTGAACGACCTTGTAACCTTGCTACTCTATTCACAGGTCAAGGTTGAAAAGTATCAAGTGAGGAAAGTTGTGCAGGAAGTATGGAAACTTACTTCCGCACACAATTCGCTATCCTACACCGCTTATGAGTTCGCACCCCATCGTGAGTGCCACTATGAGCCGAAAAGGAAAACTGGTCGGTTTTATACGGTCACGAAAGAACAACTGACCGCTATCTAATTATTTTGATGAAATGATGAATAAGGGAAGTAATATATTGCCTTACAGATAGATATGTATTCATCAAACACTCATCAACAACGATTGCTGATGAAAAAAGAAAACATCATTTCTCTTTTGGCAAGCAATCTGATGAGAAAAAGATGAGCCGATATAACGCTGTTTAACAGTGTGTTAAATTCCAAATTCATCAAATCATCATTTTTTCATTCACCAACAAATCCGCAAGAAAATGACAATAGAAGAAGCTAAAAGCATACGAATAGCCGACTACCTGCACAGCTTGGGTTATTCACCAGTAAAACAACAAGGTATCAACCTTTGGTACAAATCTCCGTTTCGGGAAGAGAGTGAAGCATCGTTCAAAGTGAATACCGAACGTGAACAATGGTATGACTTCGGTTTGGGAAAGGGCGGAAACATCATTACACTGGCTGCACATCTGTACGCTACCGACCACGTACCTTACATCTTGAAACGGATAGCAGAGCAGACACCGCACGTGCGCCCGGTATCTTTCTCTTTTGGAAAGCAAAACTCTTCCGAGCCGAGCTTCCAACAGTTGGAGATTGTTCCTTTATCGTCCCCTGCCCTACTTGCCTACTTACAAGATAGAGGAATTAACATAGAACTGGCGAAAAGAGAATGTAGTGAAGCACGTTTCACTCACAACGGCAAGCGGTACTTTGCCATCGCCTTTCCCAATGGTTCGGGTGGATATGAAATTCGCAACCGCTATTTCAAGGGCTGTATCGCCCCTAAGGAAATCTCCCACATCAGACAGTCGGGAGAAGCGAGGAATACCTGCTATGTATTCGAGGGATTCATGGACTATCTTTCTTTTCTGACATTGAGAAAGGAGAGCTGTCCGAATCACCCGGAACTGGACGGACAGGACTACATCATATTGAACTCCGTATCGAATGTGAACAAGGCACTCCATCCGTTGGGCAGCTACGAACGTATCCACTGCTTTTTCGACAACGACCGTGCAGGTATGGAAGCCCTCCAACAAATCCGCAAGGAATACGGCAGAGACCTGTACATCCGTGACGCTTCGCAGACTTACAGCGGATGCAAGGACTTGAACGAATACTTACAGAAACAGGCTGAAAGAAAAAGGCAAGTCCAGTCCGTCAAAGGGGTGCGCAGCCAGTCACCGAAAAAGAGAAACGGCTTTCGGTTATAGCCCACTATAACTACACGCTCCGCTTTCGTAGTTGTGGGCTCTCCCGAGGGGATTAGGGCTTTACCCTAATGACCCACTCAGGGTGTTTCACCCCTGAGAACCCCGAGCAAAGAGTGACCCTCTCTTTGCAATCTCCGCTTATGGGTTACCCCTAAGAACCCCTCTGCGAAAGCGAGCAGAATAATCAATTGCAAACAAAGAAAAGAAGCTATGGCAACAAAATCAAGCATACATATCAAGCCTTGCAGAATCGCATCGAGCGAGGCGCACAACCGAAGGACTGCCGAGTATATGCGTAATATCGGGGAGTCCAGAATCTATGTCGTTCCCGAACTTTCCACCGACAACGAACAGTGGATAAATCCCGACTTCGGCACTCCCGAACTGCGAACTCATTATGACAATATCAAGCAAATGGTCAAGGAAAAGACCGGACGTGCCATGCAGGAAAAGGAAAGGGAACGCAAGGGAAAGAATGGAAAAATTATCAAGGTGGCGGGATGTTCACCCATCCGTGAAGGAGTATTGCTCATCAGACCGGATACCACACTGGCTGATGTACGCAAATTCGGTGAAGAGTGTCAAAGACGCTGGGGCATCACTCCGCTACAAATTTTCCTGCACAAAGACGAAGGGCATTGGCTGAACGGTCAGCCGGAAGCGGAAGACAAGGAAAGCTTTCAAATCGGGAACAGATGGTTCAAGCCAAATTATCATGCCCATGTCGTATTCGACTGGATGAACCATGAAACCGGAAAGAGCCGAAAACTCAATGACGAGGATATGGCAGCAATGCAGACCTTGGCTTCCGACATTCTTCTGATGGAACGTGGGCAGGCAAAGGCTGTCACTGGTAAGGAGCATTTGGAACGGAACGATTTCATCATAAAGAAACAGAAAGCCGAACTGCAGCGCATCGAGGAAACCAAGCGACACAAAGAGCAACAGGTAAATCTTGCCGAGCAGGAACTCAAACAGGTAAAATCGGAAATACGAACCGACAAACTCAAAAGTGTAGCCACTGACGCTGCCACCGCCATAGCAAGCGGTGTCGGTTCTCTTTTCGGAAGCGGTAAGTTGAAAGAGCTGGAACATAGCAATGCAGAGCTGCATCAGGAAATTGTCAAACGAGATAAAAGCATTGATGATTTAAAAGTCAAGATGCAACAAATGCAGGAGCAGCAGGGGAAACAAATTCGTAATCTTCAAGGAATACATAATCAAGAGCTTGAAGCCAAAGACAAGGAAATATCTCACTTGAACACCATTCTTGAAAAAGCGTTCAACTGGTTTCCATTGCTCAAAGAAATGTTAAGAATGGAAAGACTATGCTATGTCATCGGATTTACCAAAGATATGGTAAACAGTCTTTTAATCAAAAGGGAAGCTATCAGATGCAGCGGAAAAGTTTACTCCGAAGAACATAGACGAAAATTTGAAATCAAGAATGATATTTTCAAGGTGGAGAAAAGTCCGGTTGATGATAATAGATTGGTACTGACCATAAACAGGCAGCCAATAGGCGAGTGGTTCAAGGAGCAATGGGAGAAATTAAGGCGAGGTTTACGACAATCTACGGAAGAGCCAAGAAAAAGTAGAGGATTTAGAATGTAATCTGATGGTATTTAGTTGGATTTCAATAAAGTTTGCTATATTTGCAATGGATTGAGGTAACTCTTTCCAATACATAAGAGAAAAGAAGAAGCGTTATGCTTATCTTGTAGATGAAAACGTAGGAAATTTTCAAAGAGTACAAGGAGAGCATAGTGGTTCTCACGCTATAGGCGTGGGCTGCTATATCCATATCTGTACTCAAGGTATTTTCCTACGACCTTCATCTAAGACGTGGCATACAGACCCACGCTTCTTATTGTATAACTCTGCTTTATGGGTCTCAGGCAATTATATGAAACCAACAACATGATTTCACAAGATGATTTTTCTTTATTTGACCCTCAAAAAATGGGAGCTTCAGTCTTACCTGACAAGCCTAGTAATTATATCATTGTATTACGGAATACATCCTCATTGCCCATAAAAGTGCAAATTTCCACCACTCCTATACTGACCTCTTTTGACTACAAAGAAGAGAAATACAATGTCGTGTATGTAGGTAAAAGCAGTAAAAGTCTGCGTATTCGTGACTATAATCAACATTTCACCGGCACTGCCGGATATTCCACAATTCGCAAATCATTAGGCTGTTTATTGGGATTCAAACTAATTCCAAGAGATATAAACTCTCCTCAAAACGGAAAAACCAAGTTCAATGAAACTGACGAATCTGTACTTACAGAATGGATGAAAGACAATCTGTTACTTTTTCACTACGCAAATAACGATTATGCAGATATTGAAAAAGAATTGATTCGTATATATAATCCCCCTCTAAACCTGCAAGGAAATTTTAATAAAATCAACCTTAACTTTCGCAAGGAGCTTTCTGCGCTTCGCTCATGTACTTCGACAAAACAAAACTCAATGTCGGATAACTTATTAACGTCAAATGCTTATTCGCAATACATACAATGCAGTAATTGCGGTATAAATCTAACAATAGATGAAGGGTTAAAAAATGAGGAGTACATTAAATGCCTTTCCTGTGGTTGTATTGTTCAAAATACCATTTATATGCAAAACAAAAAGAAAAAAGAACGTCGACAATGGACATCGGCATTGATTTTTCTTGCTATAATCATAGTTATCATTTCCTCAATCGGAGAGCAAAGTAGCTTTTCAGGGAGTTACAACAATACTGAAAACTACGGAAACAATAAAGGACCTTCTCAAACAGAAGCCATGGCTGGGGTAAGGGTCTATCTTAAACTGCATTATCTTAAAGACCCAGACAGTTATGAAGGGATAAGCTGGGAAGCCTTTGGTATATACAATAAGGACAACAACACTTACTTTGCCCTTCACAAATACAGAGCTAAAAACAGTTATGGCGGTTACGTGGTGGAAGAGAAACTTTTTGTATTGGATTCAGACGGAAATGTGATAAAAGTTGTAGATGACATGAACGAAATCATTAATGGCTATTGATATAAGCAATAAATAAACGATTTAAAATTAATGAATATGGAACAAGAGAACAATAAAGAAAAATTAGGACCTGAATTTCTTCATTCAAATGAATATCAGGAAAAAATGAAAGTAAAACATGACCAAACCCAGAATAGAGTTAATAAATTTCCAATGATTATGCATTGTTTAGTGATACTATTTTTTATGGCAGGTATATATGCCATATATGATATTTCTAAATCAAACAAAGAAATAATAGGTGCTTGGGAAGGTCGAAGTTATACAGGCGATTTGTATTCTTTTTCACTAGTGAAAAATGGATTAAAATATGAACTAGAAGAAAACGGCACAAATGGATACAGAAGTTATCAATGCACAAAGTATAATATAAAGAAAACAGGAGAGTATTATTTGTTAGACCCTGATAGAGGGGGAGTGCTTCGTCTGGATAAAGGACGGTCCATATACATCATAGACAACTTTGATTACGACCCTGTTGAAGAAAAAGAAATGAAAGCTATCTTAATCATTTGGTCCTCTCATGATGTACGTATCTATTCTGATTATATGGTTAATGGCACTATGTATTACTTGAATGATTATTCTAATTTACCTGTATATGAATGTTATGCAAAACTCAATTCTAAGGCGGATATTGTTTCTAAGTCAAATGATATTTCTAAGTCAAACAAAGAAATAATAGGTGCCTGGGAAGGTCGAAGTTATACAGGTGATTTGTATTCTTTTTCACTAGTGAAAAATGGATTAAAATATGAACTAGAAGAAAACGGCACAAATGGATACAGAAGTTATCAATGCACAAAGTATAATATAAAGAAAACAGGAGAGTATTATTTGTTAGACCCTGATAGAGGGGGAGTGCTTCGTCTGGATAAAGGACGGTCCATATACATCATAGACAACTTTGATTACGACCCTGTTGAAGAAAAAGAAATGAAAGCTATCTTAATCATTTGGTCCTCTCATGATGTACGTATCTATTCTGATTATATGGTTAATGGCACCATGCATTACTTGAATGATTATTCTAATTTACCTGTATATGAATGTTATGCAAAACTCCATTAATAGGTATGTTAAAAAATCAAAGAAGCTAAATCTGTTTATCATAATTGAATAATAAAAATATATTATAGCTATGAATAAGATAAGAAATGCTCAACAACTTTCTGAATATGAGAAAACCCAAATAGAGTTAGCAAAAAGTAAAGCGGAATTTCTGCAAGGATGTGGTGGCTGCTTGATGATTCCAGTCATCCTTGTCATTCTGTTTTGTATATTGATTTTTATAAGTCTAATCGCTTCTCCTTTTATGGATTAACCAAAAGCTTTAAGTCTAACTTAGGGATATTCATAAAATATGTCTAAAGTAAATATTGATGTGAGCGATTTTCTGATAAACAATAATTCAAAGCGATTGTTTGATGCTATTTTACAATATCTTACAGAATCTTTGAGATTAAAAAGTGAAGATGAAAGCCTTTATTGCTTTGAAAATGCCTGTTATGGTATTGTTTGTTATGAAGGAGAGAATTATTTAATTTAATGTCTAAAGTGCTAATAAGGGAATAATTGAAATACATCCACATATAATCAAGTACTTAAAAATATTCCCGTATAGAAATATCAAAATTTGTACGGGAATACTTTTATGCATAAAAATAATTATCAAACGGTTTATTTGGTATCTTATGCCAAGATGTGTAGATAACTAATAGCGAGCAGAAATAACTCAAAAGAAATTGCTGTAGTAAAGTATTTTATGTTTGATAGCATTTATTCTCCATCTCGAACGTCAGTAATCCGTCAGTAGATAAAAGAAAAAGGAGCTAAGCTAACTGCTTAACTCCTTGATACTCAGCTGTCGGGGTGACTGGATTCGAACCAGCGACCACACGCCCCCCAGACGCGTACTCTAACCGGGCTGAGCTACACCCCGTTGTTTTGTTTAACGGGTGCAAAAGTACGTATTTACGGGGAATTTGCAAAATTTTCAGGCGCTTTTTTGCTCAAAAAAAACGTTTTTTAATTGGCTTTATTTATAAGTTTCTGTTGCTCAGTGGAATAGTTGATGGCTGTAATGGTATTAGATTTCCTTTATTTGCATTAAGTTATTTCTAAAGTTTTAGGAATATGTTAGAGAAATGGAAGTTTTTGGAATTCGTGGAGTTGCTATTTTTTTTAACTTTTTTTTTATGAATCATTTATAAGATGTTTGTACTGTGGTCTTTTTATTTTTGCACTTGATTTATTAATTTATAATTAGTTTGATATGGCAACATTCAAATTATTGCTTCATTCGGCAAATAAAAGAAAGAATGGAAGTTATCCTGTCTCGTTGCGGATAACAAAAAACATGAAGCATAAGTATATCTCTTTAGGTCTTTATGGCAAGAAAGAAGAATGGGACGAAAAAAGTGAGCGTTTCCGTTGTGACAAGCGTGTCTGTCCTAATTACAAGGAGTATAATGCGCGATTAGTCCAATTATTGGCACGTGTTCAGAATGTTGAACTTGATTTTGAGCATGATAAAATAGACTGGACTTTGAATCAGTTTGCTGATGCTTTTTTATATAAGAGTAAGCAGGGTAAGTTTCTTGATTTTGCAGTTCTCTGCATAGAGGAGATGAAAGCCACAGGACATATAGGTAATGCACACGTGTGGGAGAGGCTCCTTTATAATCTGAAGCTGTTTGATAAGAAACTTCATGTGCTCTGTTTTCAGGAGATAGATATAAAGTATGTGAATTCCTATAATCAATTCATGGAGAAGAGAGGATGGAGCGGTAATACCCGTAAACATGATATGAAAACCTTGAGTGCTATATTGAACCGTGCCATCAAAACAAAGGAATATTCAGGTAATTCTTATCCTTTCGGGAAAGACGGTTTCTGTATCTCTGCTTTGGAGGAAGAAACCCGTAAAAGGTATCTTTCACAGGAGTACTTGGACAAGCTGATGAATACTGTGTTTGCGAATAAGCCTAGAGAAGTGGCAAGGCGGCTTTTCCTGTTTTCCTATTTTTGTTATGGAATGAGCTTCATTGATATGGCATATTTGAAGCGTGATAATATAAAATCGGAAGGAGGAGGAAAATACCTTGTCTATAAGCGTCATAAGACGGAGCATAGTAAAAACGCGAGATTCATCAGAATCCCTTTGACAAATGAATTGTGCCTGCTGCTTCAGTGGTTTCGAGATAATACCTTGTTGGTAAGTGATTATTTGTTGCCTTTTGTTTCCAAGGATTATGTCGGTGAGAAGCTGTACAATCATCTTCGCAGCAGATTGGGCAGGTATAATGAGAGACTGAGAGAAATAGGAGAAGAATTGTGTTTTCAAGAGAAATTAACAAGTTACGTCAGCAGGCACTCTATGGCAATGACTTTACAGAGCAGTGGCGTTCCCCGTGAAATGATTGGTCAGGTGATGGGTCATAAGGACTTGAGCACGACAAACACTTATTTGGATAGTTTTGGAGATGCTGAAATAGAGAAAGTTACATTGAAATCATTATATAATAATAAAGAATTAAAATTATGAGAAAGAAAAAATATGAAAATTTTATCGCGAAATTGATGATGACTAAAGATATTATTGATGCTGCCGAATTGGAGAAACACATCCGTAATGTTGTCGGCTATGATAAGTCTTCGCTTGAAAAAGAATATTTTCGGATAAATGAACTTATTGAAAATCAATATGAAAAATACGGCATAATAAATGAGGGTGATAATATAGAGGCTTTTAGGAGAGGTTATTATGCCTTGAACAGGTTGTCTGTCACTTTAGACGATATCCGTAATAAGATAAATTCGCTGGGATATGAAAAGGAGAGTGGAATTGGAATACGTATTCAGCAGGATTGGAATTATGCCGCGCATCTATTGATTGATTTGTTATATTTGGAAAATATAAATCTTCATAATTACTCATGTTTATTAAAGGATTGTCTTAAACGAACCGGCAATTCTCCCATGTATTCCTGTTATTCGGAGGAGCAATTGAAACTTGTTTATGAATATCTTTGTTCTAAATCTCTGTTTTGTAACAAAGATGAATTCAGTAATTTTTTTAAGATATTTAAATCTGAAGCTTCTGATGTAACGCATAAAATAAAAGTGAATACCTCTAGAACAGGTGCAAAGGCTCTATTGAGAGTTGCTGTCGAAGAGTTGACTAAACAATTTTCTGCTTCATTGGTTAACTTGTTTTTTGCGGATAAAGATGGTGGTGATTTGAAAATAGCCAGCCATCATAGAGCCACGGCTTATGATGATTATCGGAGGGAAATAGCTCGTATACTGTCTTAAAATAACTTCCTTGAATTAAATGCGCTTTTTTAAATCGATATATATGTTTGATATTCAGATGTATATATCGATTTTGTTTTTGCTTTGTGTCGCAACATGAATTTGAAAAATTAATTGTAGTGCCCTTTCTTTGCATCATAATTTTAAAAAAAAGATATGATAAAAAGAAAAAAAGCTGTTTCTACAGCAGAATCAAGTAAGGAAAAAGGCATGAGAATAAATTCAGGTGTTTCAGAAAGCATCATGATAGTGTCTGATATTATTGGTATAGACGAAGTCTGTAAAATAACAAGTCTTTCTCGCAGCACGATTTATAAAAAGACTTCTAATCACGAAATTCCTTTTTATAAATCCACTCTGAACAAAAGGTCCTTCCTGCGTTTTAGACGTTCTGAGATTCTAAATTGGATGTTGCGCCATCGTATAGGGACTATTGATGAGTTTTTGGAATCTCAGGATTGAGTTTATAATAATAAGTGAAATAATATTATTATATTAATAATAAAGGAAGAGGATACTTTTATGTATGATACAATAAAATTTGTAATAAAAGAAAGTGAATTGGATAATGCGATTTGCTTTTTAGAAGAGATTCCGTGTAGGATATCGATAAAGTCTACTTCTTCAAATAGAGTGGTAGGTTTTTTGAAGAATATGAAGATTGAAGTGCGAAATACTACTTTGATAGTGCAAGGTAGTTTGCTTAAATATTTCAAGGGTTATAATTATGCAGAGTGTTTGTCTGTATGGGATGTCAGAAAATCGATAAATAAATTGAGTAATGAGTTGAATGTTCCTATGCGACAGGCTGTAATCAATAGGATTGATATTGGTATCTGTTTTTCTATGGTTAATGTTCCTTGGGTATATTGGGATTGTCTGCTTCATAGCGATGGTTATTTTCGTTCTAATATAAAACAAGAAACTTTGTATTTTGACAAGTATGATTCGCAGCTTTGCTTTTATGATAAAAAGACGGAGATGAAAAAGAATAGGGAGGTTGAGAATTTAGAATGTTTAAAAAAATAAACGTGCTGCGATATGAGTTTCGTTTCAAAAAAGTTACATCGATTTTTGGCGGTGTAGTAAGAGGGGCTGACTTGTATAGTCCTGTTTTCTATTTGCGAGTATTGCAAAAATGGTATGATGGCTACATGATTATACAGAAAGGATTTGTATCGGAAGTTGATTTACTCAGGTTTGGTGGCAAGAAAGAGTTTCAGCGTTCTTGTGTTGCTTTAGTAATGGGTCAATTTAATCTATATGAAGTTTTGGATAGGGAATTTGCACAAGGAAAAATCAATAGTAAAAATAAATATGATATAAAGGAGGTTATGAAAGAAGCAGAGAAATTACTACTGGATAAGGAAAACTTTATTTCTATTATAGATGAATTGACTAATAAGGTGAGTGTTTTTTATGAGGAAATGAAAAAGTCTGTGGAAAACGTTTCTCCATATCGTTGGGAGTTATTGAATAGAATGGCTGATCGTTCTTTAAGGGTTTAAAATGTAGTTTTAACAAAGAAACAGACGCAAGATAGGTAAATAATCACTTTTTTGTAGGAAATGGAATAAAACGTAATTAAACAGGCTTTTCAGTAGTTTAATTTAATGCTTGTGAGATTTTCTATCAATGTTCATTAGAAAAAAACTTGGTGTTTCCTTTTCCTATTTCTTTTACTTAGAAAAAATTATGTAATAAATGTTTTGATAGGAATAATTTATTAAATATATTTGTATATTAATGGAATGAATCAGCGATAAACAGCGTGTTTAATACTGGTTTTAGTAAATAATAGTATACAAATATATTGATTATGGAAAAGAAGAGTAGTGGTTATCAGACTGGAATTGCGAGTGAGCATTTGGTTTTGTCTATGTTGTATCGTTTGGGTGCAAAAGCATATTTGACTTTGGGTAATGAAAAGAGTATTGACATAAGGATTACTAAGGATGACGGAAGTTGGATTTCTGTTGATGTGAAGTCTGTACGTAAGGGAAATGCTATTCCTGTAGGGAATGCAGTGGATAAGGATAATCATTATTATGTTTTTGTAATTTATAATAATAAGTTTAGTGATTTATCTGTTCATCCTGATTTTTATATTGTTCCTAGCCATATTGTTGTTGAGAGAAGAAAGGAATTTAATGGTGGTCCTATTGATATATTCAAGAAAGATATTATAGAGTATCAGAATAAGTGGGAAATTTTGGGTACATTTGTAGAAAATGGTGAACTTTCTACAGAAAAAAAATGATGAGGGATAATTTTAAATGTAGAATTTATGGAGATCTTGTTCATGTCGTATGGCAAATAAATGAGGTTTATTCCTAAAGTGGCTATACGTTTTTGGCAGAGAGAGTGGATTTTAGGAAATGGAAGGATGGAAAGTGGGAAATGGTGGAGGGTAAATTTAGTTGTTCTATATACAGTATTCTTGTATATTTGTCTTGTGTGATATTATGTTTCTTGTTTAATGAATTGATTTTTTATTAATATGATAGGCGCGCTTGCAGGTGATATTATAGGCTCTGTATATGAGTTTAATAATATAAAGACGAAAGATTTTCCTTTGTTCAGTAAAGAATCTTTCTATACTGATGATTCGATTATGACGATAGCTGTGGCTGATTGGTTGCTTCATGGAGGTGATTTGGTGAGAGTGATGCAGTATTATGGTTCTAAATATCCTTTTCCTATGGGTGGATATGGTGCTCGTTTCGACAAATGGCTGCATGAAAAGAATCCTAAGCCTTATAATAGTTGGGGAAATGGTTCGGCAATGCGTGTTAGTCCTGTGGGATGGTATTTTGATTCTTTGGAAGAAACAATAAACGTGGCGGAAGAGACAGCTGTGGTTACTCATAATCACCCTGAAGGAATCAAAGGAGCTCAGGCTACGGCATCGGCTATTTATTTGGCAAGAAAAGGTAAATCAAAAGAATATATCCGCAGTTTTATCACAGATAATTTTGGCTATGATTTGAATCGCTGTTGCGATGATATTCGTTGTGATTATAAATTTGATGAAAGCTGTCAAGGTACAGTTCCCGAAGCTCTTATTGCTTTTTTAGAGAGTCGGAGTTTTGAGGATGCCATAAGGTTGGCTGTTTCATTGGGTGGTGACAGTGATACACTGGCTTGTATAACAGGAGGGATTGCAGAAGCTTTTTATAGATATAGAATTCCCTATGGAATACGCAGCAAGGTTCTTTCTTTATTGGATGATGATTTGCGAAGAATTGTTAAGGAATTTATAGATGCTAGGCGCGAATGGTTTATACATCCTAGATGGGAAGAAGATGGAGAATCAATATCAATAGTTGTTAGTGAACCTTCTAAAGAAGAAGTAGAGAAGTTAAAAACAGAGTCTGTAAGACTAATTTTAAACAGCTTAAATTCGGAAACGGATGAAAAAAAGGAATGAATTTGATATATTGTGAAAAGTATAAATGCTATTTGATGTCTTATCAAGTAGCATTTTTTGTTATATAGAGATTTCTATTTTGTTAAAGATGATATGGCGTTTAAGGGATAGATGGAAAATGTTTATAGGAGAATGATATTGGTATTGGAATGGTCTGTGCTTGTTTTTATGATGAAAACGATAATTTTAGAAATAAACTTTGGGTGTTAACGTCTTATGATGCTTCTCGAAAAGAAGAAGATAAATTAAGAAAAGTAGTCTCCGAAGAAACTGCTTTTAAGAAAGAGGTGAATAGCAGTAGTCCCTTGCAATATTCTTTAGAGAAGGGTGTGACGTTATCAACTTTCTCTCCCGACTCTCTATCACAACCTAAAGATACAACAAATATAAATATTGAACAATAATTTATGGACGAAATTATAGAAAAAGCAAAGGCTGACTCACTTCACTTATTGGGATAGAAAAGATATTAGAAGGCTAAATTAAGAGATAAGTTGTTTAAAAAAATAGTGAATGAATAATGAAAGAGGTGACATTACTGATACATTGAATAAATGTTGTCGAAATTTGTTGTCTAAAATAGGACTATGGTCTATCTTTAGGCAATAACAATAAGTTTTAAAAAAATGAATATGTTGATGATTGATTTGCATCTATTTGCATTAAATTGTAATGAAAGTTTTAGGATAGTTGTAGATGAAAAAGAAAAAAGAGCTAAACTTTGTTGTTTAACTCTTTCTATATTAGTGTTTTATGTTAAATGTTTTATAATAAATCTTTTGGGCCCCCCAGACGCGTACTCTAACCGGGCTGAGCTACACCCCGAATTGCGGATGCA